>VFQQ010000912.1_pt1 | contig 48785 bp, 32 predicted proteins | sample 3512341 | NCBI WGS metagenome assembly VFQQ01 (sample SAMN10412373, study PRJNA504923) | tailings metagenome | isolation source: Relicate 2 Philex TSF1 revegetated site | place: Philippines: Tuba, Benguet | collected 2017-08-29 | reverse complement strand
GAGCGGCAATCGATTCCCGGAACGCCGAGTTCCTGCTCGGCATTCTTTTCGGCAGCCAAGCTGGGGACTCATCCAAATACGTCATGTCTTGACTCTTGACAAAAATCATGTGGCGACGGCGATTCCGACCCATTGGTCAAGAGTCAAGACATGACGTCGTCGTCTTATGTGCTCGGCGACGAGCCGCTGCAGCAGCCGAAAGGCGACGGCGTGCGGGCGGAGTATCGTCCGTGGGTTCTGCTGCTCGAGCCTGCGTCTACGCTCACGCCAGTCCTGCTGTCGCCAGCAGGTCCAGCCGGGCGGCGGTGCGGAGATAGCTTTGGAGGCGGGGGTGGGCGATGAGCTCAGGGGGCGTCAGGGTGCGGCCGAAGGTGCGGTGGCGGAGGGTGTCGAGTTCCTCCTGACCGATGGCGCCGAGCTGGGCGGACGTTTTCTGGGCGGCGTGCACGCGGAAACAGGCGAGGTAGCGCGGGAGGTGTACGATGCGGGCGCCGGAGGCCTGGAAGCGGAGGAGGAGGTCCCAGTCCATCGCGAACGAGAAGTCCGGATCGACCCCGCCGACCCGGTCCCAGAGGCGCCTCCGCCAGAACATCGTTTCCTGCGGCACGAAATCGTAGAGACGGAGGACCTCGGGGTCGTGGGGCGGCAGGCGCCAGCGGCCGATCTCGCGGGACTGTTCGTCGATCAACAGGCGATGGCCGTACACCACGTCGACCTCGGGATGCTTTGCGAACCAGGCGGCGACAACGGCGAGGGCGCCGGGCAGGTAGAGGTCGTCGGCGTTGAGCCAGGCCATGACGTCCTCGGGTCGGCCGGCGGTTTTCGCGAAGCCCTTGGCGAGGGCGTCGGTCTGGCCAAAGTCAGGGGCGCTTTCCCAGGCAAAGGCGAGGCCGGGGCGGATGGCGGCCGGTGTATTCGAAGGGTCGTGACGCGAGGGTGACTCGCGGTTCCCGGCGGCGAGGGTTGCGAGCAGGGCGGCGCTGCCGTCCGGGGACCCGCCGTCCTGGACCACGTAGTCGCCGGCGACGGGCTGGGCGAGCACGCTGCGCACGGTTTCGCCGAGAAAGGAGGCCTGGCCGTACGAGGGGGTGACGACCGCGAAGCGCGGCCAGGCGGGCGGGGGTGACTCCGGGGCGCGCTCCGGCCGCGGCCGCAGCGGGCGCGGGGCATGGAGGGGGGCGACGGGAAACTGGCAGGCGAGCAGCGTCTCCGGGTCCGGCCGGCGGGCGCGTCGCCACGGCGCGGATACCGGTACGCGCACGATCGAGCGGAAGAGGGTTTCGTTGGCGCCGGCGTCGGTGCGGCCGATCAGCACGATGTCGTGGTTTCCGACGGGCAGGCGCAGGTGCAGGGCGAAGCCGCAGGCGGCGAGTTCGGGGCGGGCGAAGGCGGCGGCGACGTCGGGCCGCGGCTGCGTGGCCGCCGTGCCCCAGACGATCGGGCCGGCCCGGACTTCGAGGCGCACGGGCGCGGCGCTGTCGTGAAAACACCAGCCGCGCAGGACGAGGCAGCCGTCGCGCAGCAATGCAGGCGGGGCGACGTCGAGGTGGAAGCGAAAGGCGTCCGTTTCCGGTGCGGTTCGCCGCGGAGCGGTGAAGGCGTAATCGGCCGGAGAGCGGCGAAAGGCGGGATTGTAGTATGGATCTTCGACGTCTGCCGGTGCGGGCAGGGTGTGGGCGTGGTCCGCGCCGCTGCGGGGCAGGGAAAGGCGGGCGGCGGCGCAGATGCGGTGCCGGTATCCGGCGGTTCGCAGCGTTTCCGTGAACACGACCCAGCCGGCGCCGGGTGCGGGCGGGTGGGCGAGCACGACATGGCGGCGCACGGCGAGGCAGAGCGGGGAGACGGCGATGACCTCGCGGTTGCAGAGGGAGGCGCCGTTGTAGCCGTCGTCGTCGGGGTCGAAGTTGACCATCATCGGAACGAGACGGCCTTCGGCGAAGGTGCAGCCGGATTCGAGCACGCGTTCCTCGTCGGAGAGCAGGACCGGGGCGACGCAGCCGGAGTCGGGCCGGAGAGCGAGGGCGGCGAGTTCGCGTTCCCAATCCGGCGATCCGGCGCCCGCGGAGTCGATGGCGAGAACGAGCACATCGGCGTCGCTGGTCTCTGCGGCGGCGAGCAGGGCGGAGGAGGCATCGGCGTCCGGCGCGAGGATGACCTTTTCGAGGCGGACCGGCGGCGCGTCGGGGTCGGCGCGCAAGCGGATGCGATGGCCGCCGAGGGCTTCGGGTACGCGCGGATCTCCGAGGCGTTCGAGGTGGGCCTGCACCGCGGCGAGTTGGCGAGCGTCCATGTCGCCCTTGATGTTGCCGTGGAGCGCGCTGGATCCCGGGGAACGCCGCCAGTGATAAAGGACGGCGGGCAGATGGCGGATGTTTGCGGTGCGTTCGGACAGGCGCAGGAAGAACTCGTAATCCTGCACGCCGTCGAAGGCCGGATCGAAGCCGCCCGCCTCGACGGCGAGCGCGCGACGGACACAGAGGGCGTGGCCCGGGTACATCACTCCGCGGAGGAACTCGGGGGAGAAGTCCGGTTTGAAAAACGGGAAGAGGCGGCGGCCCTGTTCGTCGATTTTGTCCTCGTCGGAATAGAGGACGTCGGTGTCGGGTTGGGCGGCGAGGGCGCGTACGAAGGAGGCGAGGGCGTGCGGGCGAAGGACATCGTCGTGGTCGAGGAGCACGACAAAGTCGCCGCGTGCGCGGGCGAGGGCGGCGTTGGTGGCGCGGGCTATGCCGCCGTTCTGGGGGCGACGTTCGACGACGAAGCGCGGATCGGCGGCGAGGCGGTCGAGAAGGGGCGCGACCTCTGGCGAAGACGAGCCGTCGTCGACCACGACGGCCTCCCAATCAGGGTAATGTTGAGCGGAGACGGAGGAGAGGCAGGCCTCGAGGAAGGTCGGGGGCGTGTTGTAGACAGGAAGGAGAATCGAGAACAGAGGGCCTTCGGGTCCGGCGACGGTGTCCGCTGCAGGCGGTGGGTCGGGGTCGTGCCGCGGCGCCCAGTGCGCGTAGTGTCCGGTGGACGGACCGCGTCCGGGGAGTTCGCCTGCGGCAAATGTGCGCAGGGGAAGCAGGCAACCCTCACTCGTCACGGCGGACAGCGTGAAGCGCACCTCGGGGTCGTCGACGCCGCGCCGGCCGGAGAAACCCGACACGCGGGTCGCGGGGGCATTGGCGAAGTGGCGTTGGACGTCCGGCCGGGCCGAGGGCAAAAGCCGCGTGGGTGCCGCGCCGTCGTCGTGCGAGAGCAGGAAGCCCTCGATGGCTCCGCCGGCTGGCAGGTGACACCAGCCCGAGACGAAGAGCACACGGTCCTCGTGCTGGAGCCAGCGGACGTCCTCCAAGGCGAAGTCGACGGGTGTGGCCGGCACGGACCACCGTGGAAGCTCTGCGCCGAGGAGGTCCTCGGCGAGGCGGCGGAGGAGGGCCTTGCGGCGGGAGGCGAAGCGGCCGAGGTACGCGGCGGTGTTGTGCTCCGCCTCGAGCAGGAACTGGCGCAGCCAGAAGTACAGGTGCCAGGCCGGATCGTAGGCGGCGGCAGACGGCAGCAGGTCGGGCTGGTGGCGGGCCTCGGGGGTGAAGACGGTGAAGCGGACCTCGTCCTCGCGGAAGAAGTGGGTGCGTCCGCCATGTTCGTGATCGATGAGCCAGCCGCGGCCGGCTGTATTCACCAAGATGTTACCGGTGCGGAAATCCCCGTTCGACCAGCGCGTGACCGGCCGTTCGCGCGAGAGCCGGCGGAGCAGGGCGGGCAGGACGGTGTCGCGGAGCGCCTCGCACTCGGCCTCGTCGAAGAGACCGGCGGCGAGCAGGCGGGAGGCGAAGCGGCGCCATTCGTTGGTGCGGGCGGCGGCGGTCGACGGGCGTTCGGAGGAGGCGAGGGCGGAGCGGACGTCGGCGAGCGCCGCGCGCAGGCGGGCCGGATCGGGCAGGCCGTCGAACACGGGTGCGTCGGCGGGGGCGCCCTCGACAAAGACCTCGGCGAAGACGTCGAAGCCGTCCACGCGTTCGAGGAAGCATGGCGCCGGCACGATCGCCGGACAGGCCTCCGCGGCGGCGCGGTGGCGTTCGGCGGCGGGGGAGAGATTTCGGCCGACGGCGAGCTTGAGTGCGGTGCCGTCGGGGGCGAGGGCCCGCCAGGCGGAGCGGGCGGCGTCGGCGCGTCGGTCGGCGTTGCCGCCGGGCAGCGGTTCCGGGGCGGGATCGGCGGCGAGCAGGCCGCGGATGGCGAGGGCGCGGAGGATCTCGGCGGACGGGGGCACGGAGGTCAGCGGGCGCGGACGAAGAAGCTCGGGGCGAAGAGGTGGGCCGCGCCCTCGCGGGCAAGGCTGCCGTAGTGCGAGGCGAGGTCCCGTTGGAACGTATCCGTGACGTCGCTACCGTCGTAGCCGTTGTGCTCGCGCGGCACGGAGGCCGAGGCGAGCCAGGCGTTGAGGGAGCGTCCCTCCGGGCCGAAGGGCACGATGGCCTGGGGCAGCTTGTAGTCGGGGAAGGCGCCGTAGAAGGCGACGTCGGTGTAGCCGGCGCCGCGCAGGAGGGCGTCGAGTTCGGCGTGGGAGTAGGTGAAGCTCTGGAGTTCGCCGCGGCCGGCGTCGCGCCAGCGTTGTTTCGCGAGGGCGGCGTCGAGCACGGCGAGGCCGGGAATGCCGATATGATCGTCGGGGCAGCCCAGCAGGTATTTCAGACCGAGCCGGTTCTCGATGCCGAGCACGAGGCTGCCGCCCGGGGCGAGTTCGCGGCGCGTCTTGGCGAGGAAGGCGCGCTGGCGTTCCTGCGGATCGGCGGCGGACTGGAAGGCGCCGGCCCATTCGAGCACGCCGATGGCGCAGATCGCGGCGAACTGCGGGTCGAACTCGAGTTCGAGGTAGTCGGACTCGACGTAGGCGAGCCGTGCGGCGACGCCGTCCTGGCGGGCGGCGGCCTGAATGAAGGCGAGGCGTTCGGCGACCGGCTCGAGGGCGACAACGGGCCGGTGGCGGGCGAGGGGTCGGGCGATCTGGCCCCAGCCGGAGCCGATGTCGAGAACGGGACCGTCGCCGGCGGGCAGGACCTGGTTGAAGAAGGCGGTGCGGGTGCCGGAGGCCACGATGGCGTGCAGCCACGGGCGCGTTTCCGCGTAGCGGGCGCGCACGACCTCGCGCCAGGGGCGTCCGCCCTCGACTTCGGCGACGATGGCGAGCAGCTCGGAAGACGGCGCGTCGCGAAACCCGGCCTCGCGCGGACGCGCGAAACGTTCGCCGTAGGCGAGGGAGACCGCGCGGCCGTCCTGGCGGAAAGTGAGGGGGGGCATGTTCAAGCGGAGTGGACGCGGATTGTCACCGGGCAATGGGCGATGCCGAAGGAGCGGTCGAGCGGCATGACGTCGAAGCGGAGCACGTCGTAACGGCGGTGGATGACGTGCACCTCGCCGTCGACGAGGCGCACCCAGCCGAGGGAGGCGAAGTAGACACCTGGCTGGACGTTGAGGCGGACGGCGAACTCGACCGCGGCCTTTTCGCCGGGGTTCAGCGAAGGCGGCGTGAGCGATTGGAAAAAGGAGTTCGTGCCGAAGATCTCGAGTCCGCGCACATCCTTCAGCGTGACGGCGTAGATGGGGTCGGCGATCTCCGCGAAGGCCTCGCAGGTGAAGCGGATCGTGGCGGTCGCGCCGGTGACGAAGGTCAGGCGCGGGCGCCCCTGTTCATCGGTCATCGCGACGGAGACGATTTTCCCGGCTTCGCCGCCGTAGGCGTATTCCTTGTCGGAGATCTGCTGGTGGGCGCGCTCCTCGGCAATGAGCACGCCGCCCTCGGACGGATGCGGGGCGACGGACGTGAAAACATGGGGAGCGGACTCCGGTCGGGTTTCGAGCGGGTTGGCTGGCGGGGCGGAGGCCGCGGGCATTGACGCGACTTCCGCCACGGCCGGTGCGTCGGCTTTGCGCCTCGCCTCCTCGATGTCGGCGCGGATGGCTTCGGCGCCGTGCGGGCTGGTGATGAGCTTGGTGTAGAGGTTGACAACGTCGTTGGGGGCGCCCTTGAAGAGAACCTCGCCGCGTTCCAGCAGGATGGCGGTGCGGCACATCCGCTTCACGGCGTTGGTGTCGTGGGACACGAAGATGATCGTGCGGCCCTCCTGTTGCATCTGCTCGAGGGTGGCATGGCACTTGAACTGGAAGCGCGCGTCGCCGACGGCGAGGGCCTCGTCGATGATGAGGATGTCGGCGTCGACGTGCACGCACACGGCGAAGGCGAGGCGCACGGCCATGCCGGTGGAGTAGGTACGGATGGGGCTGTGGATGAAGTCACCGATGCCCGCGTAGTCGACGATGGCGTCGTACTTGGCTTCGATCTCGGTTTTGGTGAGGCCGAGGATCGAGGCGTAGAGGTGGATGTTCTCTCGTCCGGTGAAGTCAGGATTGAAGCCGCTGCCCAGTTCGAGCAGGGCGGCAACGCGGCCGCGGACGGCGATGTCGCCGGCGCTCGGGCGCAGCGTCCCGGCGATCATCTGCAACAAGGTGCTCTTGCCCGCGCCATTGCGGCCGACGATGCCGAGGCATTCGCCCGGCTCGATGTCGAGGGAGACGTCGCGCACGGCGGTGAAGGTATGCGCCTTCGTGGGGGCGTCGCGGCCGCGCAACGCCTGGCGCAGTGGGGCGAGCAGGCGTTCGGCGGGATCCGACCACACGGTGTAGTGCTTGCTGACGCCGCGCAGAGAGACAGCGGAGGCAACGGTGCGGTCGGACGATGCGGGTGGCATGGCGATGGGGCGAAAACAGACCGGCGCGGTGCAGAGGTAAAGCGCGATGTGTGCGGGGAGTTCACCGCGAAGGGCAATCGGACCATCCCTACGCCAAACGCTCGAATCGGGGGATTTGTCGGGAAACGCCGATGGGCACGATGCCCCTGCCGCGCCAGACGGCGTCACTGTTTAGGAAACGGACAGGCCTCCGAGGGCGGCGGAGTCGCCCTCGAGCACCTAGCCCGCAAATTTCACCACATAAACAACCCAAACCGAATTCACAGAGTACACGGAGCTCCGACACAGAGGCAGCGGGAGGCCACACGGTGTGCGTGACGTTTACGGCGGATGACAATCGAACCAACACTACGCCGAACGTTCGGCTTGGAGGATTTCTCCTCTGTGGTCTCTGGGTCGGAGCTCAGTGCCCTCTGTGATCCAAGAAGAATCATTATCGGTGATGTGAATTAAGCGGGCTAGATCGCGAGGCGTTCGCAAAGGAAGCGGCGCGGGTACGGGTCGGGCATGACGCTTTCCGGCAGCGTCGGGCCGCGGTGGCTTGCGGCTCAGCGCAGGCCCACGGTGCTGCCGGCGGCGGCGGGCGCGAGACGCGAGACGCGGTCGGGCAGCATCACGTAGAGCGCTCCGTCGGGTCCGGTGACGACGTGGCGCAGGCGGCCGATGTTCTTGAAGATGGTTTCCTGGGCGACGACCTTGCCTCCCTGAAGTTCGAGGCGGCGCAGCTCTTGTCCGGCGAGTGCGGTGATGAAGAGATGGTTCTTCCACTTCGGGAAGAGGTCGCCCGTGTAGAAGTTCATGCCGCAGACGGCGAGCGAAGGCACCCAGTACACCACCGGCTGCTCCATACCCTCCTTGTGGGTGAGCTCGGTGATGGGGGAGCCGCTGTATTCCATGCCGTAGGTGATGACGGGCCAGCCGTAGTTTTTGCCTTTCTCGACCAGATTGAGTTCGTCGCCGCCCCGCGGTCCGTGTTCGAGATCGTAGAGGTCGCCGTTGCGGGGATCGAAGGCGAGGCCTTGCGGGTTGCGATGGCCGTAGCTCCAGATGCTCGCCTCGGCGCCCGGCGTCTTCACGAACGGATTGTCGGCCGGGATGCGGCCGTCGTCGTGCAGGCGATGGACTTTGCCGTTGGGCCGGCCGAGTTCCTGCGCATGGTCGCGCTGGCCGCGTTCGCCGATGGTGAAGAAGAGGTAGTTGTCGCGATCGAAGGCGATGCGGCCGCCCCAGTGAACGCGGCCCTGGACGTAATGCTCGGGCTTGGCCTGGTAGATGTTCTGTTGTTCGACCAAGGCGTTGCCGCGAATCTTGCCGCGGACAATGCGGGTCATGGATCGGTTGCCGAGAGGGTCGGCAAAGGCGAAGTAGAGCCAGCCGTTGCGGGCGTAGTCCGGATGCGGCACGACATCGTAGAGACCGCCCTGTCCGCCGGTCTCGATTGCGGGCAGGCCGGTCAGGCGGGTCTTCGCGCGGGTCCTGGTGTCGATGGTGTACACGGCACCGGTCTTCTCGGTGACGACGGCGCGGTCGCCTGGCAGGAAGGCGAGGGAGTAGGGTTCCTTGAGGTCGGCGACCCAGGTGTTGAGCTGGTAGGAATGCAGGTCGGTTTGCACCGTCATCGATTCCTTGGGCGTCGGGAACTGGATCTGGCCCTGGGCGAACTTCTCCCGGGTCTCGCGAATGTAGATCACCATCGCGCGGATGCCCTTGTCGTCGAACTTCTCGGCCCACGGCGGCATGCCCTTTTCCGGGACGCCGTCGCGGATGATGCGGGCGATGGTTTCGTCGTCGCTGCCGTAGGTCCACACGTCGTCGAGCATCGAAGGCGCCTGGCCGCCCTCCATGTTGGCGCCGTGGCAGCTGGCGCAATTCTGGGCGTAGGCATCGGCGATCTGACCGGTGCGCCACTGCTGGGCTGAGGCCAGGGCCGGCAGGCCGAGGGCGAGCACGAGGCCGGTGAACGAAGGCGGGAGGGCGTTGCGAACGGATTTCATCTTGAGAAAGGCGACGGAGGGGCGGGGTAGCGGATACGTTTCACGAAAATCCCCGAACGTCCAGCGACGACACGAGAACGCCGTCGACGCACCTGCTTATTTAAGGGTCGATCCTGGGAGGACGGACACTCCTGTCCGTCCCCGTTGCGTCCCCGACCACCCGTCCCATTCAACTTCCCGCAACGTCCTCCGCCCCCTCGCGCCGCGCCGCCTTGTGCGCCGCGCGCTTCTCGCGGCGCACGCGCTGCCAGGCGGGTTCCGGCGCCTCTCCGGCCATGATGCAACCGAGCGGCTCGATCTCGCCGACGACGTGGGCAAGTCCGAAGCGGGCGATCTGCGCCTTCACCTTGGTGGCATCCTTGTAGCCGAGCGGGGACTCGGACAGGTCGGGCGCGCCGCCGTACCAGCGGATGTCGAGTCCCGCAGTCGTCTCCCCGAGTGCGGCCCTGACGCGGGCCGGATCGAGCTCGCCATCGGCGTCCTTGTAGGGTGCGAGCATGGCGGTCCGCGATTGGTTGCGGCCGGCCCCATGCGGACAGAACGACAGGTAGCGGTCGTTCTGCGCACCGAGCACGAGCAGGATCTCGCGGGCCATGTTGAGCGGAATAAGCCCGAGCAGCGGCCGGCCTTCGGCGTCCCGCCACGCGGGGGTGGCTCCCTTGCCGTGGAGGTAGGTGTCGCCGCGCTTCCAGACGAAGTTGTGCTCGTTTCCGATCTGCGCGAGGGCGCGCTGACCGAGCCGGCGCAGCAGGGCGTCGTGGATGAGGGCGTGATTCTCGCGCGTCCAGCGGGAGATGTAGCTCAGGGCCTCCCAATACGCGCGGCCCTCCGGCGAATCGCCGGGCAGCCAGACGGCGGCGTCGGGAATGTCCTTCGCGTTCTCGTTGCACCAGCGCCGCGCCGCGGCCTGGCCGCGCTTGTAGAGGTCCGCACCGAGGCCGCGCGAACCGTGATGGGTCACGAGCACGTTGAAGACGCCGTCGCGGCGCACGATCGCGTCCGCCAGCTCGGTGTGGCCCGCGGACTCCAGCGCGGCGCGTTGCGCGTCCGTAAACTGGATGCGCCCGACGTAGGCGAAGTGGTTGCCGTCGCCCTGTGTGCCGAGAAATTCCCGGGCACGGCCGTGCAGGCCCGCGAGAAACGGGTTGTCCCAGACCGGCTGTTCGAGGACGGACGAAGTCCACTGTGCGCCGCGGGGGCGTCCGCCGGCGCCGAAGTGCGTGATCTTGTGGAGATGGTCCATCATTTCGCCGACCGGGTGGTTGGCGGGGAAGAAGGACGCGAACATCGAGCAGCAGATGTCGGCGGAGTGGGCGCCGGGCAGGAGGGCGTTTTCGACCTCGATGGCGCCGCCGACGGGAATGGTGGCGCGACCCTGGCCGGCCGGGCAGGCGTCGGGCATGAGCACGCCGCGCTTCACGACCGGCACGTGCAGCAACTCGCACATGCGTTGCCGGGCGGCGGCGACGTTGACCGTTTCTTCGGGCGTTTCCGCCTCGATGGCTTCGGCGAGCGGGGCCGGCTCGTGGCGTGGGTGGATGACGGGAAGCTGCTTCGGGAACTCGACTTCGAGCTCCGTCAAAACGTCGGCGCGCTCGAGACCGGCGGCCTCGAGTTCGCGGGCTCGGCGCAGGGCCGCGCCGAGGCGGCGGTCTTCGCGCCAGCCGGCGGCGAGCAGGTCGCGTGCTTTGATTTCCATGGGCATGGCGTGGAATAAAAGGGATTGAATCGGGACACCGGTCCGGAGCGAGGCCGGACGGCGAAGAGGCGGCAAAGGTTTGATCCTTGAGGGATGCGTTTTGCGTTTTGAGGCCTTGAACGATGACGGTTAACAATCGGGTCGATATCGTTGGGGGCGTTTGCAGCGCCTGGATGGCATCGACGATGCCAGCGTGCCCGACGTCGACCGGTTCGTCCGGACCGGGCCCGAAAGCCTAGACGGGAAGAGTGAAACGGGTGTTCACGTTGAAAGCGTCGATCTCGTCCTGCAGGCGCTCGATCTCCGCCTGGTAGGCGGCCACCAGGCGGTCGACCTCGTCGCGGGTGATGGTGGCTTCGTAGACGGTGCGGGCCGCCTCATCCCGGCTGAGGAAGCCTACGCGCTCCAGTTCCTCGCCTTCCTTGGTATTGAGACCCTTGAGGAAGGCGATGAGTCCGCGCAGTTCCGCCTGGAGATTGAGGCGGATGTAGATGCCGCGGTCGCCGTCGAGTACGCCCGCGTTGGCGGCGGCAATGCCTCCCTTGAGCGCGGCGAGATCGCGGGAGCGCGCCACCATGTCGTCGAATACGGCCCGGACATCGGCCCGGACGGGCTGGGTGTGCTTCCGGGAGTTCTCGCGCTGGACAATCTCGCGGGCGCGGGCGATTTCACCGGCGAGCCGGTTCTTCTGCTTCAGAGCTTGGGTAAGAGCGATGGTGTTCATAAACAGGAGGACTGAGATTCTGAGATTGGAGTTGGCCGGGAGCGGATCTGAAGCCAGGGCCCGGCGTTATTTCCGGTATGAATCGGCAAGCGCAGTTATGCCGGATCCGGCCGGATCAAAACAGATGGAATAATAAGGTTAGCCTGACGAATGAGTCATGAATTTAGATTTGAACCGCGGCTCAGGTCACTCGGCGTCGGAAGACTTCTCCGGCGTCCGTCCTCAATGACCGCGGGTAAGGGTGGGGCGCGGGGCGATCCGCGCCGGAAACTGGCCCCTGCCGGCTTGGGCCGCCGGCTGGCTTCGGTGAGATCCGATGGGGCAAAGCGTTCCCCGGTCTCGGATCGAGAACCGGCGCTTCCTTAAGGAAAGGGTTGGAAAAGAGCGGGGTCGGAGGCGGGAAACGAAAAACCCACTTCCGGTCGGGAAATGGGTCGGGACACGGGCTTCGGTGAAGCCGGATGTCAGGTCGAGTCACTTCCGCAAGGTGCGCCACGGTCCAGGCCATGGCCGGAGAGCGGGCGGAGTTTCGCGGTCCGAAACTGCGGCGCCACGCACGAGGGCCGGCCGGCGATGCGGCGGCAGGAGACGTGAAGGGCGGTGGCAGTCATGGCGGAGAGTCGGAAGACAGAGAGGAGGAAGGGAGCGGACCCTAGCGGAATCGCCGCTTGCGTGCCAGCGGCGTTCGCGTAGGAAGCCTGACTGATCAGTCATGTTTGAAGCGCTCTTCTCCGAACGCGGCCTGTCGCTCGACCGGCTCAAGGTCCTCATCGAGGTGCGCGATGCCGGGAGCATCGCGGCGGCGGCGCCGGGCGATCCGGTGCGCCAGAGCCAGTACAGCCGGCAACTGCGCGAACTGGCGGAGTACTTCGGCAGCGAGGTGACGGAGCGGCGCGGACGTCAGCTCAAACTGACGAACAAGGGCGAGCGCCTGGCGGAGCTGGCGCGGGAGCACCTGCGGGCGCTCGACGAGTTCCGGGCGGAGTGCCGGGGCGAGACGGCGGTGTTCTCCATCGGGGCGGGCGACAGCCTGATCCAATGGCTGGTGATCCCCCGTCTTGCGCAGGTGCTGTCCCAGTTCCCCGGCATCCGCTTCGCGACGTCGAACCTGCGTACCAACGAGATCGTGCGCCAGCTGGCCGACAACCGGATCGATTTCGGCATCATCCGGAAGAATGCGATCGCGACCGGATTGAAGTCGGCCCCGCTCGGTCCGGTGACCTACGCGGCCGTCGTGCCGCAGGCGTTGTCGCGCAACAAGCGGCTCACCCTCCGGCAGGCGCTGGCCGACCTGCCGCTCGCCACGCAGACGACGGACGGGCAGTTCGCGGAGGGCCTGCGGGACCTCGCCCGTGCGCTCGAGGTGCCGCTGGCACCGGCGCTCGCCTGCCAGTCGTTTCCGCAGACGATGGCGGCGGTGCGCACCGGGAAGTTTTGGGCCATCGTGCCGGAGCTCGCGTTGCGCGAACTGCCGGCCGGGCTCGTCCATCGCATCAACGACGACGCCCTCGGCGCGTTGACGCGCGAGGCCCTGCTTGCCTGGAGCCCGCGGCTTGCGCGCGTAAGGACCGGAGCGGCGCGGGTGGCGGCGGCACTGCAGTCGGTGCTGAAGCTGGGCTAGCGCGCTTGTTTCCCGAAAGGGAGGGCTTGGGATTTTGCCGCGATGAACACCGTCTGCCTGCCATCGCGGCGTAAAGCCGCTCCTACGCGATCGTGGCAGAGCTCAACGTCTCGCCGGTGAAACCTGCTTAGCCGGCATGGGTTGCCCTCGTCGACGGGAAATTCGTTTGGGTCACGAAGCGCATTGCGCTCTGTGAAACCGGTTTTGTGGCCATACTCTGACGGCGCTGTGTGTTCAGCCGGTGGGGCGCGCCCTTTCGCTCACTTTGCCGGGGCCGGTGCCGCCTTGGCCGGGGCGGGTGGCACGTACGGGGGAAGCACATGAGCCTCCGGGGTCACTTGGTGAAGGTTGGGCGTGATGTCGGCGTCGACGCGTTTGAGCGCCCAGTTGAGGCCGCCCATGAGCAGGTCCTGGAAGAGCGGGTTGGTCCAGACGTCCTCGCGGTGTCCCATGCTCGTGTAGAAGACGCGGCCCTTGCCGTGCAGGCGGGCCCACGTCGAGGGGTAGTTGGGACGCTCATACAGATTGCCCTCCATGCCTTGGGTGTCCTGCACGAGGATGACGTGGAGGTCGGGGGCGAAGTTCCGGTGGGAGTACCATTCCTCGTGCAACGTGAAGTCTCCGGACGGTGCGCCGGGGAAATTCGGGCTCGTGAGAATCATGCGGGCGGGTTGCTGCCGGTTGTGCATGATGAACTCGCCGCCGATCATCTTGATGAAGTCGCTCCGGTTGTCGCCGTCGTTCTTGTAGCGGGCCGGACCATGCGCCTCGCTGCCGGGCGAGAGGAAGGTGTTGTCGGCGCCATGCAGGCCGACGAACCCCGTGCCGTTCTCGATCGCGCGCAGGAGCGCCGCCTTGCCCTCGAGGGACATGGGCGGCTCGCGGTCGAGTCCGAGCTTCGTCAGATCGCCGAGCGTGTAGAACATGATCGCATCGAACTGCGCGAGGTATTCATCCGAGAAGGGACGTCCGTCCTTGGAAAAGGTGAACTCGATGGCGTGCTTCGCTCCGAGTTCGGCCAGGATCCGTTCGGAAGGGGAGGGTTGCCCGTCGACACGCAGGGCCACGGTGTGGGAGGCCGGTGCGACGGTCATCTTGGAAAAATAGAGCACCTTCTTGGGCGCGGCCGGCGTGGCGGCGCTCGCGCCGGCCACGGACAGAGCGGCGAAGCCGGCGAACGCGAGGAGGAGGCGGGTGAGGCGGGGGCAGGGCGTGATCACGAGAGGAGCCTGCGCCCACTTCGGGTTGTTCGCAATGGCCAAGCGCGTCCTCCGACGTGGCCTATCTGGCTGGCGGGAACGCCGGCGTTCCCGCCGGCTCCTTCCCCAGAGGAGGTTCGACTTCGCACGCCGGTCCTGACTGCCTCTCAGCCCGATGCACCTCCCCGCTCGATCATGGTTTCTCGTTCTCCTCCGGACGGCGTTTGGCCTCGCCTTGCCGCTCGCGGCTTCAGCGCAACCGGTGGACAAACTCTTCGCCTTCGGCGACAGCTACACCGACAGCGGCGCCGGTTACGTCGATGGCAACGGCCCGACGGCGATCGTTTACGTGGCTCAGGATCTCGGACTGCCCTTCACGCATGCGGCCGACGCGCAAGGCGCGGGCAAGGGACTCAACTTCGCCGTGAGCGGCGCCCGCACCGGCGAGGGCGAGGGGCGGCGCGTGAAGGGCGCGTTGCTCGGCTACGGCATGCAGAACCAGGTGAGGGACTTCGCCGCCCGCGTGGAGAAGGGCGAGATCGCCTTCGATCCGGCGCGCACGGTCTTCTTCATCGCCGGCGGCCTCAACGACCGCACGCTTACCACCGAGGTGACGGTGGCCAACCTGACCGAAGTGGTCCGCGGGTTGTACGCGGCGGGCGCGCGCAAGTTCCTCGTCGCGGTGCTGCCGGAGAAGATTCCGGCCTTCGCCGAAGTCGGCCGGCGCCTCAACCCGGCGCTCGCGCAGCTGCCCGGCGACCTGCGGGCCGCGTTCCCCGACGCCGACCTCCGCTCGAGCGGGTGGGGGAAGTACTTCGACACCGTGATGGAGGCGCCCGCGAAGTATGGGATTTCCAATACAACCGATGCGTGCGCCGAGCGCTGGATCTTCGACCAGGATCCGACGCCGAGGGGAGATCCCACGACGTACTATTATTATCATCCAGGACATCCCTCGACCACCGTGCAACGCCACGTGGCGGACGAGCTGAAGCGCGAGATCCTGGCGTTGGTCGGGAGGTAGGCGTTGTCCGGCGATCCGCGCTTCGTTGCTCGGGCCGATCAGGCGCTCGTTTAGGCCGTGACGCGAAAGAGGTGCCGTTGTCCGCGGTTAAGACGGACGACCCGGTCCGATCTACTATCGGGACCCGGAAAGTACGCGTCGGGGGCACTTCCGGCTCGACTCTCCCTCCGCCGGGGTCGATGCCAAGGGCGGCGAACCCCCCGTCCCCATGCCGCCCCAAGACCCCGAACAGGCACGTTGGTTTGCCGAGGAGGTGCAGCCTCACGGCCTCGCGTTGCGCTCGTATTTGCGCAGCCACTTTCCCGGCTACCCGGACATCGAGGACCTCGTGCAGGAAACGTACGCGCGACTGCTGCAGGCGCGCGCGCAGCGCCCGGTTCGTTCGACGAAATCGTTCCTCTTCGCCACGGCCCGCAACGCCGCCTTCGACTTCTTCCGCCGTCGCAAGATCGCGTCGATCGACAACGTGGCGGAGATCGAACTCCTCCCCGTGCTCGAGGACCGGCCGGGCGTGGCGGAGACGGTTTGCCATGACCAGGAAATCGCCCTGCTCGCCGAGGCCATCCAGGCCCTGCCCGAGCGCTGCCGCCGCGTCCTCACGTTGCGCAAGCTCCACGGCCTTTCCCATCGCGAGATCGCGCGGCAGCTCGGCATTTCCGAGAACACCGTCAACGCCCAGGTGGCGATCGGCGTCCTGCGGCTGCGCGATTACCTGCGCGACCGCGGCGTGACGAAAGGAGGCCGCTGATGTCACCCGAGGAAACGAGACGTGCCTCCGAGGCGATCGAGGCGGCGGCGGCAGCCTGGCTGAGCCTGCGCGACCGCGGCATGACGCCCGCCGAGGCGGCCGAGTTTGTCCAATGGCTCCAACAGGACGCCCGGCACGCCGAGGTGTTTGGCGAACTCGACCGCACGTGGCGCGATTTCGACCGCCTTTCCGCGGTACCCGCTCCCGCAGCGCAGCCCGATCCGGACCTGCTCGCCCCGCGGCCGAGACCGGCGCCGCGCCGCGCGGGAGCGTGGGCCGCCCTCGCGGCCGCCGCCGCGGTCGCCGTGCTGGCCACGGTGCTGCTGCGCACGCCCGGTCCGACGGCGGAGACCTTGGTCGGTGCCTTCCAGAAGCTCGATCTTCCGGACGGTTCGGTCGTACAACTCAACACCGACACCGCGATCGCCACGACGTTTACCGCGGAACAGCGCCACGTGCGCATCCTGCGGGGCGAGGCTTACTTCGCCGTCGCGAAGGACGCCGCCCGTCCCTTTGTCGTCACGGTTGGCCCGGTCGCCGTGCGCGCCGTCGGCACCGCGTTCAACGTCCGCCAGCGCGACGCCGCCGTCGAGGTGCTCGTCACCGAGGGACAGGTGCGGGTGGACGACATCCGCGCCGGACGCTCCGTTCTCGCCTCCGCGTCGACCGATCCGGCCGGGGCGCCACCGTATCTCGAGGCCGGGGAGCGTGTCCTCGTGCCGGCCTCCGCGCAGCTGGCGTCGCCCGCGCGCGTCGAGAAGGTTTCCGAGATCGAGGTCCGGCGGGCGCTGGCCTGGCAGGAACGCCGGCTGGAGTTCGAATCCGCTCCGCTCGACGAGATCGTGCGCGAGTTCAACCGCTACAACCGGCGCCAGCTCGTGGTCGCCGACACCGCCCTCGCCGCGAAACGCTTCAGCGGCACGTTCCGGGCCGATGGTTACGCGTCGCTCGTCCGGCTGCTGGAGACGGACTTCGGCGTCGCCGTCGAGACCCGGGAGGACCGTCTCATCCTTCGCGCCGGCCGCTAGGCGCGGCCGCCTCGCCTGCCGATGAGAGCCATGGCCCCGTGGTTTTCGTCCCTCTCCGGAGCCCGAGGCCTCCGGTCCGTGCGAACGGCAGGATGTAATCATGAAACGGATACAGCTTCCGGCGCCGGTTTCGCGGGCCGGACGGCCGCGGGGGTTTGGGCGCTTTTAGTAGATTTGTTCGCGCGGACCGTCTGCTTCCTGTGCCCGGCGTCGCCGGGCTGCCACCCCGCCGCACCGATGAGCCGCCTCCGCCGTCAACGCCCCGCTCGCCGCCGCCGCGCTTTGCGTCGCCGGGGCGCCTGGGGCGCGGTCGTGGGCCTCTCGCTGTTCCTGCCCGCGGCGCTGCCGGGGGCGGACACGCCGCGGCGCGCCTTCGATATTCCTGCGGGCGACGCGACGGCGACCTTGAAACTCTTCGCGGCCCAGTCGGGCGGTCAGGTCCTCTATTCGCCCGACGATGTCGCCGGCGTGCAAACCCTGGCGGTGAAGGGCGAGCTTCCTCCGCTCGAAGCGCTGGCGCGCATGCTGGCGGGGACGCGCCTCACGGCGCGGCAGGACGCCGTCACGAAGGCCATTTCGATCCGGGCCGGCGCCGCGCCGCGGGCCCCGCCGGCATCGCGGCCCGCCGACCGATCCACCTCACCCCAATCATCTTCCCCAGACCCCCCTTCCATGAAGCAGAGCAGACTTTTGTCCCTTTTCAGCGGCTGGCTGGCTTCCGCCGGCGCCGCCCTTTCGCAAGTCGCCGCCCCGGCCCCCGTCCCGAATGGCGGGGAGCCCGAGACCACCGTCGTCCTTTCGCCCTTCACCGTGAACTCGGAACGCGACCAGGGATTTGTCGCGGCCAGCGCCCTCGCCGGAGGCCGCCTTTCGACCGATCTCAAAGACACACCCGTTGCCTACTCCGTGCTGACGCGCGATTTCATCGATGCGCTCAATCTCACGAACCTCACGATGGCCCAGCAGTGGACGACGGGATTCAACGAGATCGAGGACGACGGACGCCAGAACCAGTTCGGCGACGGCGAACGCGGGCGCCGCACCTTCCGCGGCGTCAGCAGCAACCAGCAGCAGATCGAGTTCTTCCCCGCTTACTACGACTACGACAGCTACAACCTCGAACGCTTCGACTTCGCGCGCGGTCCCAACTCCATCCTCTTCGGCAGCGGCTCGATGGGCGGCACGGCCAACGGTCTCTTCAAGCGCGCCCATACCGGCAAGGAATCCGGCCAGGTGACGCTGGCCGTGGGCTCGTGGGACAGCTACCGCGCCACGCTCGATTACAACCGGCCGGTCACCACCAACTTTGCCCTGCGCCTCAATGCGCTCTGGGACGAAGCCAACACCTGGCGCGATGTCGAGTACTACAACCGTCGGGCCGTCACGCTCGCTTCGACTTACCGCCCATGGCGCGGCGCGAGCCTCCGCGTCACCGCGGAAACGGGCGAGAATCACCGCAATGCCTCCCTCACCGGCATGGGCGACCGCGTCTCCGGCTGGGACGGCGTCACGGTTTTTTCCGGACCGCAGTCGTCCGTGCCGTCCAACGCCAACCAGACCGGCATCTCGATCTTCGGTCCGAACACCTACATCTTCTCCCCCGGCCTCATGGGCAACGCGATCGTCGACTGGCGCGGTCACGCGATCACGCGCGGCGGCAACGACAACGCCAACGTTCCCATCGGCGGCTCGCTTGTCGTCGGACCAAGCGCCAATTACCGCGACGCCCCGCTCCTCGGGGCGATCAACCGTCCGGCCAACGCCTTCGACCTCGCGATGGCCGGCGCCCCGGCGTTCTCCCTGCCGTCGCGCGAGCGTTCGACCTCGCTCGGCGGCGACACCTGGATGACGGAGTACGACAACGTCCACGCCGCCTTCGACCAGCAGATCGGCCGCCACGTCTTTCTCGGGCTCTCCGGCAACTACTCGTACAGCATCGTGAAGACCCACTTCACCGTCGCCCGCGGCCTGAACAACGTCTACATCGACATCAACGAACTGCTGCCGACCGGCGAGGCCAATCCCTACTTCCTCCAGCCGTATTCGGAATCCACGCACGACTTCGACCACGTCGTCCGCCGCTCCCGCAACGCCCGCGCCAACGCCGCCTTCGTCTTCGACGACACGCGCTTCGGCAGCTACCGGCTCAACATCGAAGCGGGAATCTCCGACGCCAACTCCGCCCGCACGAAGTTCCGTTTCATGCTCCGCGATCCCAACCTCGCCCCGCGCGACTGGCTCAACCAGCTCGCGCGCGTCCGCTATTACTGGGATGGGCCGATCGACCTGCCGGGCCCCGGCAACTACGAGGTCGTCGATCCCGTCACCGGCACGCGGCGGACGATTCCCGCGGGTTACGTGATCGACGTCGGCCGGCCCAACGACACCGCCTCGGTCGACGACGTCTTCTCCTATGCGCAGGTCGCCTTGGGCGCGAAGCTCTTCAAGGGCCGCCTCAACCTGCTCGCCGCGATTCGCCGCGACGATTACGAGAGCATCACCAACCACATGGTCCTGCGCGGCGACCAGCCCGACGACTGGGACGGCACCTCGATCATCTTCCGGCCGCGTCCGCCCGAGGACTACTTTTCGCTGACCTACGTGCCGAAGAACGCCGCCGGCCAGCCCACGGGACCGGAGACCGAGGCGATCGCGCGGCCGCGCACGGCCAACGTGCCGCAGGCCCAGTACGCCAACGACCGGTTCCGCGACGATTATTCGCTGCCCGCGATCTCCGGCGCGGTCGACACGTACTCGCTGGGCGGTGTCTATCACCTCACCTCCTGGGTCAACGTGTTTGCCAACTACGCCGAGACCTGGGCGCCGCCGGCCGGCGAGCTGCGCATCAACGGCGAACGTTTCGTGCCCGTGGTCTCCGACGGATGGGACGCCGGCCTGCGCTTCAGCCTGCTCGGCGACCGCCTCGCGTTCACGGCCACGCGCTATGGCGCGAAGCAGGACAACCTTGCCAAGGGCACGGGCACCAACGGAGGCCTGGCGAACGCCCTCGGCAACCTTTTCAACAGCATCGCCAACACCAACGTGTTTGGCGACCTCTCGCCCACCGGCGTGAACGCCCGCGGCATGCTCAACGTGCCCGGCAACTACTTCGACGTCGCGAGCCGCAAGTCCAAGGGCTACGAGTTCGAACTCACCGCCAACGTCACGCCCCAGTGGCGCATCTCCGCCAACTACGCGGTCCAGAACGCCGTCGAGGTCAACGCCTACGCCGACACGCGCGCTTACATCGCGCAGAACGAGTCCGTCTTCCAGGCCATCCTCGCCGACGCTGGAGCGAGCGTCGTCAACGGCCTCGCCTCCATCAATCCCGGCGTGACGCCGCTGCAATCCCCCGACGTCGCCGGCGCCGTCGCGTCGTACAACCAGATGCACGAGATCGCGCGCAACCTGACGGCCGCCGAGCAAAAGGTCGCGCGTCTCGTCGAGGGCACGGGCAATCTGTTCACCGACTACACGTTCCGCGAAGGCCGGTTGAAGAACCTCCGCGTCGGCCTCGGGGTCAATTACCGGGGCAAGGAGATCATCGGCTACCGCGGCGGCGACACCGTGCGCACAGGCGCGACGACCGCCGAGGACGACCCCTCGGTCGACGCCACCACGCCGGTCTACCGCGATCCTTACAGCCTGTGGACCGCCGTCGTCGGTTACGCCTTCGATCTCAACCCCAAGGTGCGCGTGCGGCTCGATCTGCGCGTCAGCAACCTCTTCAACGAGGACATGCTGCTCTACTACAACACCGCGCAGCGTCCGCCGGGCGGCGACATTACCAACCCCTCCCGCGTGGCCACGCCCTTCCAGTTCTCCTTCGTCACGCCGCGCAACTACACCCTCACGGCGACGTTCAGCTTCTGAGTGTCGGGGAGAAACCACGGACCGAAGCCGGTGGCGCTGCGGGTGCGGTCGTGAGCAGGGGCGCTCCGGGCTTGGTCCGGCGCTTGCGCCGCGGAAGGCCTGGTCCATGGTGGCCTGGTCGGTGTTTTCCCCAAACCTCCAGCCCTTCGTTGCCATGCGCCTCCCCGAAATCGACCGTCGTGGATTCATCAAGCAGACCGGGATCGGACTGGCCGCCGCCGGCCTCGGTCTTTCATCCCGTGCCACCGCCGCGGACAGGGCGACGCCGTCGCTGGCGGGGAACGCCCTGCCCAAGTGGAAGGGCTTCAACTTTCTCGACTTCTTCAACCCCAACCCGGCCAGGGCGCGGCCCGCGACGCGACCGGAGAGCTTCGCGTGGATGCGCGACTGGGGCTTCGATTTCGTGCGCGTGCCGATGGCGTACCCCGCGTATCTCGATATCGACTACACGCGGCCGATCGCGCCGGAGGAGGTCTACCGTTTCGACGAGGCGAAGATTGCGCGTGTGGATGCGTTGTTGGAGCGCGCGCACCGTCATGGCCACCACGTGAGTCTCAATCTGCATCGCGCGCCGGGCTACTGCATCAACGCGGGATTCCACGAGCCCTACAATCTCTGGAAGGATCAGGCGGCCGTGGATGCCTTCTGTGCGCATTGGGAAATGTGGGCGAAACGCTACCGCGCCATTCCCAACCGGCTGCTGAGCTTCGATCTGGTCAACGAACCGAGCATGCGCGAGGACATGAATGACCAGCACGGGAAGCGCGAGGCCGTCCCGGGCGACGTCTATTACCGCGTGGCCAAGGCGGCGGTGGAAGCCATCCGGTCCGTCACTCCGGACCGCCTGATCATTGCCGACGGCAACAACGGCGGCCACCTTGCGGTTCCGGAGCTGGCTCCGCTCGGCATAGGTCAGAGCTGCCGGGGCTACGTGCCCTTCAACATCTCCCATTACAAGGCGCCGTGGGTGTACAAGGATCCGGAGAACCTGCCCGCACCCAAATGGCCGGACGGCCCCAACGCCAACCGCGCCTCCCTCGAGCGGCTCTACCAACCGTGGTTCGACCTGAAGGACCGCGGCGTGGGCGTGCACTGCGGCGAGTGCGGTTGCTACAACCGCACGCCGCACGATGTTTTCCTCGCCTGGTTCGGCGACGTCCTGGACGTGCTTTCAGAGCGCGGGATTGGCTTCGGCCTTTGGGAAATGCACGGCGACTTCGGGCTGCTCGATTCCCGCCGCGCCGACGTCGCCTACGAGGATTGGTACGGTCACAAACTTGACCGCAAGCTGCTCGAGCTGCTGCAGCGGGTGTAGCGGGTGCACCCGCCCTCGTTGATTGTCGCGGGATGCGCGAAGGGTGGGCGCGTGGCGATGATCGCTCGCCGATCTCGGGACGGCACGGCCTCGAGGTCTGGGGGTGATACGGTAACGCGTCCAAAAAAAGAGATTTTTTCTTCATAATCTCCAAGGGTCGGCGTGTCTCATACCCAGGAAGAACAGCCCGCCCCGAAATGAACGAGCCGCCCCTGAACCCGCAAACGTGGTTCACCGAACACCTCTTGCCCCATGAGCCCATGCTGCGGGCCTGGCTGAAGAGCCATTTTGGCGATCGCATCGACGAGCATGATGTCTTGCAGGAGGCTTACTTCCGAGTGCTGCGTACCTATCGCGAAAAGCCGATCAGGGCACCCAAGGCCTTCCTTTTCGCCACCGCGAGAAACATCGCTCTCAACGCCGTCCGAGCCTCTTCGGTGAGGGGAGAGCGCAACTCAGTCTCCCTCGACGATTTCGATATCATCGATGACGAGGAGGACTTTCGGGAAAAGATCACCCGCAATCAGGAGCTCGAAAAGCTGACGGAAGCCATCCAGTCCCTGCCGCGCCGCTGCCGGCAGATCTTCACGTTGTGCAAGGTGTATGGCATGACGCCAAACGAGATTGCGAAGGAACTGGATATGTCCGTGCAGACGATTTACACACAGCTGGCGATCGGGGTGAACAAGTGCACTCAATTCATGAAGCGGGAAAGGAACCTCGATTTGTCATGAGCAGAAACGATCCAACGGACAGTTCCTCCGAACGCACCCACCGCGAACGGCAAGCGTCGAACTGGGTGATCAAGCAGTTCAAAGGGTTCACCCCGGAGGAGCAGGACGCCTTCTTCGACTGGCTGGCGGCCGATCCGGAGAACGAAGAGTGCTTCGCCGAATGCAAATCCGTCTGGAAGGGCCTCGATCTGCTCGCCGAGTGGCGGCCTGAGCACAGCAGCAAACCGAACCCCGACCTGCTGGACAGACCCGCCCGCCCGCGTCGCCGGAAAGTGGCCGTTCGTTGGCTCTGGGGCTGCGGCCTCGCGGCCTGCGCGGCCTTGGCGGCGGTCCTGTGGGCACCCCTGTCGACCTCGCCGGAATTGGAAGTGACCCGGCTGGCCGGAGGCGTGGCGGCGCAGGGATACCAACGACACCGGCTGGAGGAGGGATCCGTCATCGAACTCAACCGAGGCGCCCAGGCCGGCGTGAGACTCGATGGAGAAACCCGCTGGGTCGAACTTGAACGAGGCGAGGCGCATTTCACCATCGCGAAAGATCGCCGTCCGTTTGTCGTGACGGCGAAGGGGGTGCTGGTGCAGGCCGTCGGCACCGTCTTCAACGTCCGCATAGAGGACGACTCGGTCGACGTCCTTGTCACCGAAGGACAGGTCAGAGTGGGCGCCTTGATTCCCGGACGAAAAGGACGTCAGCTCGTGGAGCCGGATTCCCTGCTGGCCGAGCTCAACGCCGGACATCGTTCCGTGGTGGGGACCTCGCGCCAAAAGCAGGAAACCAGCATCGTTTCGGTGACGAACGAGGAGATCGAGCGCGAACTTTCGTGGCTGGAGGAACTGCTGGACTTCCGCGATGCGCCGCTATCGGCGATCGTGATGGAGTTTAATCGCAGAAACAGCCGCAAGCTTGTCATCGATGACCCGGCGATCGGCGACCTCAGGCTTACAGCCGCGATCCGGCCGCACAATATTGACGGACTGGTCGAACTCCTGGAACTGACTACGGCGGTACGGGCGACGAAGGTCGACGACAGCATCGTGGTCCTCTCGCGCTAAGGCCTGCGTTTATATATTATTGGCGGACATAGAAGGCCCGGCGGAACCGAATCCCCCGGGAGGGCGGGCGCACCTGTCCATACCGATCACGACGATGCGGTATCGACTCCACGCGTACGCTTGGCGTCCGCGGCCGGAGGCACGATCGTAGTATAACAGTATGTCGCTCCGTCGTTCCCCATTGTGCGACTCCCCGCTCCGCTGAGCGGAATCGTTCGCGGAATCCGCGGTTCGTCCACGCGCGGATCGGGCGACCGGGCGGATATTATCATGATCGCACTTGAGTACGCATGAATATCGCGCAAAATTTTTCCTAATTCTCCGCCCCACCGGTGTCATGGAAATAACCCCGATTATTTCATGGCATCCTGCTTTAGCACACTCGATCGCCTTGATCATTCCATCCCGAGGAATCCCTGTCATGGTGCGCTGGTTCCCGGCGTTCGTGGCCTTTCTCTTTGCGGGGGTGGCGGCAGTGGCGAACGACACGAGGGAATTTCGCGTGCCGTCGGGTGCAGCGTTGGAAACACTGCCCGTCGCGGCGGAGCAGGGGCGCATAGAGATCCTCTTTGCCTCCGACATGGTGCAGGGAACGAAGACGCGTCGCGTGGAAGGGAGGTACAAGATCGACGACGCATTGGGGCTTATGCTCGAGGGCACCCCACTCGAGGCCGTCCCGGTTAGGGAAGGGACTGCCTATGGAATCGTATACCGCGCGAAGGATGCGGCCGGCGGCCGCATGCGCGATCGAAGAGAGAGGGATAAGACCAACAACTTAACGACAAGCACCGAAATGAAATTCAAGAATGGAGAGACGAAGTCTCTGCTGGGTTCCCTACTGAGGGTTGTAATGGGATCGACGGCCGTGGTGGCCGGCACGCAGTCTGTGGGTCAGCAAACCGACGGTCAGGAAGATAGAAGCCGGGAAGTGTTCGAACTGTCGCCCTTCGTGGTCGAAGGGACGGAGGACACGGGGTACCGCGCCACCGATACGCTGGCGGGGGCTGGCATACGGACCGACATCCGCGATGTGGGTTCCGCAATCACGATCATCACCGATCAGTTTCTCAAGGACACGGGTTCGACCCGTGCGGACGATCTGTTGGTTTACACGCCGAGCACCGAAGTTTCCGGCCCCCAGGGGAATTTCATGGGTGGCGGCGACGGGGAGTTCGTGACTTTTCCGCAATCGGGCTCGACCCGCGTTCGCGGTCTGGCCTCGGCCGACCGGCTGAAGGATTTCTTTCTCACGGACATACCCTGGGACGCCTATAACGTCGACCGCGTCGATCTTCAGCGCGGCCCGAACGCCGTCTTGTTCGGCATCGGAAGTCCCGCGGGCGTAATCAACACGTCGACCAAGTCGGCTTCCTTCGGCGATGAGAATGAAGTCAAAATCGGATTGGACAACTTTGGCTCCGTCCGTGCGTCGGCCGACTTCAATCGGGAGATCGTCAGGAACCAGCTTGTCCTCCGCCTGGCGTTCCTGAACGACGAAACCAAGTACCGTCAGAGGCCGGCGTTTCGCGACGACCGACGTATCTATACAACACTGCGCTTCGATCCGGCCGCGCTAAACCGCAGCGGCCGCTCCCTCTCGTTCGCAGTGAAGTACGAAAAGGGGGCCATTGACAGGCTGGATCCCCTGCAGACGCCACCCATCGATCATATCACACCCTGGTTCACGAGCCTCGACAAGGCGACCTATCCGGTCGCAGGAAGCCATGACCTCACCAGCAAGGGCACGGCCATCTTCGAGCCTTGGTTCTCGCGGCAGCCCTACGGTTTCACGGGACTTCACATCGGCGTGTTTCCGGATCCCAGCAGCCCCGCACTGCAATCTTTCCAGAACTCGCAGGCGCCGGGATCGAGCGACTCGAATTTCTTCGGGATCGCGGGCTACGGCACCTGGGCGTTCAATGCGGACCAACCCGGTTCGACGATCCGGCCTTTCAAATCGAAGTCGCTTACGGACCGGTCGATCTTCGATTTCTACAACAATTTGTTGAGCGGGCCGAATTCGAGCCGCGAGGAGGCGTTCGATTCGATCAATCTCAAGCTGTCCCAGACCTTTCTCAATCATAAGCTGGGATACGAAGTCGTGTTCGACCGGCAGTCCTACGAGCAGGAACGGGTCACGAGTTTCGGGAATCGCGAGTACATCGTAGCCGTGGATGTCATGGAGACGTTGGACGATGACAGTCCCAATCCCAATGTCGGCCGTCCGTTTACCTTGGGCTACGGCAACGGTGCGTCGGCCAGCTGGTCGGACAGCAGCCGGGAGACGGCGCGGGCCAAGGTCTATGGCGAGTACGACTTCCGGACCCTGAGCGAAGGCTGGCTGGGCAAAGTGCTCGGCAAACATCTCTTCACCGCCGCCTATACCGATTACGAAGTGCGCCGGAAGAACCTGAGCTGGGTTCCGTTCTACATCGACGATATCGAAGGAATCGACATCCGGACAGGAAATCTGATTGGCGACGACGACCGGAAGATGGGCACGGTGCATTATATTGGAGGCAGCCTGATGGACGCGCCGGGTGCCGCGGGGCTCAAACTTAGCCGGTTGCGCACCCTCCAGAAACCGTACGATCTCGCGGTCAACGTCATGGACAACGGGCAGCTGGTGCGTCGCAACCTCTTCGTGGCCGACGCCTCCAATCTGGAATTCGGCGATCGTCCGTACACTGGAGGCGGTTTCACGCAGGATACCATCAAGTCGACGACGTTCGTCTGGCAGGGTCACCTTTTCGGCGGTCACGTGATCCCGATGTACGGATATCGAAAAGATGAATCGACCTCGGCCAACGCGGGTTCGCCTTCCCGCGACAACGCGACCGGCATTGTGGATATTTACGATCCGGAGTGGGTGCTTCCGCGGTCGGCCGACGACGGACTCTATAGTCAGGTCGAAGGGATCTCGAGGACCTATAGCATGGTCGTGAAGATCCCGAAGAAGCTCACAGACCGCTTCGGTGGCATGGGCATACGTCTCTTCTACAACAAATCGGAGAACTTTCAGCCCAAGCCGGGCCGTCGCGACATTCTCGGAGGCTATCTGGACAATCCCACGGGTGACACGAAAGACTATGGCATCGGCGTCGACTTCCTCGACAATAAATACTCTTTCAAGATCAACCGGTATGAGACCCGGGTTTTGAACGACGAGTATTCCGCGAACCTCGACAAGTGGGGAACGCTTCACACGGAAGCCCGGCTCATGCGCATCGCCGTCGCCACGCGCGACATGGATTATCGTCGGTTTCCCTCCGTTATCCGGGAAGGCGGCGATCCGAGCGGACAGGGCAGGCGAGCTTTCGGCGTGACGTCGGCGAACTCTGCCTACGGGGCAGGGAACCTGCTGGTCTGGGAGCCGACTCCCGAGGACCGGGAACTTGTCGATCCGCAGACGAGCTGGAACAGCGGCGGGGCCTATACGCAGGAAACCATCGATCGTTGGTACGATATTCAACGGTCCGCCACGGATGCCTTTTTCGAAACGAGGCTTCCGCAATCCATGGTCGAGGCTTGGGGAATGGTGGGCTACGGAGAGGCCAATTACCAGAACACCATCAACGATGCTGCTTACGGGGCGGTCACCGCCACGGGTAGTACGCTTTCCAAGGGAGTCGAGTTCGAGTTCACGGCGCGGCCGGTCAGCGGTCTGGACATCGCGATCAACGCGGCGAAAACCGATGCGATTCGGGTGGACCTCGCCGGTTCGTGGGCGGAATACATCGAGTGGCGGTCGAATATCGCGGCAACCAGCCCTGCTGGACGTATGCGTATGTGGAGCACCGACGCGTGGAACGAGACGAACGGTCTGGACACGCTTCGAGGTAATTATCAGACGCGTGTCATGCCGGGGTATCGGCTTGCGAGGGCTTTGGAGGGATCGAGCGTGGCGGAACTCAGGCCCTGGCATTTCAACGCGGTGGTCAATTATGCGTTTCAAGGCGGGGCGTTGGAGGGCTACCGGGTTGGCGGCAGCTACCGTTGGCAGGACAAGAAGGTCATCGGCTTCGCTTTGAATGACGCCGGGGACGCCTATGACGTGAATCGGAAGTGGTACGGGCCGTCCGAGTCCGCCTTCGACCTCTGGCTCGGAAAGACCTTTCGACTCAAGAACCGCATCCGCTGGAGCGTGCAGCTGAATGTCCGCAATGTGTTTGCGGACAATAAGCTGATTCCATTGACCGTACAGCCCGATGGAAGCCCCGGCCAGTATCGAATCCCGGAGCCGCGGCGCATCACCCTGACCAACACGATCTCCTTCTAGGATCAGCCGGTATGCGGGCCCTGATCGCCTCCTCGATCAGGGCCCGGACACCGGGACGGCGGACGCCCTAGGCGACCGCCACACTGCCGTTCGAAAAAGGCTGTTATCAGACCTCAGAAGGCCCCGGCGTGGGCGCCCTATTTGCCGCCCGGCCGGTTCAGCTCGCGGCGCAGGGCGGCGAGGGCGGCGTTGGCGCCGTTGGCTCCGCCGGGCTGGCCGTCGTGCAGCAGGCGGCCGTCGGCGGCGAGGACCGCCACATGGGGCGTGCTGGGGCCGGACATCGCGAGGAGCCCGAGGACTTCGCTGCGTTTGTCGAAGGCGACGGCGGGCCAGGGCATGGCGGTGCGCTGGTAGTTCTGCGCCATCTCCGCGGCCGACCGGTCGCTGCTCAGGTAGACGATCTGCACGTCCGGATGCCGCGTCTTCACCTCCTCGTGGAACTTGAGCAGGGTCGGGGTGAACTGCGTGCACCAGCCGCACCAGTCGGCGGCGTAGTAGACCACATAGTAGCGCGGTGGCGTGGACGCGGCGGGCAGGGCGGCGCCGGTGGCGTCGACCAGTTTCCCTTCGAGCGTCGCGGTGGCGCGGAGGCCGCGCTCGGCCGGGGCCTTGCGCGCCTGCGTGCGCATGCGGGCCACGATGTCGGTGAACTCGGCGTTGAAGACGAGGCGGTCGACCCCGCCGTGCCGGTTGAAACGCGCGCCGGTCTCCACCAGCACGACGGCAAGCTGACCGTTGTTCATCTGCAGGCGGCCCGGTACGACCTCCGTGCCGGCGCGCAGCTTGCGGCCGTCCGCGAGGTCCACGTCCGTCACAAGGGTCGTGCGTTCGGGCAGCAGGTCGGTGCGGTTGACGAGATCGGCCAGCGTCACGTTGCGCACGTCGGCGGGCAGAGCCTGCTGCGCCCTTGCGGCCCGGCGGCCGAGGTCGGTCCAGGAGGCTTCGATCAAGATCAGGTCGCCGTCGCCGGGCAGTTCGACCACAACGCCGTCGGCGAGGACGTCGTGAAGGGCGAGCTCCGTGCCGGGATTCACCTGCACGTTGCCATCGGAGAACCCTTCCGAGGTGGTCACCTTTTCGGGCCAGGCCAGTGGCAGGCGCAGCACCTGGGCCAAGGATAGCGGTGAAGGTTCGCTGACGGTGGCAGCCGAAGCGCTGAAGACGATGAGTCCGGAGAAAATCGCGCCGAGCGATGCGGCGCGGGGGGCGAAGCGGCGGAGGAGCGACGGGATCATGCACAACGCTGGCACCTGGTCATGGCTGCGTCGAGCCCGGGTTCTCGTACCAGACGATGCCGAGGCTGTCGGCGGGGTTCCTGGAGTTGTTGGCCTCCTCGGTGATGAGAACGTCGAGGTCGCCGTCGGAGTCGAGATCGACGAGGACGGCGAGGTCGAACTTTTCGCCCTCCAGCGAGGCGATGGGCCGCCAGGTCCATGCGCGGTCGTAAGGAGTGTGCGGATACGAAAGGAGGAAGACGCCGATGCGGTCCTTCGCACCCTCGGTCGAGATGACGAGATCAGGCCGTCCGTCGCCGTCGAGGTCGCCGGCGGCGACGGATTTGCCGATGCGGCCGACCGTGTCGCCGGGCCAGGCGATCTCGTGTTCGCGCCAGTCGTCGCCGGAGCGTTCGTACCAGAGCAGGCGGCGGTCGTGGGTGACGACGATCGCCTCCGGCAGGCCGTCGCCGGTCAGGTCGGCGAGGTCGGCGAACATGACCTCGCGGTCGCGCGCGCCGATGAAGCGAACGGGCCACGGATCGCGCGGGTCCCGGGGCTGTTCGAGCCAGCGCAGGCCCTGCAGTCCGGCGTTGGGGCGGCGGTCGGAGATGAAGAGATCGGTGCGGCCGTCGGCGTTGAAGTCGTGCAGGCGCAGCGTCATGGTCCAGCCGACGTCGCCGATGGCGTGGAATTTCCAGGCGGCGAGGTTGCGCCGGTCTTCGGGCGGGGCCTCGAGCCAGCCGAGCCGGGCGACGGTGGCGGCGGTGCTCTTGCCGCCGACGAGCGGATCGGGCCGGCCGTCGCCGTCGAGGTCGGCGGCGACGCTGAACATCCACGGATGATCCGGCACAATGGAGGGCGGGAAGGTGCGGGTTTCCCACGCGGTTTCCGCTTCGCCTTCGCGCGGAGCGAAGTGGACGACGATGCGACGGTGTCCGTCCGTGCAGCTGAGCACGTCGAGCTGGCCGTCGCCGTCGAGGTCGATGAGGTGGGCGTCCTCGACCTCCGGGGCCGGGCCGGCTTCGAGCCGGCGCCAGGGGTGGCGCGGGTCGCCGCCGGCGCCCGGGTGCAGGTAGATCCGGCTGCGTCCGCTCTGCTCCCAGCCGACGGCGAAATCAACGAAGCCGTCTCCGTTGACGTCGGCGAGCCGGGTTCCGTCGGCGCCGGCGAGGCTGCGATCGACGGTGTGGCGCGGCCAGGGGGCCGGGGCGGCGGCAGAGGCGAAGACCGCGGTGGACGCGAGGAGTAGGAGACGGGACGCTCGGAGCGAATTCATGGCGGGCTCGGTCAGGCGGTCAGAGCCGGATCCACCGCCCGATCTCGCGGCTGGAGAAAGGCAGGCCGGCGATGCGGAGCTTGAGGGGTTCGTGGTTGTCCCACGGATACGCGGGGGCGTCGGCCAGTTCGAGGACGCCGGCGATGACGGCGCGTTCGCCGCCGCGGAAGGAGACCTCCACGCGTTCGCCGAGCGGCAGGCCCCAGACACGGGCGATCTCGGCGCGCAGGTCGGGCAGGACGGCCGGCGCCGGCGTGTACGGCATGTCGAAGCCGAACTCGTCCTGGGTTTCGCTCATGGCGTGGCGAGGGTCCGGGCGAAGGCGAGGTCCGGCTGCACGGCGGTGCCGAAGGGCGCGGCGAGCACGGAACGCAGGTCGAGGCGGCCGTCCTCGATCCGCACGGTCGCGAAGCCGCGCTCGTGGCGCCGGTAGAGGTCGGGGTGTTCGGCGAGCAGGCGGGCTTGCACGTCCTCCGGGAAGAAGGAGAGGCCGCGGAAGTAGTGGTGGCCGTTGCGCTCGACGCTGGCGACGCCGAGCGAGGCCTGCACGGCGAGGTCCTGGGGCAGGGCGAAGGGGCCGATGTTCGAGAGGTCCTCGCCGGTGTGGAGCAGGTGCCGGCGCGGGTCGCGGCGTTCGCGGAAGGTGAGCAGGCAGTTGTTGGCCACGCCGCGGAAGACGCCCTTGCAGTTCTTGTGGCTGGTGCCGATGTAGCCGCCGGCGAGGGCGCGCCGCACACTGTCGAACTCGCCGTCGGATTCGTCGATGATCAAGGGCGGCCGGCCCGCCCACGCGAGCAGCTCCGCGGTCGTCGCGTCGGCGAGGGCGATGTCGCGGTGGAAGGGTTGTTCCACGCACCAGAGTCCGGACCGCAGCGGCTGCCACGAGGCGAGCCGCTCGATCTCGTCCCACATCGCGCGGAAGGCGGGGACGCCGGCGAAGCTCTCGTTGCCGTCGAGCGTGAGCGTGACCGGTGGTTTCGCGTTTGCGGCGAGGGTGGCGAAGATGCGGTCGAGGCGCGGGAGGTCGGCCGGACTGGTGAACTTCACCTTGAAGTGGCTGAGGCCGTAGGCTGCGATGTTTTCGGCGAGCGTTTCCGGCAGGCCGTCGTCGATGCGCGTGTGGGCGTCGGTGGCGTCGAGCGGGTCGGCGAGACCGACGGTGTGGCGCAAAAACACTTCCTTCAACGGCACGGCCGGCAGCAGGGACTCCGGAGCCTGACCGTCGAGCTCGGGATGGATCTCGCCGAGGCGCAGGCCGAGGGCGCCGGAGCGGAGGGCCTTCGCGAAAGGCAGCCGGCGCGCGCGACAAAAGGCGTCGAGCGCGGCGCGCTCGACGAGCGAGGTGCCGAAGTGGGCCAGCAGGGGTGCCCAGCCGGGGGCGGCGCGGGCGGCTTCGACGCGGCGGTGCAGTTCGAGCCAGAGGTCGAAGACGGTGGCGCCGCGCAGTCCGCGCGCGAGGCGGGCGGCGGTGTGCAGCACGGCCTCGAGTTCGGCGATCTCCTCGTCGACGGGCCGGGTGGCGTTCTTCGTGAACCATTTCGGCGGCAGGTGGTCGGCGGCGAAGCCGGTCGACGCGGCGCCGTCGAGGCGGAGGTGCACGGTCACGAAGGCGTGGGGCGTCTCCGTGAGGGTGGCGACTCCGTAGCGGAAAGGCAGGCGCGTGCGCAGGTCGGCGCGGCGCAGTTCGACGTCGGTGAGTTCGATCATGCTTTGTTCCAGTCGGAGCGGGAGACGCGGCGGCGCAGGGCGTTGGCCGCGGCGTCGTCGGGAAATTCCTCGCGGGCGGGATCCCAGCGGAGCGGCCGGCCGAGTTCGAGCGCGATCGCGCCGATGTGCAGGGCCGTGCTCAAGCGGTGCAGGGCCTCGGCGGTGTACATCGGCGGCGTGCCGTCGCGCAGGCTGTCGAGGAAGTCGCGCTGTTCGCGCGGACGGCGCGGCCAGAGCTTGTTGGCCGCGGGCTCGTAGCGTCGGCGGAAGACGCTCACGTCCGAGCCCTCGAGGCGGCCCTCCCAACCCTTGTTGCCCACCCAGCCGGTCGTGCCCTCGAAGCGGAGGGCGACGCCGGTGGAGGCGACGTTCATGGTGACGCCGTTGGCATAGCGGTAGGCGAGGCGGTACGTGTGCGGAACGGAGTTGAGCGAATCGCGCGCGATCTCGCCGGTGCCCTCCACGGCGACCGGGCCGCTCTCCTCGGCGAAGTTGGCCACCTGGGCCGTATCCACCAAGTGGGCACCCCAGTCGGTGAGCGAGCCGCCGGAAAAGTCGCGGATCTGACGCCAGACCTGCGGCTGTGTCAGGCTTGGCGAATACGGACGGAAAGGCGCGGGGCCGAGCCAGAGATCGTAGTTGAGGTCGGACGGAACGGGCGCCGGCTCTTCGTGCGGGAAGACCGGTTTCTCCGGCAGGCCGACTTCAATGTGGCGCAGTTCGCCGATGGCGCCGTTGCGCACGGCCTCGGCGAGCAGGTGGTATTGGATGACGGCGCGATCCTCGAGGCCGGTGGCGAAGACGCGTCCCGAACGGCGGACGGCCTCGGCGAGCTCGCGACCCTCGGCGATGGTGAGGGTGGGTTTCTCGCAGAAGACGTGCTTGCCGGCGGCGAGGGCGAGCAGGGACATCGGCACGTGCCAGTGGTCGGGCGTGGAGATGACGACCGCGTCGAGGTCGGGGCGGGCGAGCAGTTCGCGGAAATCGGCGATCGCGAGGCAGTCGGCGTTGCCGTAGTGGGTGTCGACGGTCTGTTTCGCGCGGAGCGTGCGCGCGGCGAACACGTCGCAGACGGCGCGGGCGACGCAGTCCTCCTGTTGCAGAAAGGAGCGCAGGTTGACGTCGTGGCCCTGTCCGCCGACGCCGATGAAGCCGAGGCTGACGCGTCGCGAAGGCGCCTTGGCGCCGAGCGCGCGCGAGCCGACGAACTGCGGGGCGACGCCGGCGCCGACAATCGCGGCGAGGCCCGATTTGAGGAAGGTGCGTCGGGTGGAGCCGAGTCGATGCGGCGGAGACGGACGGCGGGGGGCGGGATTCATGGACGTTGGGGCTGGGAGGCGGCGAGCAACGTTTCCCACGCCCGGCGCGTGGCTGCGAGATTTTCGTCGGGATCGCCGGGCACGTTGTAGAATTGCACGCCGACGGGTCCCGTGTAGCGCGCCTCGCGCAAGGCCCGGAGCACGGCGACGACGTCGTAGTCGCCGTCGCCGAGCAGCTTGATGTGATTGGTCCAGCCGGGCGCGGGGCGGTCGGTGGCGCCGTTGACGGTGACGAGATCGAGCAAGGGGGCGGCGCGGCGGACGATGCCCGGGAGGCGGGGGCCGTTGCCGGCGGCGAGTTCGTGGGCGACGTTGACCGTGAGGCCGAGGTTGGCGCGGCCGCTGCGCAGCACGAGGTCGAGCGCCTGTTCGGCGGTGGCGGGGTAGGAGTCCTTGTGTGGATAGAGCGCGACGCGCAGGCCGGCGGCGGCGGCGAGATCGGCGACCTCGCGGATCGCGGCGAGGGCGCGCTCCTCGTGATCGCCCGGCTGGCGGGGATTCGGGATCACGGGCCAGAGCACCGTGGCGGAGCCGCGCAACTGGGCGACGGCGTCGGCGAAACCCTCGGGCAGCGGACGCGGGCCGTCCAGCCGGACGGGGAAGTAGAGGGCCACGAGGCGGAGCCCGCGTGCGGCGAGTTCGGTGCGCCAGACGGCCAGGTCGGCGGGATTCGTGTAGTTGTAGCTGATGCCGTCGTAGCCGAGCGCGGCGAGGGTGGAGGCCTGACGGGCCGGCGTCCAGATGCCGCGGCCGACGCCGTTATCCATCGCGAAGAGCGGCCAGGATGACGCGGAGTCGGCGGTGGAGGCGGGGACCATGGCGAGGCTCAAGAGAACGAAGGCGGCGGCCGGACGAAGGTGAAAGCGCAGGCGGGGCATGGCAGGTGGGGTTGGACTGCCCATGAGGGTGACTGATGCGGGATTTGGCGCAAAGCAGGAATCGCCACAACCGCGGCATGCTTCGGCAGCCTGCACATTTCACCACGTAAACAGGCGAGGGCCGTTTCCCAGTGCGGCTCCGCCCCAACGACAACTCGATCGACAGGATTTGGCCACGAAGAGGCTCAAAAAGCACAAAGTTCCAGACATCCGGATCGCGGCCCTGTGGCCTCCGTGCCGGCGCTCTGTGATCTGTGACCCAGGAAAAATCGTTGCCGATGGTGGGAAACATTCCGGATCAAGGCCCCGCCGCCGCGCCGGCGAGGTGGGCCATGCGCTCCGCGGGTTCGCCGTAGCGTCCGTCGATTTCCTCTACGGGCAGGGAGGGGAGGCTGCGTGCGGGAGCGTCAAGATTGAGCCAGGCGTTGCGGGCGAAGACGAAGGTATCCGGGGCGGTGCCGGCGCCGACGTTGACGAGGGTCGCCGCGGTGCGGGAGCCTTCGTACACGATGAGGTTGTCGGCGAACGTGCCGCGGCGGCAGGGGACGAAGTCGGGGTCCCGCGTCTCCTGCAGGATGCGGGCAACCCAGCGGCCGGGGCGTTCGATCGTGTTGAAGCGGACGATGGCGCCGTCGACTCCCGTGAAGGCCACAGCGGCTGTGCCGCCGACGAAGACGTTGCGTTCGACGAGCAGGTCGCGGGCTTCGGCATGCGGGGCGGCGGAGGCGGCGAGGGCCGGCCGGAAGTAGGCGCGGCCGGTGCTGCCGCCGAGGTTGACGGCGCGGCCGCCGGCGTGCTCGAAGCGGTTGCGGCGGATCGCGATCGTGCTCGAACCGCCCTTGGCCTGCACGCCCGTGCAGTTTGGCGGAGCAGGCGCGATGTGGCGGATGAGGTTATCCTCGATATCGCCGCGGTGGCAGCCGACGAGGTCAATGGCGGAGCCGCCGCGTGTGCCCCAGCGCTCGATGGTGCAATTGCGGATGACGAAGTCGGTCAGGCCGGACAGCTTGAGGCCGTCGTGGTTGCCGTCGCCGCCGATGTCGCGGATGTGCAGGCCCTGCAGGACGACGTGGTGCGCGTCCGGTTCCGCGCCGGGGCCGGCGGTGTCGTCGAGATTGAGTCCGTTGTGCGCAAGCCGGGTGAAGACGAGGTCGTGCAGCTCGACGTGGGCCGGGTTGGAGAGATGCAGGCCGACGTCGGCGTCGCCGAACACGGGCGGGCGGGCGGGGTCCGCGGCGGCGAGGACGATCGGGCGGTTCGGTGCGCCGCGCAGGTTTGGAAAATGAAACCCGCCGCCGTAGTGGCCCGGCGCGAGCAGGATCCGCGTGCCCGGTGCGGCGGCGGCGACGGCGGCGCGCAGGCTGGCGGCGTCGTGGACGCGAACTTCGCCGCCCGACGCCGCGACCGTGCAGGCAAGTGCGGCAAGCAGCGCCGGCGGCAGGAGTCGGCGTATCGAGATCATGGAGACACCTTCGTGCGCGCCCGGAGCGGGCGCGGGCGGCTTACACGAACGAATAGTCGTAGGGCTTGCGCAGTTCGCGGGCGAGGTGGGCGTTGCCCTCGCGGGCGTGCTCGCCGGTGAAGACCTCGCGGTCGGCGTCCCAGCCGAAGGCGCGGCCCGTGCGGAGGGAGATCGCCCCGAGGTGGCACATGTTGGCGGAGAGGTGGCCGGTCTCGACGTCGCAGATCGGTTTCTCGCGGGAGCGGACGCAGTCGAAGAAATTCGTCATGTGATCGCGGCTGACGTAGAGCCGGGTGGCGTCGTCGGGCAGGGGCGTGCGCAGGAGGTCCATATCGCTGGCCTTGATCTCGCTGCGGTTGACCCAGAGCCAGCCGTTGGCGCCTTCGAAACGGATGCCGTTGCGCTGGCCGTCCGGGTTGATCTTCGCGCCGAAGATGCTGTCGTCGCGCGTCGTCAGGATGGTGAGCTTGGTCCCGTCGGCGTAGGTGTAGCGCACCTCGTACTCGCTGATGGCATCGTAGCCGCCCGGGATGGGCTCGGCGAGGCGGGTGGAATCGACGTGCACGGGGGCGCGCTGGCCGATGGCCCAGTAGGCGATGTCGTTGTGGTGGGCGCCCCAGTCGGTCATGGTCCCGCCGGAATAGTCGTACCAGAAACGGAAGGTGCGGTGGCAGCGCTGCGGCACGTAGTCGACCTTCGGGGCGGGGCCGAGCCAGTAGTCCCAGTTCAGGACTTCGGGCACGGGGGCGGTCTCGAAGGGCCCCTCGCGCAGGCCGGCGGGCAGCCAGACCTTGACCTCGGAGAGTTTGCCGAGGCGTCCGTTGCGAACGAGTTCGCAGGCGAGGCGGAAGCGCTCCATGCTGCGCTGCTGAGTGCCGGTCTGGAGGACGGTCCCGCGCGCGGTGGCCTCGCGCACGAGGCGGCGGCCCTCGTCGACCGTGAGCGTGAGCGGCTTTTCGGAATAGACGTCCCGGCCCGTGCGCACGGCGCCGAGATTGACCAGCGTGTGCCAGTGGTCGGGCGTGCCGTTGACGATCACGTGGATGTCCTTGCGCGCAAGCACCTCGCGGAAGTCGTGGCAGATCTCGGGGGCGCGTCCGCCTTCGGGCGTGAGGGCCTGGGCCGCCTTGGCGGCTTGATCTCGGTCGACGTCGCAGACGACGAGCAGGTCGCCATGGTTGGCGGCGTTGCGTCCGTCGTTGGTGCCCATGCCGCCGCAGCCGACCAGCGCGATGCCGGGGCGATCGTTGGGCGAGAGCGGGGCGGGCGTGACCTGGGCTGCGAGCAACTGGCGCTCGACGAACCAGGCGGGCAGGCCGGTTGCGGCCGCGAGCATCGAACAGCGGCGGACGAAGGAGCGGCGGGAAATGTGGACGGTGTGGGGGCGGGAAAGCATGGGGCCAATGTGGTTTGGCGGCGCAGGCGGTCAACGCCATCCCCGGTCGAACCGTTTGGTTCGCGGCGAAAGTGGCGGGAGCATCCTGCTCCCGTATCCGAACCGCCCGGTCGGGGACCGGGCCTGCAGGGGGGGGCTGCGGCGGTGGGGCGGGGTGGATTTTCTATGGGTGCGGCAAGGTTGCGCTCGCCCCCAAATCGTTTTCGCACGATACCGATGGTAACGGTGCCCCTCCCCAGGGCGTCCTTTTCTCCGCCCCCTTCCGCCTCCGCTTTCCCGGCGCTTGCCGGTCCTGCTTCGTCCTCCTCGCTTCATGAAGAAAGTCTGGTCCGTCCTGGTCCTCGGCGCCTTGCTGGCCGCCGGTTTTGTCGTCTGGCGCCAAAGCGCCGCCTCTCCCGCCGCTCCGGCGCGCGCGGGCGGGCCGCAGGCCGTGGCGGTCAATCTCGCCACCGCCGCCCGGCGCGACATACCGGTCTGGCTCAGCGGCATCGGTGCCGTGCAGGCGCACAATACGGTTACACTGAGGCCGCGCGTCAGCGGTACCCTCGACACGGTGAACTTCACCGAGGGCCAGATGGTGCGGGAGGGCGATGTGCTCGCCCAGATCGATCCGCGGCCCTACCGAGCGGTGGTCGAGCAGGTCCGGGCCAAGAAGCAGCAGGACGAGGCCCAGCTCGCGAGCGCCCGGCTCGAGCTTGCCCGCGTGCGCACCCTCGTCGAAAGCAATGTCGAGGGACGCCGCCTGCTCGAACAGCAGGAGGCCACCGTCGCCCGACTCATCGCCCTCGTTCAGGCCGACGAAGCCGCGATCCAGGCCGCGCAACTCGATCTCGATTTCACCACCGTGCGTGCGCCGGTCTCGGGACGGACGGGCTTCCGGCTCGTCGATGCGGGCAACGTCGTCACGGCCAACCAGGGCGCGGGCCTCGTCGTGATCACGCAGATGCAACCAATTTCGGTGGTCTTTACGCTGCCGCAGACGCATCTGCGCGCCCTGCGCGCGCGGTCGCGCCCGGAAGACGCGTTGATCGTCGAGGCTTACGGCGACGACGGCGCGAAGCTCGCCAAGGGCCGGCTCGACCTGGTCGACAACCAGATCGACGCCGCCACCGGCACGCTGCGACTTAAGGCCAGCTTCGCCAACGACGACCTCGCGCTCTGGCCGGGTCAGTTCGTGACCGCCCGCGTGCTCGTCGATACGCTGCGCGACGCCGTGGTTGTCCCGGCGCGCGCCGTCCAGGCCGGACTGGACGGGCCTTATGTGTATTTGCTGCGTCCCGACAACACCGTCGAGCCGCGCACGGTGAAGACCGGTCTCACCGTCGAAGGTGTGACGGTGGTCGAGGGCCTGGCGGCCGGCGACCGCGTCGTGCTCGACGGCCACAACAAACTCAAGCCCGGCGCGCTCGTCGCCGCCGCGGAGGTCCGCCCATGAATCCCGCCCAGCCGCTCAGTCTTTCGACGCCGTTCATCCGGCGTCCCGTCGCGACGGTTCTGCTCACCGTCGGCATCTTTCTCTTCGGCGTCGTGGCGTTTCCCCTGCTGCCCGTCGCGCCGCTGCCGCAGGTCGAGTTTCCGACCGTGCAGGTCTCGGCGAGCCTGCCGGGTGCGAGCCCGGAGACGATGGCGTCGTCCGTTGCCACCCCGCTCGAGAACCAGCTCGCGCTCATCCCTGGCGTGGCGCAGATGTCGTCGGTCAGCGGCCTGGGCACCGTTTCGATCACGATCCAGTTCGACCTCGACATCGACATCGATGCGGCCGCGCAGGAGGTGCAGGCGGCGATCAACTCGGCCGGCGGCCGGCTGCCCTCGGAGCTGCCGAGCCCGCCGACCTACCGGAAGGTCAACCCGTCCGATTCGCCGATCATGCTGCTCAGCGTGGTCTCGGACGTGCTTCCGCTCACGGAGGTCAGCGACTACGCGAGCAACGTCGTCGCCCAGCAGCTTTCGCAGCTGCGCGGGGTCGCCCAGGTCGACATCATGGGCGAGCAAAAGCCGGCCGTCCGTGTGCAGGTCGACCCGACGAAACTCGCGGCGCTCGGCCTCAGCCTCGAGGACGTGCGCAGCACCGTCGCCCAGGCGACGGTCAACTCGCCCAAGGGCACGATCGACGGACCCGAGCAGAGTTTCGCCATCTACGCGAACGACCAGCTGCTCGACGCGGAGCCCTACAACGACCTCATTCTCGCCTATCGCAACGGCGCGCCCATCCGCGTGCGCGACGTCGGTCGTGCGGTGGCGGGCCCGGAGAACGTCCGTTCCTCCGCCCTCGTCAACAACCGGCGCGGGCTCGGCATCATCATCCGCAAGCAGGCCGACGCGAACGTCATCGAGACCGTCGAGCGCGTGCGCGCCCTCCTGCCCGAGCTGCAGGCGGCCCTGCCGCCCTCGATCGCGATCGATGTATTGAGCGACCGGATGCGCACGATCCGCGCATCGGTGTCCGAGGTGCAGTTCCACCTCGTCCTGACCATGGCGCTCGTGACCGGCGTGGTCTTCGTCTTCCTGCGCAACCTGCGCGCGACCTTCATCTCCAGCGCGGTCGTGCCCATCTCGATCGTGGCGACCTTCGCGGTGATGTATGCGCTCGATTTCAGCCTCAACAACCTCTCGCTGATGGCGCTGACCATCTCGGTGGGCTTCGTGATCGACGACGCCATCGTGATGCTCGAAAACATCTACCGGCACATCGAGGAGGGCGTGCCGCCGATGGAGGCCGCGTTGAAGGGCGCCTCGGAGATCGGCTTCACGATCCTCTCGATCAGTTTGTCGCTCGTCGCCGTGTTCATCCCCGTGCTGCTGATGGGCGGCATCGTGGGACGGCTCTTCCGCGAGTTTGCGGTCACGGTCACGACGACCGTGCTCATCTCCGGCTTCGTCTCGCTCACCTTCGTGCCGATGATGTGCTCCCGTTTTCTCCACCGGCACCGTCCGCCGGAGGGACGGGGCCTCGTGGCGCGGTCGGACCGGCTGGCGGAGCGCTTCTTCACGGGCCTGGAACGCAGCTACGCGGCCGGCCTGCGCTTCGTGTTGAGGCACCAGGCGGCGACGCTCTTTTCCCTCTTTGTCACGCTCGGCCTGACCGTGTTCGCCTTCGTGAAGATGCCGAAGGGATTTTTCCCGCAGCAGGACACCGGTTTCATGATGGCGACGGCCGAGGGGCCGCCGGACATTTCCTATGCCGCGCTCAACGAGTACGCCTACCGCTTTGGCGACATCCTGCAGGCCGAGCCCGGCGTGATGGCCTTCCAGTGCCGGGTGGGCACGGGCGGGCGCGGCAGCGGGGGCGTTAACGCGGTGCGCTTCTGGATCACGCTGAAGGAGCGGGACGAACGCGACTCCGTGTGGACGATCATGAACCGCCTGCGGCGCGCGACGGCGGACATCCCCGGCTTCACGTTCTACGTGCAGGCGCAGCAGGACCTCAACGTCGGCGGGCTCTCCAGCCGCACGCAGTTCCAGTACACGTTGCGCAGCGCGGACCTCGACGAACTCAATCAGTGGGCGCCGCGCGTGCTCGAAGTCTTCGAAGGGCTGCCGCAGCTGCGCGATGTGGCCTCCGACCAGCAGTCGACGGCCCCGGCGCTCGACGTCGAGATCGACCGGCAGGCGGCGGCGCGTTTCGGCATTCCGGCGCAGGCGATCAACGCGGCGCTCTACAACGCCTTTGGACAGCGCCAGATCACTCAGTTCTTCACGCACGTCAGCCAGTACAAGGTCATCATCGAAGTGCCGCCCGAGCTGCAGACGGATCCCTCGACCTTCGACAAGCTCTTCCTGCGCTCGCCGCTTACGGGAGGGCAGGTGCCCTTGTCGTCGCTCGTCACCTTCAACCGCAACGCCACCAAGCCGCTTTCGATCAATCACCTCGGCCAGTTCCCTGCGGTGACGCTCTCCTTCAACCTCGCGTCCAACGTCGCGCTCGGCGATGCGGTGACGGCGATCGAAGGTGCCATGGCCGGGATCGGCACGCCACCGTCGTTGACGGGCAGCTTTCAGGGGACGGCGCAGGCCTTCCAGACGTCCCTGCGTTCGCAGCCCTACCTCATCGCGGCGGCCATCGTGGCGATCTACATCATCCTCGGGATGCTCTACGAGAGCTTCATCCATCCGCTCACGATCCTCTCGACGCTACCCTCGGCCGGCCTTGGCGCGCTGCTCACGCTCTGGGCCTTCGGCCACGACATCGGGGTGATCGCCATCATCGGCATTTTGCTGCTCATCGGCATCGTGAAGAAGAATGCGATCATGATGATCGACTTCGCGATCGATGCGGAGCGAAGACGAGGGCTGTCGCCGCACGATGCGATTTACGAAGCCGGGTTGAAACGGTTCCGGCCCATTTTGATGACCACTCTCGCCGCGATGCTCGGCGGCGTGCCGCTGGCCCTCGGCCATGGCGACGGTTCGGAGCTGCGCCAGCCGCTCGGCTACGCGGTCGTCGGCGGACTCGCGCTCAGCCAGGTGCTCACGCTTTTCACGACGCCGGTGGTGCACCTGTACCTCGGACGCCTCGCCGCGCGCTTCCACAAGGCCGGCGCGCCCGTGCCGGCGCAGGCGGCGCCGGCCCTCGCCCGCGGATCGGTCTGATCGGTCGGATCCGACCGATCAGCGGAAGCGGAGAACGAGAAAAAAGAAAGAGAAAGAAGCGGGGCCTCACATCCAACCCGGCCGATACTCCTTCGTCACGAACCGGTTCGCGTCGGGCAGGTTGGTCACCTTCATGGCCTGGGCGTCCCACTCGATGCGGCGGCGGGAGCGGATGGCGACGTTGGCGAGCAGCACGGCCTCGGTAAAGGGGCCGGAGTACTCGAAGTTCGAGCCGGGCGTCGGGCCGCCCTTGCAGCCGAGCAGCCATTCGGCGAAGGGGCCGTCCTTCACGCGCGGGATCGTCTTGGCGGGCAGGCTCGGGGCCATCTCGCGCATCTTTGCCTCCGGGATGATGCGGACGGAGTCGTAGTAGAAGCTGCACAGCACCGTCGCCTTGCTGCCGAAGAGGAGGGTGCCGGCCTCGGAGGGCAGGTCGCGTCCGAGTTCGAGCGACGTGGGCAGCGGTGGCATGAGACCGCCGTCGGCCCAGGTGTACTTCACGGGCGGCAGGTTGCCGCGGGCGGGGAAGTAGTTGGTCACGATGCTCGCGTGCGGCGTGGCGAGGTCGGTCGCGCCTGCGGCCATCGCCTCGACGGCCGTGGGGGCGCCGAGGTTGAGCGCCCAGTAGGCGCCGTCCATGATGTGGCAGGCCACGTCGCCGAAGGCGCCGGTTCCGTAGTCCCACCAGCCGCGCCATTTCAGGCCCGGCAGGTAGGCCGGGTCGTAAGGACGCGCCGGGGCGACGCCGAGCCAGGCGTCCCAGTTGAGCGAGGCGGGGACCACGGGGATTTGTTTCGAGTGGTCCGGCTTGTTGTAGGTGCCGACGGGCTGGCGCCACATCGGGAAGAAGGGACGGTCGGTCCAGCTCACGACCTCGCGGACCTCGCCGAGCACGCCGGCTTCGACCCATTCCTTGAGGATGCGGCAGCCCTCGCCGGCGTGGCCCTGGTTGCCCATCTGCGTGACGACCTTTTTCCCGCGGGCGGCCTTGGTCAGTTCGCGCGCTTCCCAGACGGTGTGGGTGAGCGGTTTCTCGACGTAGACATGCTTGCCGAGGGCGAGGGCCGTCATGGCGGCCGGGAAGTGCATGTGGTCGGGCGTGGAGATCGTGACGGCGTCGATCTGGTTGCCCAGCTGGTCGAACATCTTCCGGTAGTCGGTGAAGCGCTTCGCGGCGGCGATGCCGGCGCTCTCGGTGGGATGACGTTCGGAGATGGATTTGAGCGAGGCGTCGGCGCGGGGCTCGTCGACGTCGCAGATGGCGACGACGTTCTCGTTGCGCACGGCGGTGACGGCGGCGCCGCCGCGGCCGCCGGCGCCGATCACGGCGACGTTGAGCCGGTTGTTGGGCGAGCCGCCGGCCTGGGCGCGCAGGATCGCGGGGAAGGCGAACGCGGCGGCGGCCGTGGTCGAGGCGGATTTCAGGAAGGTGCGACGGGTGGGGCGGGCATTCATGACGATGGGAGGGTTGAAAGCGGGCGCGGGCGAACAAGCTGCCGGCCGTGGGGGAAGGCTGGAGGCGCCGCGTGGTCTGAGCACACGGCGCGGACCGCGTGAAGGCAAGGCGCGAAGCCACGAAAGGGAAAGCTTTGGGGGAGGAACGGCTCTATGCCGCGATGAATGCCGACCGCCTGCCATCGCGGCATAAAGCCGCTCCTACAGCTCCGCGTAGGCGCGGAGGCCGGCGCCGTTGACGATCTGGATGCGGGCGCCCTGCACGTGGATGAGGCCTTCGGCGCGGAAACGGGCGAGCGTACGGGAGAGGGTTTCGCTCGTCACGCCGAGTTGGCCGGCGAGGACTTTCTTGGTGACGGGCAGTTCGACGACGACCGGGCAGCCGATTGAGGCGGCCGGTGACTGACGCAGCAAGTACTCGGCGAGGCGATGTTCGATCTGCCGTCCCTTGATGTCCTGCAGCGATTGCACGAGGTGCTTCAGATGGATGCTCATCGAACCCAGCATGTGCAGGGCAAGTTCGGGCTGGCGGCGGATGAGGTCGCGAAAGCGGGAGCGGTTGACGATGATCACCTGGGATGGCTCGAGGGCGATCGCGTTGGCCGGGTACGATTCGACCGTGGCCAGGGTGACTTCGGCGAAGCTCTCCGGCGGGCGGAAAATGCAGATGATCTGTTCGCGCCCGTCCGGGGCGAGGCGGAAGATGCTCACGGCGCCGGTCTGCATGACGTAGAAGCCCTCGGACTTTTCGCCTTCGCGGAACAGCATCTCGCCCTTTTGCAGGGAGCGCAGGGTGCTGCCCTCGGCGATGACGGCGAGGTCGTCGGACGGCACCGAGCTGAAGAGCCGGCTTTGGCGCAACGTCGCCGCGATGGCGATTTGGCGGGGCGATGCCGCCTTGCTGACCGCACTTGTCATGCGTAGCAGATTGGGGAGGGCTTGATGCCGATCAAGGCAATCGCACCCGGCCCCGTGTAATCTCGCCGCCATGGAATCCTCTGCGCCTCTTCCCTTGCAACTCGACGTCCGCCCCTTGGTGGAGGCCCATCGGCCGCCGATGGGCGCGATTCTCGAGAGTGTGGGCCGGCTCGCGCCCGGACAGGGCCTTTGCCTCATCGCACCCTTCGAGCCAGTGCCGCTCTATCAGTTTCTCGCGCAACAAGGCTTCCGACACGAGAGCCATGTGCGCGACGACGGCGCGTGGGAGGTCCTATTTACGCGGGCCTGATGGGGTAGGCGCGGCTTTACGCCGCGATGAACGCCGTCCGCCTGCCATCGATCCTGCGCGAGGAAAGGTGATTGGCCACAAAAAGGCTCAAAAAGCGCAAAAACAAGCGGTGGGGACCTCCGGAACGCTTGCGCCTTTTGTACCTCCGTGTGGCCAAATCCTATTGATCGAGTTTTGGTTGCGCCGCCGCCGCTCTACAAAACCGGCCTGGGCTTGTTTATTGGGAAATCTGCGGACTAGGGCGTGGCGGGCGCAGTGAAGCGGTAGGTGCGCGTCCAGGTGCGGGTTTGGCCGGGGGCGAGCGTGTCGCGCAGGAAGAGTTCCGGGCTGAAGGCGTGCTCGTTGCCCCAGAAGGCGAAGCGCGGGAGGGCGAAATCGCCGCCGATCGTCAGCGTACGTCCGTCCGGCGCCCGCACGACGACGCGATGGCGTTCGGCGGGCACGTCGACGTCGACGGCCCAGTTGGCGCCGCGGCCGGCCGGGAACGCGCCGAGTTGGAGCGTGCGTCCTTCGCGCCGGTGGGTGGGGGGCGGATCGCCCGGGAGATCGAAATCCGGCGTGACAGTGTGATCCGCAGTGGTCGGCACGTCCGCGAAGGCGAGCCAGTTGTGGTTGTAGGTTTCGAACGGAAGCGGCGCCGGGCCGAGGTTCGTGAGGGCGTAGGCGATCTCGAGCAGACGGCCGGGCTGGAGGCGGTAGGTTTTCCGGTAGGCGTAGAGACCCGGCTCAGTCTGGCTTACCGTGACACTCTCGGGCGTCGCCTCGACGGCGGTGGAAAACAGGCGCTCGACCGGATAGCGGCGGAAGAAGGCGTAGGGTTGCGAGTGATCCCGTACGAGGCGCCCGACGCCGATCTTCACGAAGGTGCCGCCGACCGGGGCGTCGTCGTAGCCGATGACGCCGAGGCCGAGCAGGCCGAACTCGTCGCAGAGGCCGGTCGGGTGAAGGTATTCCTTTCCGTCGAGCCGGGCGCTGGTGACGAACGCGGTGCGGTCGAAGCGCGGCCCGTAGGTTTCGCGCAGGCGGTCGCTGTGGGCGACGATCTCGACCGTGAGGCCGTCGCGAGTGAGCGTGTGGACGGACTCCGCACGCGCGAGGGCCGGGGCGAAGGTCGGAGCAAAGGCGAGGAGAGCGAACGCAAAAAGACGCATAGGGGAGGGCGGGGCGAAGGTGGACAACCTGAAGACGGGTGAGCGGGCGCCGTGGGGGAGGGCGGATTTTCGTCCGCATCTTTCACATCATCGACAGTAATTTTTCTTGGGTCACAGAGAACACGGAGCTCCGACACAGAGGCCACAGAGGAGAAATCCTCCAATCCGAATTTTCGGCCACAAAAAGGCGCAAAAGCTCAAAAACAAGCGGTCGGGATCTCCGGAACTCTTGCGCCTCTTGCGCCTTTTTGTGGCCCAATCCTGTTGATCGAGTTTTGGTTGAGGCATCGCCGCGCTGGCTGGCGGACGGTGTTCATCGCGGCGTAAAGCCGCCTACGGAATCCTTGCGAAACGTGACGTCCGGGCCGCCGCGGCGTCCTCAGAGGATCGCCGGCGCTTCGGGGGGCGGCGCGTCGGAGGGCGCTTCGTCGTCGAGCAGGACGCGCCAGCGGGCGAGTTCGCGGTCGAGGGCGGCCTGCATGCCGGCGAGGGCTCCCGGTGGGGGCGTGCGTCGCAGGTGCAGCGTGTAGGCGAGGGCGGCGCGCGCGAAGGCGACGTCGGGGTTGGCGGTGGGACCGGTCCACTGTTCGCCGAGGTAGTGTTCGCACCAGCGCCGCGCGCCGTGGTACGCGAGGGTGTCGCGCCAGCGGAGGGTGAGGCGGCGCGAGTTGGCCTCGTCGCGGCGTTTGCGTCCGGGCGAGGCGCTCACGTGGTGGAAGATCACGCTGCGCAGGGCGACGGCATGGCGGCGGCCCTTGGCGGACGCGCGGAAGCAAAGGTCGATGTCCTCGCCGCCGTTGATGAAGCCCTCGTCGAAGCCGCCGAGGTGGAGGAAAAGGTCGCGCGCCGCGAGCAGGCAGGCGCCGGTCACGGCGATGGCCGGGCGGTGGGAGCGGCCGAGCCAGCGCGCGTCGAAGGTGTCGTGAACGGGTTTGCCCTGGTGGTTGATGACGATGCCGGTGTGGTCGAGGGCGCCGGTGCGGGCATTGCGCTGCACGTTGCCGATGAAGCCGGCGGTGGGACCGAGGGACGCGTGCAGGGCGAGCATGGGTTCCAACCAGCGGCGCGTGAGGACGAGGTCGTTGTTAAGCAGGACAAGCAGGGGGCCGCGCGCGGCGTGGGCGCCGCGGTTGTTGGCGCCCGCGTAGCCGAGGTTGCGCTCGTTGAGCAGGACGCGGAACGGACCGGTGCGCGTGTCGAGCGCGGCGAGCCACGCGCGCGTGCCGTCAGTGCTGCCGTCGTCGACCAGGACGATTTCGTGCGCGAGTCCCGCCGGCACCGTGCGTTGCAGGCTCTCCACGCAGGCCTGCGTCAGCTCGAGGCAGTTGAACAGCGGGATGACGAAGGAGACCATGGGATTCTGTCGGTCCGGCGGTGGGGACCGGAAGGCGGGATGGGTCGCGGGCAAGCTAAGCGGGAGCGGGTGCCCGACAGAATCCCTAAATAGGCGGTTGAGGCACGAGGCGCAGGGAGAGGAAGATGGCGGCAAGTTGGCGCGGGTCGTGGGCGCTGACGAGGCCTTGGGTGTAATGGAACGTGAGCCGATTGGGGCCGGCGGCGAGGGTGAGGGGGACGGCAAGGCGTTCGAGCTGGTTGATGCCGCCGAAGCGGTGGCGGTGCACCGGGGTGTCGTTCAACGCGAGCGTGAGCGTTTGGTCGTCCGAGTAGGTGAGCGCGTCGGCGAGCAGCAGGACGCTGCGCGGGAGCGCGGGGTCGAGGGTGAGCTGTGTGGTGGGGGCGAGGCTCCAGTGGAAGCGGGGCAGGTAGGCCTCGGGGTAAGGCCCCTCCTGGGCGCACCAGCCTTCGCCGGGCGTGAAGCCGACGAAGGCCTCGCGCGTGTCGGCGGGCAGCGGAGGCGGCAGGTCGGCGGGCGTGAGTTCGCGGATGACGGGAGCGCCGGACGCGGACGGTGCGTCCGCACCGGAGTCTTCGCCGATGCGGTCGACGAGCCGGCCGTGGCTGACCGCGAGTTTCTCGAGGTAGGGCAGGAGGGCGCGGGCAACGCGGCTCCACTCGGTGGCGGCGGTGAGGCGCAGGGGTGTGCCGCGGTAGGGGAGAGGTTGCAGGCGCAGGCTCGCGGCCGGCTGGTGGATCGTGCTGAAGAAGAGGTCGGGGTTGCTCGCGAGCAGCTGGAACCCCAGCCGGTAGTGGACATCGAGTCCGAAATTGGCGCGCCCGCGGCTGAGTTTCTGCAGCTCGGCGTGGACGACGCGGAGGATCTGGTGCTGCGGGGAGCGCAGGGCGAGATGGCCAAGAAAGAAGGCGTCGGGCAGGCGGTGGTCGGGCAGGCGTTCCTCGCCGCGGAAGAGGGCATGGCTGCCCTTGCCGACCGTGACGTCTTCGCGCGCGGCGAGGGAGCGCGGGACGAAGAGTTTCCACGCGTGCGGCGGCGTCGTCTGGCAGTGGCGCAGGCGGAGGACGGGATTGATCTCATCCGCAGGATCGTCGGCGGTCGGCAGGTAGTTGACCATCGGCAGGCTCGCCGCCGTGTCGGGCGGCGTGGCGGCGAGGGCGGACTCCAGCATGGCGCGGTCGGGTCCGGTGAGGATCTCGTCGGCGTCGAGCAGCAGCACCCAGTCCGCCCCGAGTTCGCGCACGGCGAGGCGCTGCAGGAACGTGGCCCGCAGGTGTTGGAGGTGACCGAGGGCATCGTCGGTGAAGAGCCGGAGCGGCAGGCCCTCGCGCTGGAGGGCGGCGAGGATCTCGCGAGTGCCGTCGGTGCTCGCGTGATCGAAGATCAGGTGGGCGTCCGCCCACGTGAGCGTGTGGCGGACGAAGGGCTCGATGATATCCGCCTCGTTCTTGACGACGGAGACGGCGACGAGACGCATGGCGGCGGGGTGGGCGCGTCAGCCGACGAGGCGGCGGAGGTAGTCGCCGTAGGAGGACTTGCCCATCTTGGCGATGTTGGCGTCGAGGCCGGCGCGGTCGATCCAGCCGCGCTTGAAGGCAATCTCCTCGAGGCAGGCGATCTTGAGGCCGGTGCGGTTCTCGAGAACCTCGACGAACTGGGCGGCCTGCATGAGGGAGTCGTGGGTGCCGGTGTCGAGCCAGGCGGTGCCGCGGCCGAAGAGTTCGACGT
>VFQQ010000911.1_pt1:2500-48821 | contig 48821 bp, 42 predicted proteins | sample 3512341 | NCBI WGS metagenome assembly VFQQ01 (sample SAMN10412373, study PRJNA504923) | tailings metagenome | isolation source: Relicate 2 Philex TSF1 revegetated site | place: Philippines: Tuba, Benguet | collected 2017-08-29 | reverse complement strand
GAGCCAGCGCCGCGCAAGGGGAAGTCCATGGACTTCGTCGAGCCGCCGACGATAACGGTGCCGCTGGCATCGGATGTAACGCACACGGGATCGTCGTCGTCGGAACCACCGAAGTATGTTGACGAAATGATACTTCGTCCATCCTCGCTGATGGTAAATATTCCAATGTCGTTTCCACCAAGGCGATTTTGAATCTGACCACCTTCAATTCGCAAGTCCGAAGAGGTGGAAGTTATGCTGACAACAAGTCGCCCTTGGGGATCAGAGTGAATCCCTACACCCTCGTCATCGCCCGTTCCACCGATGTAGGTAGAGAAGAATAGACTGCTGCCACTTGGACTAAAACTCACCACAACGGCGTCAGTCCTACCTCCCCCAAACGTTGTTTGAAAAGGAGGCGGAGGATAAAACGGATTGAACCGCGTCGGATACGTTTGCCACGTACTAGATGTCGTATATCCCGTAACGACCGGTGCCCCCGCGCTATTAACAGTAATTGCTGTAAACGAATCATCACCACTTCGACCCATGTACGACGAATAGAGGATTGATGCACCGCTGGAAGAGATCTTGGTATAGAATCCATCAAGACTACCCCCTGGTGTCTTCTGAAACCCATTATTCACAGGGAAGCCAGAAGTCGATCGTGTTTCGCCGGCAATGTAAATATTCAAGTCGCCATCAAGTGCAATGGCATGAGGTACATCATCGGCATTGCCGCCAATAAAGGCACCTATCGCAAGGTTGGCAACACCGCTCGTGAGCTTTACCACCACGGCGTCGCGCGCACCACGGTAAACTTGTCCCGCACTGCCTGTTGATGTTGGAAAATCGGCCGACGTGGTTGTGCCCGTTAGATAGATTGCTCCTTGGGCGTCGGACGTAACAGCCGTAACCAATTCATCTGCGGCTCCGCCTAAGAATGTGTACGACTTCACAGAACTAAGCGATGAATCGAATAGTGCAACAAATATGTCGCTACCGGCAGCAGCTTCGGCCTTAAAGCCACCAGTAGATCCCGGAAAGCGTAGTCGGGGAGTGCCCCCAGCCACGACCACATCGCCGTTGGCAAGGCGTCGAATCCCACCATACGTGTCGAGGCCAGAGCCCAAGTAGGTGCCATAGACAATCGGGTCGATAATCATTGGCCGAGCAATGTCACGTCCCGAAATATCAAATCCAATCCGTGCACCTTGGGCATTGGCATCAACGCGCATGGCGGCATCTAATGTGCGGCCTTGTTGCAACACAACAAGGTCAGACATTGCAATGCCACTATTGCCAAACGTAATCACGTTGTTCGTTGTCGGTGTCGGCACAGCCCCTTCAACGCGCAGGGTCACAACATCGGCCGAAGCAAAGCCGGCCACGTGGATATCAAATCGCACTTGGTTGTTGTCGTAGCGGTACACTACATCAATTCCATCGTACACATCGTTAAGGGTCAGCGATTCAACCATTGGTGCCGTGCGCCACTGCGTGGCGTTGTTGCCCAGAAAGAACGACGTCGTGCCCACATGTTTGCCCTGTTCTACACGACCTGGGCGTGCGGCGTCGAACGTCAGCGCCACAACGTCATCGGCACGCGTACCTGTAGCTGCGTCAACGCTAATGCGGTCTACCACCATGCCCGTGCGCGTGATAAATATGTCGGCATCGCCACTGCGTGTAGCTGCCACCACTTGTGCAGGCCATTGCCCCTTATTGACGATAAACGCACGTGGCTGCAACGACGATGTGTGCACGGTCCCGGCAAAAGCGGCATGTGAAGTAAGCAGGATAAACAGGGCGAGAATAGGAATGCACCGCATAAGCAAAATGGCTGATGAGATGGTAAGGAAATATTTTGTGCAATCTACGCACGGAAGGGAATAACGTGCTCCTTCTCTCCGATGTATCGCAAAATCAACAGGGCATGCAAGATGATCTACGTGTAATGTGGCACGCCAAACGTACAGCCACTGCGTTCCGGTGGGATCGCCCGCTACTGCGTTAGCAGAAACGATCAACGGAACCTCCTTCGAATCCCAATGCATATCCTGAAAGCGCGCCAGGACGGTGGACCACTGTAGGGGTGACTCCAAGGGGCTGACCATGTCACAAAATAATCGATCTATGAGGACTACTAGCCGACAACGCATATCACTGACAACTCTCGATGGGCGTTAAGTGACGGCAAAGGAAAGGCTGATGGCATGCTTCTAGCGGGAGATTCGTGACTCCTCTTGAATGCAGGATCACTTGCACACGGTACTTGTCGTTGAGCAGCCGCATGACTATCAAAGCCTGGCTTCTGAGCACGTCCAACCATTCCATCAGGCGACTTCGAATCCACGTTTAACACTCGGCTTCCATATCGTGAGATTCTTTGCTGAGTGGTGATTAGGTCATGCATTGATCTTTGTACGTAAACAGGACGCCCCGCCGGACCCATGGGAGAAACTCATCTTGTCCGCCATGCTCAGTACAAGTTACCCGTGGTATATCAACTTCAAGATACGTCTTGATCTGCGTCGTACAAGTGTGCCTAAACCGGCGAGAACGACGGTCGGTAATCGAACACGTTGCCCCCACGCAGGAAACCTCCCAAAAAATCGTTCATTTCGGTACTGAATAGGAGAGCTGTGTTAGTGTCGAGATTTAGATCGATCATATGCTCCTCGTCTGGGCGCCTACTGGATAAACGACGCATGACAAGAAATGATATCCCTCAGGATCGTACATCGAGATCCGATACTATCTTCGAGCGATTATAACTGACTAGGGAAGAGTGCAACCTATCGTGAGAAGCGGCGCTTGATAAGAAAGTACTTAACGAGGTCACCCCCATACAGCGTCTTGCGAAGATTCTGAAACGACTCAGATATTGTTCGGCGGTGAACGATGTCGTCGTCAATATCTACTGGTGAGATGTGAAAAAGTGACTGACCGATTTGAATTGGTGAGAAGCCTTCGCCAAACAGCGAATTTGAAGCACTGGAAACCAAATTCTCACTCACTAGAGCATCAGCCAGATTTTCATCCAACAACACCAAGCTTGAATCCGAGACCTGCCAAACATCCCAAAGGCGCTCATTAAGCTGCTTCTTGTTAGCCTCAAACGGTGTCTTACAAACGAATAAGCGTTCGTCAGCAAGGAAGCAACTAACAACTCTCTGTCCATCAAGTGTTATTTCACGATCGAGTGTGCTAAGCATCTCATTCGATGGTATAGTGCCGCGCAACGTATCAAAACGAGCATAAAAATGGTCTGTGTACTCAATCAGACGACCAGATCCTATCCTATGAAACACTGCGGTACTGTCAAGAGAAAGCGTGCGGCTGTATACGTCGTAGTTAATCGGATCAATAACAATAACTCGTCTACTATCCGTAGCGACATAGCGGGTCGACGACAATGCGGAGAGTATTTGGCCGTTCAACGTTGGAAACGGAACGTCTTGTTCGGAGTGGCTTTCCAGATGAGCAAGGTTTAGCTGTCGACGTTTCGTAGGCAAATTGTCCCCGAGTTTGACGACGTAGGAAACTGCCGTGAGATCTTCAGAATTATTGAGATGGAAGCCAAACACACCACTCGCGATACGCTGACACAAGATCTGGTTGCCCACGAGTGGCAAGGGGCCTATATCACCTTTGAACAATGTACCGTTCTTGAGAAGAACAAGCAACGAACGCCCATGTGAGGTTACAGAAACGACGTCCTCAAGGCCCTCTAGGACAGGCTTCGGTCTCATACTGAGCATGACATGATCACGAGTTTCAAGGCTCGCAGTGTCGACAGTGATGCAGTTAACAGAGCTATCCGTGGTGCCAACCGCAACGCCAAGATAGGGGCCTGCTTTAAATAGGAGCCTGGAGAATGGTATGAGTGAGTGATGTTCAGCGATCCTAACAGTCTTTTCGACTGGTAGACGCGATGACATCGTCTGACTGTACACACTCGTGTAACAGAAACACATTTGGACAACGAAACAAACAAGGTACCGTTTCATTCTGTTCTTCCTTTTATCGAATCGTAGGTAATGAAGGTTGACCTAGTACTCCCATAATCAACTATCAGCACCCCAGATGTTGTAGAGTCGTTAAGTAAATTCCGAACAACGAGGCGTTGTTCCTCAGAACATACGCTCACAGCAGCCTGTGGAAACATCGACTTCAATGACCGAACAAAGTGTCGCGCCTTTAGACGAGCTTGCAAACTATCAAGCTCGAATGGCGCAACAATGTAAATCGAGTCGTAACCGCTATCCAATAGATATTTTTGCTGCTCAACAACACAAGTCTTGCAGTAAATTCGCGGGATTACGTTGTAGGCAATGTTCTTGTCTTGTAGTTGCGTATGATTCGCACTTAAGGACAATGATGCGACATACGCTAATAAGAGTATGAAGACAAATGCATGACTCCCACCCATTCGGTTCGCAGAAAAACGACTATGAGGCATTTTAGTCCGTCAATTGTTCAAGATATATCGCACACGTATCTCGCAATCAAATTTGGTTCTGTTAGTCGATCCTTTGCTTGGTGATAGCCATCGCTTTGTTAAGGCATTGTCGAATCCGCCTCCCATACTACAATGTAGCCCGATAGTAGGGAATCGACGACTGAGACGCTCCAAGACAGTCTCTTCTGGAGATTAAGGCCCTTTACGCTAAAAAGTTGATCACCAGACATTTGTAAAATCTCAATTCGACTCCACGCAAAATTGCATGCCGCTTCATCAGTCTGGGAATGTTCATCGACTCCCCGAGCACTGTTAGCAATCATACGACTGACTGGCATGGATCCGGGCTCAGAGCATACAATTGTCGTTCTGGATCCGGCATGATCTTGACGGTGAATCTTGCGAAAGAACGGATCGCCAACGCTGGCTTTGCCACCAGCTACCCGTCCATTCGTCATTAGTATTTTCGTATAGCGATGATCGACGTGTGTACTTGAACAGGCAACAGAAGTAAGTGATAGTAGTACGAGTACAACCTTTTTCATATGATGTTAACAGTTTGGCGTTATGCGTTGCGACATGCACGGTCGTCTTTGTATGAGATGCCCTCCTCGCAGTATTCGGCAAACTCCAACATGTACAGTCGCTTTCATACTAGTCCGCGAATACAAAGCTAGCACAATATTAGGAATACGCAACTGTGAGTCCGCATTTGAGATTCCCAAACAGAATGTGGCATGACAAGACATCCTACAAGAGAGAGAGGTGGGGCTGTATGTAGGCGTACGGCCCAGTTAAGACTACGTATGAATCAGATCATGTTGCATTAAGACATTGGTTGGCCAACTTCACAACACTTAATGTAGCTCGATGCTTTATTGCCGCATTGGTTGTAAGACCAAAATAGGTTCTTAACAAGTAGATAACCAGATAACTGAAGTGTCGTAGTGCCTGAATTATTGTTCAGAGAGAGTCGATTTCATGAGTAGACGACTGAAGCTTCTTCAGTGCTTAGAATGACGGTCACTACCTCGTCCCGTTGTAACGACAGCACTAGGACAAGCCATACTCCCGGGGCCACTACATGTGATAGATGTGGAAACGAAGCAAGCTTCTGTCTTGTTGATAGTGGCAAAACCTGGGGATTCCCTGTAGTTCGGTGGATTAGTGTCGCCATTCTCGACGGTTACAGACGTGAAGCAGCCAGCATCAGCGTCCACGCATGCTGTCGCTTGTAGTAGGACTACACACGATAGGAGTATGTAGATCATGTGACTACTGCTGACAAAAAATGAAGTAGAAATGGGGATAACTGATAGAAGATGCACACTGGATGTGGGTTAATAACCGTGTCAAGACGATGAAAGTCGATATACAGCAGAATATCGGTGCAACATGAGTCAATGACAAAAACCCCACTACCGCGTAGCGTTCGTTTTTGTGTAAAAAGCAATACCGCCTTCGTTCGTAGAAAACGAAGCGAAAAGACACGAAGGAGGGTAAGCACGCAAGAACGAGTTATTTACAGAGTTATCCACACGAGTAGTTGTGTGCATGTATTGGGAAGGTCGCCTCGGGATCAGCTCCGTTTATCGTTGGGGGATCTTGCCTTAGCATTGTAGAGAAGTTTGTCTTTGAAGTGTGAACCCATACAGTGGAACTGGTTTGTTGTGTATAGCGCAAAATGATGTAATGACTGATGTTGCGACGAACCGAACTTTCACACGAGGCTGTGTTATTAAGTTCTCTGTACTTGGCAGAGTGCGCTTTCGTAGCGCCGTACATAGTCGCTGAAGCGTGTTCGAATTCGGTGGTCTATTCCGCATGGCTGAAGGGTGGAGAAGAGACTCGCTACATGGAAACCGGTTAGATCGGCAAACTGGACTGGCGATGTAGGTGCAGTGTTTATGGGTTCAGACTCCCTGCAGTGTGGTTCAGATATAATATTCGATTCAGCGACTTCAGTTTCGTGTGTCCGCAGCTTCTGGTATGAATTGCGCTTTAGACGTTCTTGAGGCGCGTGGAGTCACGAACACCGCGTACGATTATGCCAGGATGGTGAGTTGATTTGCGTGCAGCAGCAAATTGTGATTTAGCGACGACGGAGATGTATGACGGTATGCTGGCGTTTGTTAATCACACCTGCCGTCCGTTTTCCTCCGATAGTCCTGCAGCTGCCCTTGTTAGAACGAAAGTGGGTGTATTTGTTGAAACGGGGTGGGGCGAGTTCCGCATTCAACGACAAATCGACATCTGTAGATCCCGGCGATGATGACCCCTCCACCCGCAATGTTGACTCCGTGTCGCATGTTGAGCTTGCTGAGGCCATGGTGCTACTTGACGAAGACACATCAGTTTACGCGTCGACTCTCCTTAGAGTACGACGTGGTGTGACGCGTGTATAGATCCGTGCGTCTAGTCCTGAAGCGATAACGAGTTGGCCGCGCCACGCGCTGGTGATGGGCTCTGCGCCCCCAAACGATGTAGGATCGAATGCACATGTGTCTGGATTAGCGAGGCGCAACTATTGAATACTCTCGCGTCGTTCTTAGGGGCGCATAGCGCCTCGATCGCGCTCAACGCGTCCCTTCTCCCTAGCGCGAGTAAGCGGTTCGGCTCATGCTCTCGAAGAATCGTACTGCTTCAGTATACGTTGATGCCATATCTTGCGCCCTTCATTTCTACGGTGTTACGCCATGAAGCTCAAGCGTCGTGCAATCGTTGGTTCGTTCCTCCTCCTGTCGTGCTGCGTAGCACTCAGCCAGTACCAGTCTAGCAGACTGCTTAACGTGGCGTCAGGACTGCCCTCGAATGAGGCATACGCCCTCCACGTAGACCGCCATGGCTACACATGGATAGCCACGCAAGATGGGCTGTGTCGTTATGACGGACGTTCCGTTACGCCCTTTCTACCAAATCAACGCGACTCGACGTCGATTCTTAACCTCCGCTGCTACTCCATCATGGAAGCCAGCAATGGTACGCTGCACTTTGCATCGGTGAATGGTATATCCACGTTCGACCCCGGACGCCAGGCATTTACCAACATTACCCCCGGTGGCTCGCGAATGGCCGAGCCATTCCGTGGTACTGCCAATATGTACTTGGTAAACGATACAACCTTTGCCTTCATGCGCCTTGGTGGTACGTCGACTACCGAAAATGGCTCGAATCACTCGCTCCATATTGCCAGCTTCCGAACAGGACGTAGTCATGCCGCTCGACTACGTTTACCGAACGGTTCAGTCGTGACCATCCCCTTTACCAATGCATTGGTTAGTGGCCCCGGTGGCTCGCTCGTTGTGGCCACTCAGTATGGCTTGGCCTGGCAGTCACCACACGACACCGTCTTTACACTCAAGCCAGTTTCTGGACTACCCTTGCCACTGCCGTCGAACGCCCTGCTGATAAGGGGCACTGCCACAACTGCGTGGTTACTGTACGGTACCAATGTGGCCGTTGTCGATGTAAAAAAACAATCGATCGTTGCCACGGCAACTGCGCCCCTTCGTGGTGATGATGGCTTCTCGCAAGCCGCTTGCAGGGTTGGCGAACGTACCCTTGCCATTGTGTCAAATCAAGGGGCTTCCATCGTCGACTACCACGAACGCACTGGCATTCGCGTTCATCGCGTTGGCCCTTCTGGCCCCACAGCGGTGGGCTTACTTGCCGACTACTCGTACGACATGGTTATCGCCGATTCCGTTGGCAACGTCACGTTCGCCGGTAGTGGCGGCGTGCATTGTATAAACGTCGCCTCGCGCTCCTATCAATTTGTACCTGTTGCACTGAACGCTACACCACTGCCGTACGGCACTGCAGTCCTGCCCATTCATCGCGACGCCCAGGGCAGAGTTCGCGCTTGGATAAGAAATATGGGGCTGGTGGTTGTTGACCCCACAGCGCCAACATTTGCTACCGTAACAGATCTGCCGTTTGTTAGCAGCGCTACGTTGATTGATGAACGAACGGCCATGCTGTTCTCGTGGACCGGTTGGGCCGATGTGACGATCTACGACATTGCTTCGGGACAGCGCCGCATGTTTACGTTTGGCGCAGACCGTCTTGTTCCAACCCAACAACCTCCTGCTAATCCAAGGCCCAATGGTGCTGCTGCTGGATGCGCCATGCGCGCTCGAGACGGTAGCGTGTGGGTTGGCTGCATTGGTGCTATTCGAAAGATCCGGCTTCCAGACCTAAGCATGCAGACCTATTCTGTGGATGGTAGTTCGGTTTCGAATGTCTTTGAAAGCAATGTTGTGTCGCGGATATTTCAATTGGCCGACGGACGTATCTGGGCACTTACCGACCACGGCCGATATGAGTACGATGCAGCGAACGACCGTTTTGTCTTTCGAGCACCTACGTCGAAATTCTCGGACTTCGCCCTTGCTGATGCCCTTGTTGGTGCTGCTACCGGACTCGACGGCACACAATGGCTCTACGGATTTCGCGAAATTGGAATTCTGCAAACGAATGGCGCGGTAGCGCCCGTGTCGTTTTCGCCCGCCGACATGTATACAGAGCCCCTTGCAGCTATCAAGTGCTGGTGGGTGCTTGATTCTAAGACTGCCTATGGCGTGGATAGGCGAAGCGTTGTGGTGTTCGATCTGGTAAACAAAACGTACAAGCGAATTCGAAGTCCGTTTGTACCTGAAGGTAGAGAGCCATACGTTGCCGCTGCCGTCGACCACCGCGGTGTGATGTGGGCAGCAACGGCAACACATTGCGAGAGCTTCGAGCCACGATCTGGTCGATTCCGCCTTGTCCCTCTTTCGAATCACGCTGCCGGTGTGCAAATTCAGGCAGCAATGTTCCCCCGCGTTGGCAACCTTATTCACATTGCGTTGCGCGATGCAGATGGTGGGCTGTTATACATTAACCCGCATGTGATAAGGGCGTTCGAAAGGACGTGGCGATACATCATAATGCGTTGTTGGTGGGGGACTCGTTGCGACCGCTACCAAGGTGGTTAAATCTGTATGACACAATTTCGGTGCACTATTCTGAGTCGCCATTTACCATTCGATTTGACGTCGTTGATCCAACGTATGGCAGCTTTGTTAAATGTCGATATTTACTCGAGGGCTTCGACGAGCGGTGGGTGATGGCCTCGGACGTGTTCGAAGCTCGATATCAGCATGTCGATCCAGGTACGTATCGATTCCGCGTGCAGGTGTTCGACGTGGATGGACGTTGGAAAGAGCCACGGCAGCCAATGGTGGTGGAAGTGCGGCCGGCGTGGTGGCAGACCATTTGGCTAAAACTATCGTCGGGACTCATGATTGTTCTTGCTGGTATCGGCGTGGTGCGCTCGCGTCTACGAACGATTACCGAGCGTAATCGGCAGTTGGAAGTGCTTGTAGAGGAACGAACGCAGGATCTTCGCATCGAGCAGCAGCGTAGCGATAGTCTGCTGCTGAACGTGCTGCCTGCGTCGATTGCCGAACGCCTTAAGCGTGGCGAAAAACATGTGGCCGACTCGTACACCGAGGCCCCGGTGTTGTTTGCCGACCTTGTTGGGTTTACACCGCTTACGTCGTCGTTAACACCACACGAGGTTGTTGCAATGCTTAACGGACTCTTCACTCGATTCGACCGAGCTGCACGTGAACGCGGAGTGGAGCGCATCAAGACCATTGGTGATGGTTATATGGCTGCGGCGGGAATTCCAGATGCCGCAGCCGACCACGCACAGCGATTAGCGTTGTTCGCCGTTGATATGATTGGAATAATCCACAACTACGCATCAGAAACCGGATACGACCTGCACCTACGCGTAGGAATTCATAGCGGCGAAGTTGTTGCCGCCATCGTAGGCGAAACCCGATTTGCCTATGATGTGTGGGGCGACGCTGTTAACGTTGCGGCGCGAATGGAGGGGCTTTCGGAGTCAGATCGCATTCACTGCTCGCAGGCCTTCGTCGATGCCCTTGGTGACACGTCTGCGTTGCCCCTGCGCGTTGTCGAAAATGGCGAAACCAACGTCAAGGGCAAGGGCGTGATGTATACGTACTGGATCGAGGCAGCGTCTTAGACGTTACTTTCTGTCGTCGCCATAGAACAGCAGTCGCCACGTTTCGTTCTGAACGCTTGGCCCCTTTGTCTTCGACGACTTCTTGGGTTCCGACTTGGGCTTTTCTCCGCAACGGTGGAAGGAACGCAGCCCGGCCTGTGCCTGTATCTGACAGCCGCGCTCTTCGGAGCCGTAACGGATGGAATAGCCCGCCATTCGGTTTTTCTCGTCGCACATGGGCGTAACAACCACTTGTTCTGGCTGCAAACCTTCGGCAAGTTGTATGCGTGGGAACTCGGTTGCGCCGCCACCAACACGGTCGATGGTTTGGCACTTGTGGGTTAGTATTACAACGTCCTTCGTCTTGTCCACCACGCGCAGCGTTACAGACTTCGTGGCTTCGTCGATGACCGATTCAATCGTCATCTCGGCGGGGTTAAGACTGTCAAGAACGAGCAGGAGCGCCTCGCCATATTTAATTTCGACAATGTCGCCAACCTTCGACAGCGACTCTGTGCGCGTTGGAGATTTCTGCTTTGGCGTTTGCGCGTACGACAAACCGCCAGCCGTTGCCACAACCGCTACCGTGTCTTCGGACAGTACCGTTGGGGCATAGACAGCTTCGAAATTTCGTACTGGTGGCGGTGGCGGCGGTGGCGGCGCCGATGTACATGCAACCAAGAGAACGAGGCAGAACGACATCACGACGGAGTACATCATGGCTTGCTTTCGGAGGAATAGCTAATGGACGTGACAGAACTTCGGGCTTCCATGCATGCCCGAAGAAGCATGTCACGAAGTGGTGATACATCGAGGGGGCCAATCAACACGAACTGATGGTCGGCCAGAGACGTCAGCGCGTCGAGTTCGGTTCGCGTGATGATAGGCCCAACACGCTTGAGCTCGCTCGTCGAACGTACTTCCAAGGGTGGGAACGTGCCGAGAACAACCGTGCGAACCCGCTGCGCTTGCGAACGAAGTGACGAAGCAACGGCCGACGACAGGGCCGTCGAGAAATACGGTAGCGACGGCGGCTCTGTTGACGGTTGCAGCGACTGCGATGACTGTAGCGAATCGAGCAAGGTGCGCACTTCGCTCCGGGTGCCAGTTGCTGCGTGTCCGTTGCCGTAAAACAGCGAAATCTCGGCAGACAGCGGAATGCCATCTAGGAACTCGGTGATATCGTTCCAGCCCTGTGGGTCGAGCGAAATCACAGCAATGGCAACGGCCATCTGTCGTGCTGTAGTGTCACGTTGTTCAACCGCTTGCTCGGCAACTGGCGCTTCGTCGATCTCCGACGTAGAACACGCCGAAAACTGCAGAAACAAGGCCGCTGTGAAGAACACAAAAATGGAGGCACGAATCATGTGGGGGGTGGTGCAGGCCGTGGTGCCAATTCGCTTACGTTGGCAACAAAACTACGCAATACCGCCCCTTGTCCTCCTTGCTCTTCTGTCAGTCAGGTACGCTGCCCTTTACTCGCCCCGTAGGGGCCGACCTTCGTATCTTGCAGGCGTGACGAATCACCATCTAGCATCCCCCCATGAGCAAACGTCGCGCTGTTCCTCCTGTCGATGACTACGGTATTGGTACGCTGTTGGCCCTCGCGGCAAAGCGTTGGTCTTCCATTGTAGATGTTCGCCTTGACGCCTTTGGACTCTCGGCCACGAAGTATGCCGTGTTGTGTGCCATCGACGCTTCGAAGGAGGGCACTATCCTGTCGCAACGCATGATAGCCGACATGACGGGCTACGACGTCATGCTGGTATCGTCCATCATTACCAAGCTACAACAGGACGGTCTTGTTGATCGCATGCAACATCCCACCGACGTACGCGCCCATTCGATTGCGCTCTCTCAGCAGGGGGCATCGGTATTGAAGAAGGCGCACAAACAGGTGGCTAAGGTCGACCGAGACTTCTTTGCCGACTCTGCGGCTCCCGAAAAGATTCGCAAGGTCTTGTCTCCCACATTGAAACCATGAAAAATCCCTTTCGCAAGGCCTGTTCATTTGTTCGCGTTGCCACCGTATCGCCGCAAACGCGTCCCGCCGACATTGCCAACAACATTGCCCGCATCCTCGAGGCGGCCGACGACGCCGTCGATCAGGGTGCGACCATCATTGTGTATCCCGAACTCTGCATTACTGGCTATACCTGTGGCGACGTGTTTACGCTGCCCAGCTTGCTAGAGGCCGCATCGACGGCACTGGTCGACGTCATGGAATGGACGCAGACGAGTGAGAAGCCGGCGACACTTGTGGTGGGGTTGCCGGTGTTGGTGGACTCGCATTTGTACAACATGGCCGCCGTTGTGCATGATGGGCGTGTGCTAGGATTGGTTCCGAAAATTGCGCTACCCAATGCCCATGAATACTACGATGCACGCTGGTTTACGTCGGGCAGCAACCTACAGCGAACCGAAGTTGACCTTGGATTTGGCGCGATACCCTGTGGCACCGACCTGGTGTTTGCCGATTCCGAGGACCCACGCCTTGTTATGGCCATTGAGGTTTGCGAGGACCTATGGTCTGCCATGCCCCCAAGTGGTTGGCTTGCGGTATCGGGTGCAACCGTGATTGTAAATCCGTCGGCCAGCACCGAGTTGGTGGGCAAAGCGGCCTACCGTCGTACGCTCGTGCAGCAGCAAAGTGCGCGTACGTATTCGGCCTACGTGTACACGTCGGCCGGCGTTGGCGAAAGCACGACCGACGTTGTGTATGGTGGTCACCAGATTATCGCCGAGGCCGGCGAGATTCTGGCCGAAAGTGGCCGGCTATTGCGTGAGCGCGTGGTAACAGTGGCCGACATCGACCTAGACCGCGTTGTGAGCGCACGGCTTGACGCCACGTCGTGGCGGCAGGAGCCCGTGCGGGCCGTGCGGCGCATTGCCGTAGATTTTGCCCTCGATCAACCGCCGACGGTTGCGCGCCCAGTTCGCCGACGCCCCTTTGTACCAACTGCGCCTGATGAGCGGCGCCAGGTAGCAGAGGACGTGATGCGTATCCAGACGATAGGACTGGCGATACGTGCCGAGCGTGCAAGGGCCCGACGGTTGGTGATAGGGGTTTCGGGCGGGCTCGACTCCACGTTGGCACTCTTAGTATGTAACGCCGTGGCGCAGGAGATGGACGGCGATGTTACAACCCTTGCGGTAACCATGCCGGGGCCGGGCACAACGGACCGCACGTTGCAGAACGCGAGAGCACTGTGCAGTGCCCTAGGTATCGAGCTGCGCGAGATTCCCATTGGACCAGCCGTAGAGCAGCACCTGCGGGATATTGGGCATCGTGGGCACCACGACATCACCTTCGAGAATGCGCAGGCGCGCGAACGCACGCAAATTCTGATGGACCTTGCCAACATGGAGGGGGGCATCGTAGTGGGTACCGGCGACCTAAGCGAGTTGGCCTTGGGGTGGTGTACGTATAATGCAGACCACATGTCGATGTACGGCGTAAACGCCGGCGTACCTAAGACGCTCGTGCGGCATATCATCGAAGAGGTAGGCAAGGCCGACGAAGCCCTGCGAGCTGTGCTTGCCGATATCGTAGAAACACCAGTCTCGCCAGAACTGCTGCCTCCCACTACGAGCGGCATCATTGCGCAGCGCACAGAAGAAGTCTTGGGTCCCTACGAACTGCACGACTTCTTCCTCTACCACGTTGTGCGCCTCAAGCTTCCCGCCGCCACTGTGCTTACGTTGGCCGTCGAGGCGTTTGGCAAGGACTTCCGGCCACAGCAGATTGCTAGGTACTACCGCACCTTTGTGACACGGTTTTTTTCGCAGCAATTCAAAAGATCGAGTATGCCGGATAGTGTCAAGGTTGGTACAGTGGCCCTGTCGCCGCGTGCCGACTGGCGCATGCCGAGCGATGCCAGTGCTGCTGTGTGGTTAGAAGAGCTGGACGAGCTATTGGCGCAATGCAATGTACAGCGGTGACCAAAATTGCCTTTGCGAGCTAGGCTTGGACTACCGAGCGCAATGCCTATCTTCGCGCTTGTTGGAGTCGTCGACGAAGAGTTGAATTGTATCTCAAGGTCGTAAGTTTTTATGCAGCAGCCACAGAGAAGTAACGTTCCGGTCCGGGTTCTCATTGCCGATGACCACGAGATATCTCGCATTGGCATCCGGCGTTTACTCAGCACATCGTCGGATATTGAGATTGTTGCCGAGGCCGTAAACGGCGTTCAAACCCTCGATTTAGCACGTTCGCTGAAGCCCGACGTCGTATTGATGGACGTGAACATGCCCACGATGTCGGGTATCGATGCTGCCTCGCGATCCAAGAGTGAGCTGCCAGGCATTAAGGTTATCATGCTAAGTGCTGCCAACGAGCAGGAGACGATTGAGCGTGCCATGTATGCCGGCGCAGATGGATTCCTGACGAAAGAGGTGGGCAGCATAGAGCTTTGCGATGCTATTCGCAACGTCATGCATGGCGAGCGGGTGTTTAGCAAGTCGATTATCGCTACGCTGGAAGGCGAAGAGAAATCGCGTCCCGAAGACCAGCCGCATTTTTCACTTACCAAGCGCGAAGAAGAAATCGTAGCGCTTGTGGCAGCCGGCCTTACCAGCCAAGAAATAGGCAAAAAGCTCTTCATTTCGCATCGTACGGTTGAAACGCATCGGGCTCGAATCATGGATAAGCTTGGCGTTAACAACACGGCGGGCCTTGTTCGATTTGCGTTGCTGAACGCAAAGTACTTCAACCTAAGCACGAACGACCGCTAGCATTCGTCGGTGAACGCCGCACGAATGGCACAAGCAACCGCTACATCACGTCCCGACATTATTGCGCGCCTGGGCTCTCTCGAGCTTCGGGCGCGTGCAGTTGTCGAGGGCTTCATCACTGGCCTGCACCGGTCGCCGTTTCACGGCTTTAGCGCCGAATTCTCGGAGCACCGCCAGTATCGCCTTGGCGACGAACTCAAGCACATCGATTGGCGCATCTATGGCCGCACCGATCGACATTACGTCAAGCAATTCGAAGACGAAACCAACTTGCGCTGTATCGTTGCCGTCGACACATCGGCATCGATGTCCTATGCCTCGCCTGGGAATGTGTCCAAGTACACCTATGCCACAACGTTGGCGGCCAGCATTATGTACTTGCTGCTGCGGCAACGCGATGCTGCAGGTTTGGCATTGTATGCCGACGACTTGCACACCTTCCTGCCAGCTCGATCGCGTATGAGTTGGGTTCAGCAACTGCTGGCCACTGTCGAGTCTACGCAGCCATCCAACGCTACATCTACGGCCCGTGCCTTGCACGTGCTAGCCGAACGTATTGGCCGCCGAGGGATGGTGGTGCTTATTAGCGACCTGCTCGACGACCCCACGTCTACCCTCGAAGCCATTCGCCACTTCCGTCACGATCGCCATGATGTGTTGGTGATGCACGTGATGGACCCTCGCGAGTTGGACTTTGGCTTCGACAGTGCAGCAGTGTTTAAGGACGTCGAAACTGGTATGGAGCTTACAACACAACCTGCACAGTTGCAGCGTTCGTACAAGGCCACGGTCGACGCCTTCTGTGCCAAGCTCAAGCGTGGTTGTCACGATCAAAATGTCGACTACGTTTTGCTTCCTACATCGACGCCATACGATGTTGCCCTGCGCGAATACCTTGTAAGCCGCCGCAGCATTCGCGCCTAGTTCGTAGGTTGCAGCCCATGAAACCACATGGACTGTACACAGCCGTTATCACGCCCTTCCACGCCAACGGCAGCGTAGACCACGACTCGTTCCGCCGCATCCTTTCACATCAGCTTGAAGGGGGCGTCGATGGCATCGTTGTGTGTGGCTCTACCGGCGAAGGAGCTACGCTCACCTCTGCCGAGAAAGAAATGCTGTGGTCTATGGCCGTCGAGCAGGTTGCCGGCGCCGTGCCCATCGTTGCAGGCACGGGCACCAACAGTACACAATCAACCATCGAACTATCGAAGGCGGCACAGCAATGTGGCGTAGATGCGCTGTTGCTGGTTACGCCGTATTACAACAAGCCCACACAGGCCGGCATTGTGGCACACCATCGTGCCGTTGCCGACGCCGTAGACCTGCCGCAGATACTCTACAACGTGCCCGGCCGAACGGGCGTTAACATTACGGCAGTCACGCAGCTTGCAATCGCTGCAGCCTGCCCCAACGTTGTGGCCACCAAGGAGGCCTCGGCTAACCTCGAGCAAATGTCGCATATCATTGGCGAAGCGCCCGAGCACTTTGTGTTGCTGGCTGGCGACGATTCGCTGGCCCTGCCCGCCATCGCCTGCGGCGCAACCGGCGTCATCGCTGTCATCTCGAACTACGCTCCCCGCATGTATGGGCGGCTTATCCATGCAGCACGTACCGCCGACATGCAGGCAGCGCGTAGTTTGCAGCGGCGTCTCATGCCGTGGTATTCGGCCAATTTTATCGAATCGAATCCGCTGCCGGTAAAGCACATCATGCATCGCCTTGGCTTCTGCCAGGCCTCATGGCGGCTGCCCTTAGTGCCACCGCAGGCATCAACAGTGGCAACCCTCGATGCCATGATAGACGGCTTTGTGGATGTGCCGTGACGCCGAAATCGACGTACACGGATCTGATTATCCTGCTTGTTGTAGGCACACTGTGGCACTACCTCTATGATTGGACAGGTGGTAATGACCTGATTGCTGTCGTTGCGCCTATCAACGAAAGCGTGTGGGAGCACTTAAAACTTGGCTATGGTGGGACAATCATGCTGGTTGTGTTGGATGTAGTGAGAAGGCGAGCTAACACCTACATCCTGGGACGTGTCGTGGGGCTTGTTGCCATGAATCTCTTGATTGTGGTGGGGTTCTATGGCTACTTTTCCGTTCTAGGACGCCCCTTTTTGCCTTTCGACTTGGCGCTGTTCGTGTTGGGCTGTTTCGTGGCATGGCGTTTGGCCATCGTTGTAGAAACGAAGCCCCTTATCAGCTTAGCTGCATGGACGAGTTGGCTGGGCTGGCTGATGTTCATACTTGTTGGTATGGTATTTGGGGTGTTCACCGTTCAACCACCAGAAGCAGAGATCTTTGTGCCATTTTCCCACTAATCGCAGCAAAATGGCGGCGTTGATACCATTTTGAGACGCAAAATGGCGGTAGCGTTGCCATTTTGTGATGATGGAATAGGTTCAAGTTGCGATATTGCAGCATGAACACCTATCGTAAGCGGCTCTTAGCCCCCTTTTCTGCACATGCTTTTTTGCTGGGACCTCGGGGTACTGGTAAGACGCTATGGAGTAAGGCGTCGTATCCAGACGCCGTTCGTGTGGACTTACTGGATCCCGACACCTTTCGGTTGTTTGCGGCGAGGCCGGAGCAACTTCTTGCGCTGGCGCGAGCTATCCAACCCGGCGAGGTCATCGTTGTTGACGAAGTTCAAAAACTACCTCAGCTCCTCGAGGTTGCCCACCTTTCGATTTCTGAAGGGATGTTAGGCACCTACCTGTTCACCGGGTCGAGTGCTCGTAAGCTGCGTCGAGGCGACGTAAACTTGCTGGGTGGAAGGGCGCAGATTCGTATGATGTATCCCTACCTTGCCATCGAGCTAGGACATGACTTTTCGTTGGATCGGTCGTTGCAATACGGTATGGTACCTGTTGTTGTCGAAGCCACGGATCCGCAGGCAGCGCGAAGGGCATACAATGCGCTGTATGTACACGAAGAGGTATATGCCGAGGGCTTGGTACGGCGCACCGACGCATTTGCGCGGTTCTTAGAGGCCATTAGTTTTTCGCATGGCCAAGTGGTAAACGTCGCAAATGTGTCGAGAGAGTGTGCTGTACCGCGCAAGACCGTGGAGTCGTACCTGCAGATACTTGAGGACACGTACCTCGCATTTAAGGTCCAGGTGTTTCGCCAGCGCGCGCAGCGCGAGTTGGCCCAGCATCCCAAGTTCTATTTTTTTGATGTCGGCGTCTTTCGTGCCAATCGTCCAACAGGACCACTATACTCCACGGCCGATGTGGAAGGTGCTGCGCTAGAAGGACTAGTACTTCAGCACCTTGTGGCACTAGCTGGCCTGCGTCAGGATGGCACCAGCGTGTCGTACTGGCGCACGCGATCGGGCGTCGAGGTAGACGCCATCGTTTATGGCCCGTCAACCTTTTGGGCAATCGAAGTAAAACGTTCAAAAGAGGTCCGCCCCGAACATCTTCGCGGCCTAAAGGCCTTCGTTTCCGATTACCCCGAGGCAACGCCAATCTTGCTGTATGGGGGTACAGACAGAATGGTGGTTGACGGCATAGCCATAGAGCCAGTCGAGGGTTGGCTGCGTTCGCTCGGGTCGGAGTTCATCGAAGCTCCTGGGGCCTAGATGTGCCCGTACTGTTCAGTCATCGGGGCGCAAAGCGCAGTCCAAACTGTACCAGCGACGTGGGCTGGCCGGTAAGGAACACCACTTCGTCGAACTGCCGCTCGGTGGCAAGAACGAAGTCGATGCGTGCAGAAGGGCCAAGGACGCACAATGCAACCTCGGCTCGGCCATCGTAGGGTAGCCCCTGGCTGGGGGCATTGTGGCGAGCACGAAACCACGGAACAGATGCCCATAGGCTGGTTCGCAGAGCTGCGGCCTTACCAAGCGGCAGAGTCCATTCGCCGCGCAGCGTAACGGCCCCCACCTGATCATCGAGCAGGGCCGTTTGTGCGGTTCGTGGTAGCCGATAGTCTTCGGCCACGGCATACCACTCTGTTGTAGCCGCCAGTACACCAGAGCCCCCTAACATGTTGAAAGGGGCAGTGGCAGCACCGATGGTGGGACCAGTAAAGATGAGGGTGCGCTGAGTACGGTTGGAAAGGTCTGGGGCCAGTTCGCTTGAACCTTCAAGATTGTCGATTTCATGCTTACAGCGGTGGATCCATCCGGCGCGGAACGTGGCCGCAGTGGTAGCCATGTGTACAAGTACCTGTTCTTCCCAGCGTGCTGTGCGTGGGTTAAAGCTGATTTGCGAATAGGGATTGGCCGTGAGTTCGTGGTGGAATTCTGCCGACGTGGACCATTGCACGGGATCGGTAGAATCGGTAAAGCGATACAGCTCGGCTACTGCATGTAAGCGGAACTGCCAGGCCTGCTCGTTACCGAGCGAACCAAACGAGCGGAACATTTCGATGCCTCCGGCTAGGGCCGGTATGGGACCAGAAGGCGCCGGCTGGCGAATAATGTCGTGATACCACGACCGCGACACTCGCACTTGCGACGTGGCAACCGAGGCAGCAAAAACAAGAAGTAGAGCAAGTGAAGAGACATTCATGGTTTGGTCATTGCCGATGTTAGCAAAGCTGTTGTAGTATTGCCGAGGGCAAATCTCGTGTAATCCCATCAATCACAAGGAGTGAACTATGGATACAGTTCGGAAGGTTTCGGCGATGATCTTGGCGATTGCTGTGTTGTTGCCGCAGTATTCGTGTGGCGAGGGCGACACGGCAACGGTGCTCTATGCCTACGACCACAAAGAACTATGGTGGGCCATTCTAAGCGTGTTAATGTACCTTGTGCCGCTAGCACTCACGTTTGTGCCGAACGTTCGATGGTCAACGTCGCTGGGCATCGTAGCTGTGGGCACAACGTTGTACTTTCGCGGATATCAGGTAATCGTTGTAGCAACAACACTGCTTGTTGGATGGTGGGTAGGAGTGATTGCCTCGGCGGTATATTTGGTTGCCTGTTTGGCGTTGCTTATCCATCATATTCGCCAGAAATAATTACATGTCTGCTTCCCCTCGCATTATGGGCGTGATTAACATCACGCCTGACTCGTTCTCTGATGGCGGGCTGTATGCAGCAGAGCAGGCAGCCATTGACCATGGCATTGCCTTAGCCGATCAGGGTGCGGACATTCTCGACGTTGGTGGCGAAAGCACTCGTCCGGGGGCCACACCGGTACTGCAGGGCGACGAGTTGTCGCGCGTCGTTCCTGTGATACGCGGAATCCGTCGAGCCGGAGTGACAATCCCTATTAGCATCGACACGATGAAGTCGCGCATTGCTCGTGCTGCCGTCGAAGCCGGTGCTACCATCGTCAACGACGTCTCGGCCGGCTTGTACGATGCCGCTATGCTAGACACGGTAGCCGAACTTGGCGTGCCATATATAGCCATGCACATGCAGGGCACACCACAAACGATGCAAGCGAACCCTTCCTACACCAACGTTGTCGACGACGTGTTTAGCTTCCTCTCGCAACGTGCTACGGAAGCTCGATCAAGGGGCATCGCCGACGTATGGGTAGACGTAGGCATTGGCTTTGGAAAGACCATGGAGCACAATCTTGAACTACTTCGGAATCTCCATCGATTTACCCAGTTGGGAACAACAGTGCTAGGCATTTCGCGAAAGGGCTTTTTGGGAACACTGTCGGGCCTCTCTGTTGCTGCCGATCGCGATGCTGTTACCATGATGGCTCATGGCCTGCTAATGCATCACGGCTGCAGTGTACTGCGGGTACATAACGTGGTAATGGCAAGGCAGCTGGTTGCGCTAGCAAGCCGGCTGAAATAGTGTGCTACAGGAGGAGCTACTTCGCCCGGAAGTTCTGCACGTCGATGTCGTACTTGCGGATTTTGTTGTGCAACGTTTCGCGGCTTACGCCAAGGATTGCCGCTGCTTTCGAGACGTTGCCGGCCGTACGTTCAAGCGTCTTTTCGATCTTGAGTTTGTCAACGAGTGCCAGGTCGTCTTTCAGCGAGCGGTCGGCCGATAGCATGTCGGTGCCCCCTGTCGCTACCGTTGCAGAAGCACTTGTGTTGCTGGACGCTTGTGGTTGTTGAGCTGTGGTTTCGTGAACAGACGAAATGGGAGCGCTCATGGGCTGAACGCTAATGCCCACAACACGTCCACCCGACGTGCTACGCGCAAGAATGCGGTGCAGGTCGGTGATCTCGAGTTGCTGATTGGCAGTAGTTTGTAAGGCCACACGAAGCACGCTGGCTAACTCGCGCACGTTGCCGGGCCATTCGTAGTTGCACAAGTATTCCATTGCGGCAGGAGCAACCGACTTACTATCGCCCATCTCTTTGTTATGCTTGGCGATATAGTGCTCGACGATAAGGGGAATATCTTCGGAGCGCTCGCGCAGACTGGGAATGTAAATTTCGCATTCACGCAGGCGATGGTAGAGTTGTTCACGAAAACGGCCTTCGCCCATAGCACCTACAAGGTCGCGGTCGGTAGCACTAACGAATCGAATGTCGACGGGCTCGGTTTCTACCGAACCAACGCGGCGAACGGCTTTCTGTTCGGTAGGTAACAGCAGGTTGGCTTGAAGCTCGAGCGGCATGTCGCCAATTTCGTCGAGAAACAACGTGCCTTTGTGGGCCTGATGAAACAAGCCGCGTTTGTTGTCCATAGCGCCCGAGAATGCACCCTTTACGTGGCCAAAGAGTTCACTTTGAAACAACTCGCGGGGGATATTCGGAATGTCGACCGTGATGATGGCATGCTTGTTTCGCTTTGAAACACCATGTAAGGCCGTGGCAACGAGTTTCTTGCCGGTGCCCGTTTCGCCAGTAATAAGAACGTTCAGGTCGGTACGACCATAGCGCAAGATTTTGTCGGCCACGTCCATCATCAAGGCACTGCGGCCAATAATGCCCTGCATTTCGATAACGCGGCGCAGTTCGTCGTTGGACGTGTCTTGGCGGACACGTTCCATGGCGCTATGAAGAACGCCAACTAGGCGGTCGTTGGTAAGCGACGACTTGTCGATAAAGTTGAGTGCACCCAGCTTCGTGGCTCGCACTGCCGATTCGATAGTGCCCTTACCAGAAATCATGATGACTGGAATCTGGGGATAGAGCCGCACAGAACGGTCGAGAATGTCGAGGCCCGACATCGACGACTCGCTACCAAACTCGATGTCGAGAAGCATCAGCCCAACAGTGCGCGAGGCTTCTTCGAGGTGGGCCAGGGCAGCTTCGGGGCTATTCCGCACTTCGGGCGTCCATCCTTGCGAGCGGACGACGTCGGCAATGGTCGAGCAGAAGTCGTTGTTATCGTCTACGATGAGGATCTTCATGATATCAGTTCAAATCGCGCAAGTGCTGCATGAACGCTTCGTACTCGGGCCTAATGAAGCGGCTTTGAAAGGTTTGTAGGTCGGGGTTCCACACAACGCGTAAAAATACATCGCCATTGGGATTCACATACTCCATGAATCGCGCTCGAACACCTCGAACGTTCATGGCTTGTGTTTGAAGAAATGCAGTGCGTGTGCTGGCAACGCGTTCGCAGTAGGCGTCGTGCGGTATCCAGCCACGATAGTCGGACGTCACCGAATCCCGCGATGTTCCGCGGTACCTGGTGACCTCGCCCTTGCTGTTTACTTCGTAGTACGTGATGGTGCGCAGCGAGTCGTCCTCGTCGCCCCATCGCACTAGCAAAGCCGTACTTTTTTCTGAAATGCAAGGGGCACTGACAGACGGCCGCGCGGTGCCGCCGCAAGCGGCGACGGTCACAACGGCAAACGGTATCATCAGCCAGCGAATGATGCTAGTCGAGCGATGCATCGTTCCTTTCCGATGAGTGCAAGGGTGGTGTAAAGATCGGCGCCTACGTCGCGATGCGTTAGCACCATACGCAGGGGCTTCATAAGCGAGCCCGGCTTAACGCCGGCAGCAACGGCATGCTGTTCGACGCTTGCCTTAAACGCTTCGCTCGACGACAAATCAAGTGTTCCGACTAAGCCTTTGCAAACCTGCACAAGGGCATCATTGGCGCGCAAGGAGGCTTCAACATCGGCATCGAGTGCTGCTAGGGTATCGCCAAAGATGTAGTCGCCGAAGTCTGCGATGTCTGCCAAAAAATGTACGCGTTCACGAAGGAGCGTTATCGTGGCCGCGACGGTATCGAGGTCGATAAACGGATAGCCGCGTTCGGAAAGCACCGGCAGGAGTTGTTCTGCCAAGAGTGCTGCGTCGGCCTTGCGTAGGTACTCGGCATTCATCCATTCGAGCTTACGATAGTCGAACACTGCGCCGGCCTTATGAACGCGGTCCAGCGCGAAGCGCTCTGTTAGCTCGCCAATGGAAAAGAACTCTTCGGTGGTGCCGGGGTTCCAGCCGCAGAGGGCAACGTAGTTTACCAGTGCTTCGGGCATGTAGCCACGCTTGCGGAAGTCGCTTACCATGACGTCGCCATGGCGTTTCGACATTTTGGAACGGTCGGCGTTGAGCAACAGCGGCACGTGAGCAAACTCCGGCGGCGTCCATCCAAAGGCCTCGTAGAGTAAGACGTGTTTCGGCGTCGACGGCAGCCACTCTTCGGCACGTATCACATGCGTAATGGCCATCAGGTGGTCGTCGACAACATTAGCAAGGTGATACGTTGGAAAGCCGTCGCTCTTAAGCAGAATTTGGTCGTCGATTTCTCGACCTTGCACCACCACGTCACCACGCACCAGGTCGGTATAGCGCACGTCGCGTGTTAGTGGCACAGCAAGTCGTATTACGTGGTGCGCACCGTCGGCCAGCAGCCGTGCTGTTTCCTGTTCGCCCAGCGTATACTGGTTGCGCATTGCCGATCGGTCATACCGTGGTGCAATGCCTGCTGCCTGTTGGCGTGCGCGCATGGCGTCGAGTTCTTCGGCGGTGTCGAAGGCATAATAGGCCGTGCCATTAGCCAGCAAAGCTTGGGCATGTTCGCGGTAGAGGTCGAAGCGTTCGCTTTGAATGTACGGTCCGTAACTGCCACCAACGTGTGGACCTTCGTCGAACGTAACACCAGCCCACTCGAGCATAGCAATCTGCTCTTCCATTGCCCCTTGCACAAAGCGCGTACGGTCGGTGTCTTCGATGCGAAGGATAACCTGACCACCATGATGCTTGGCAAAGAGGTAGTTGTACAGGGCCGTGCGAAGACTGCCGATGTGCAGAAAGCCGGTAGGTGAGGGGGCGAAGCGGACGCGAACGGACATTGGAAGAGACAAAGGAGGGGGTTATGAAGCTACGTGGTTTAGTGTCATGGATACTTCGGCGTAGGTTTTTTCGGTTTCGTACACGCGTACCCAAAGACGTGTTACGGCATGGTTCGTGGGTAGCCGCATGGCTATGCGTTCCAACAACCACGCTGCAATGTTTTCGGCTGTTGAAGGGGCATCGATAACAACGACCTTCATGGGATTATCGGCGAAGAACGCTTGCATTACGACGTCGGTGGTATCACAAAGAAAACAGTGATCTAGCTCGTCGATCAACGGCTGAACCATGGTCTTCACGTCGAAGTAGTCCATCACCATGCCGGACGCGTCGGGAACACCTTCAAGCTTAACGTGGGCCTCGTAGGAATGTCCGTGAATGTTGCGACACAGCCCTGCATGGTTAGGCAAGCGGTGCCCCATTTCCCAACGGAACTCCTTGGCGATGATGGTTGAGCGGCTCACGGGCGAACGAACGAGGCTTCGATAACGCTGGTGATACCACCACGGGCATGCCATTCGGCGGTAACGGTCATTTCGAGGGGGTTGCAGCAGGCCACGAGTTCATCTAAAATGCGGTTGGTAACCGCTTCGTAGAAAATGCCCTGATTGCGGAAGTCGAGGTAGTAGTACTTGAGCGACTTCAACTCCAAGCAGGTTGCATCGGGGATATAGCGAACGGTAATGGTTCCAAAGTCTGGTAGGCCCGTTTTGGGGCAAACGCTTGTGAACTCGGGATTGACGTGAGTGATAACGTAGCGGCGCCCTGGGGCCGGATTGGGGAAGGTTTCGACAGACATAATTCGGGTAGAGTGCGTAATGCTGTAAGGCCGCAAAGATACGGAAGACGGGATGGACGCATGGGCGTCCATCCCGTCTGAAGATGGTGGGCGATGGTCGTGAGGGTTACTCGATGTGTACGAGGGCCGGCAGCACGGCCAGCGTGTGTTCGTTGCGGGCCATGGCGGTTACTGCTGCGGTATGTCGAAGCTGCTGCTGAACGGGTGCCGGCAGCGCTTGGTATACTTCGCGCCACGGTGCCGACGTGCCGGCGGTTTTTTGGATGATTGCAGCCAGGGCATTGGTTGTTGGGGCCGATGCTTCGTCGGACTGATCGATGCCAAAGAGCTTTAGGAGGAGCTGCATAGGGTCTTGCTTTTCGGGATAGATAAACACACGAGTGCGACCATCGGCAGGTACACCAAGGCGTTGTTTCATAAGCTTGACAGATGCCTGAAGGCCACCTTCGACGTCGACAAGTCCAACCTGCTTGGCAGCGCTTCCAGTGTAGACGCGGCCTTTGGCGAGCGCTCGGGTTTCATCGTAGTTTTTGCCACGCGAGTCGGCAACCTTCTGAACAAAGCGTTGATAGATTGGTTGGCTAAGGTTGTAGAGCTTGGCTTTGTCGGTGTTCGACAGTGGCATCATGGGATTCAAGAAGCCAAAGGATGATCCCGTGGTAATGGTGTCCGACGTAATTCCCAGCTTACCCATGGTTCCGGTCAGGTTGGGTAGCATAAGGATGACGCCGATAGAGCCCGTAATCGTAGAAGGGTGGGCGATGATGGTATCGCAGGCCATGGCGATATAGTATCCACCCGAGGCGGCTACGTCGCTCATCGATGCATAGACAGGTTTGCCCGTTCGCTTCTTGATATCGAGGATGGCGGCCCAGATTTCTTCGGATGCGATTACCGAGCCACCGGGCGAGTCGATTCGAAGGATAATGCCCTTGACTTTCTTATTGTCGGCGGCTTGACGAAGATGTTTAACAAGCGTGCGCGACTTAATGCCTTCATCTTCGGCAAAGGGGCTTTCGTCGGCAGCGCCCGACGTTATCGCGCCCGAGGCATAGACGATGGCGATACCGTTTTCCTTATCGACTTCACCTTCGTCGGCATCGTATCCCGCGCTGATATAGCTTGACAACGAAATGGTGCGCAAGCGCTTGGTTGAGTCGCTGGCGCGTTCACCGCCGATGCGTTGTTTGATGCGCTCACGAAGATCGTCTTCCATCACGAGGCCGTCGATGAGTCGCGCGTCAAGCGCTTGATGGGCGGTATATATGCCGCTGTCCAGGTGTGACGCAACGGCGCTGCGTTCAAGCTTGCGCGATGTACTTACGGCATCGATGAACATCGACCGACGTTGTTCAATGATGGCGCGAACCTCTTCCTTAGCGGGTTCCGACCAGCCCGTGCGGCTAAACATCTCGCCGGCCGACTTGTATTCTTCGAATTGTTGGACGTGCCACTCAACGCCAATTTTCTCGAACATGTCCTTGAAGAAGGTACCTTGTGCTCCGAAGGCGTTAAACTCTAGCATACCTTCGCTCGGCATAAAAATGGAGTCAGTGGCAGATGCCAGGTAGTAATGTCCCTTCGTACCACCTACGATATAGCTATAGCTAAACTTGCCGCTCTTGGCGAACTCGACCATGGCCTCGCGGATTTCGGTGCTTTTGGCCATGCCGACGGCGCCTTCGGCCTTGTAGATGAGGCCTTTGATGCGATCGTCTTTGGCGGCGTTGTTGATGGCGAGAACGACTTCGCGCAGCGACGTAGCGCTGCGGGCGCCACCAAAGTCGAACGGCGCTGTTACTTCGGCCTCGCTTACGCCCTTACTGAGGTCGATAACCAGGACGGATTCGCTATCGACGGTCACATCGGACGATCCGGAACTCAGGCCCTCGGAGAGGGCAATGAAGAAGGCGGCGATACCGCCGACAATCAGGATGAGGATGCCGCCAATGATGGCGACGGGAATCCACCAGCGCGAGCGCCTGGGGGACTGTGGGGACATGCTGGGGGGAGGGGGGATAGGTCGAAGAGTGGAGCCGTCGCTCATGTAAAAAACTCCGTACGTTGTGAAAAACAGGGGTTCAAGTTGACCGAAAGGGCGCTGTGTACGCCGCCGTGCAAAGTTAGTTGCAGGGCGTTTTGCATTACGCTACGTAATATGCCGCGCAGCGGCGCAGTAACTTTGCAGCCCATGAGTCACGACGTTCCTTCGCTTTCGCTTGCCGAGTACACCTACGTGCTGCCCGATGACCGCATTGCCCAGCACCCGCTTGCAGAGCGGGATGCCAGCAAGCTACTTGTCGTTGACGTGTCAACCGGAAGTGTTCGGCACGAGGTGTTTCGCGATGTGGCTGCACTATTGCCGGCGAATTCGCTCATCATTGCGAACAGATCGAAGGTTATTGCCGCGCGTTTGCCCATGGTGAAGCCCACGGGTGGAAGCGTCGAGGTGTTGCTTTCGAAGCCCGTGGCGCCCAGCGCCGATCCTTCGATTACTCTTGCCGCGGCGTCGCCCACACGGTGGGAAGCGCTTGCGTCGGGCCGGAACGTCGTGCCCGGCACGGAGCTGCGCCATGCCTCGATGCCCCTTACCGCCACCATCGTAGAACGCAACGGTGCCGATGCCGTTGTAGACGTGGCGTGGGAGGGCAACATGACGATGGCCGAAGTGCTTGATGCGGTTGGCGTGTTACCGCTGCCACCCTACATGCGGCGCGATGCTACACGGGATGATCGTGATAGGTATCAGACCGTATATGCCACCGAACAGGGGAGTGTGGCTGCGCCAACGGCCGGACTGCACTTTACCGAGAGGGTGCGAACATCGCTGAACGAACATGGTGTTTCATGGAGCGAAGTGACGCTGCACGTGGGGTTGGGGACATTTAAGCCGGTTGACGTGGAAGATGCGCGCCATCACGTGATGCATTCCGAGCGCATTGCCATATCGCGCCAAACAGTCGAGGCCATACTGCAGCAACATGCCGGCCCAATGCCGTGGATTACTGCCGTTGGTACAACGTCGATGCGGACCCTTGAAAGCTGGTTCGCTGTAGGATGTCAACTCCATCTAGGTGGCCATCTCGAAGAGACAATTGTCGTTGACCAATGGTCTGCCTTCGACCAAAGGCATGCTTCGGTTTCGTGCGGCGATGCCTTCAGCGCGCTTGCACAGGCCATGGATGCCCGCGGTACATCTGTACTTTGGGCGGAAACCCAACTGATGCTAGCCCCCGGTGCTCGCATTGCCGTATGCGATGGCCTCATCACCAACTTTCATCAACCCGATAGCACATTGCTCCTACTTGTTGCTGCCTTTTGCAATGGGGCACTGTGGAAGGACGCATATCAGCAAGCGCTAGACAACGACTATCGTTTCTTGAGTTATGGCGATGCAATGTTGTTGCGACGAACGGTAATGTAACCGCTTACAGGTGCCGTGCCTCTCAATGTTCGAATGCGCAAGGAAGCACCATGAACACCCACACCGAGCAACAGCATGAGTTTATGCTGTTGCTCAAGCCCATCCAACGAAGTTTGGAGGCCTACTGCCTGCGATTGACGCAGGACAGAGACGAGGCGCGAGACCTGATGCAAGACACCATCGTGTTGGTGTGGCAGAACTTCTCGTCGATTCGCGATCATGCCGCATTTCGGTCGTTCTGCTTTACCGTGGCCACGAACGCCTTTCGCAGGCGGTTCTCGCGGCGACGCCTGTTTGGGCTAATGCCAGAAGATCACGACGAAGAAAGTAGCGACCCAACGCCCGAGCAGCGTGCCGACCACATGCTGCTTCATGATGCACTGCAAAAGCTGCCAGAACGCTCTCGCGAGGCAATCCTGCTGTTTGAGATTGCCGACATGAGCGTGGCCGACATTCAGCGCATTCAAGGCGGAACGACAAGTGGCGTAAAGGTGCGCCTTATGCGTGCCCGACGCCGCTTACAAGAATTGCTAGGTGTTAGTCCTTCCAACACAACGTCCCTGGAGCACAGCTATGAAACCAACTGACGAGCTGTCGGCCATGCTACGATCTGCCGACCACGAACCGCTGCTGAACGACGATGAAATCTACCGCCTTTTGGCGGCGCCACCTGTTGCTGCGCAACAGCCCTCACCAGGCAGGGTGTGGTACTATGCTGCTGCGGCAACCGTGGCAGCATGCGCTATTGGCGTGTACACGTTAATGCCGACCGACACTGGCAGCTACGATGCAAGCGCATCGAACGAGGAGTCGACGACCACTGCACCACAGGCGCTTCGAGAACCAATGGTGTTGGACGAACCTGCGCCGGCTGTTGAAGCCGATGACAGCATGGCTCGAAGCCGAACAGCACGATCCGTGCCGCCTGTTACCTTCGAGAGGGCCACCCCCGAACTGCTTGCTGGCCTAGCCATAGAGCAAGAGTCGGCCTTCGTGCGGTTTGTCGATGGCCGCCTGATGGTAACGATCACCAACCGTGGCATTGGGCTTCGTCCGGCGCGGAGCGCTTCGCGCAGCGAGGCGCCCGTGGCTGTTACGTTGTACGACGCCAACGGCGCCTATGCCTCGTGGCACGATGCCGACGCTGCCGAACCCACCGTGGCTACGCTGCGCGCGCTGCGCTTTGCGCTTCCCGACGATGCCGCCATGGGGCGCACGAACGTGATGGCAGTGCTGTGGTACGCTCCGCGCTTAGACAAGGTCGACGCGTCGGACGCGTCCGACAGGTCGGACAGGTCTGACTGGTCGGACAGGTCGGACGCGTTTCGCGTGGAGCGCGTAGCGCCAAACCCGGTAGCCGACGACGTGGCAACGGTGACCGTAAACAGCACGGCGCAACGCGCCGTGCGCGCTCGCCTGCTGGACATCGCCGGGCGCGAGCTGATGTCACTACCTGACATCACAACGCTACAAGCCGGCCCAACAACCGTCGTGATATCAGGGCTTTCGCGACTACCGGGAGGCATGGTGTTTCTAGTGATTGAAGATCCAGCCAGCGGCATGTTCGTTTCGGAACGAATTCTCCTTCAACGTTAATCCACGGAGCGCAGTTATGAAATACCCATCGTTTGCCTCGGTCGCCGTTCTCCCGGTTTTTGCGGCTCTGTCGCTGCTGGTGCAGGATCCGTTCTTTCGGCCAACTCCGCTGACACAGCAGGTACGTCCGTCGCGATTGGGCATCATCGCCGAGGTGCGCCCCGATGAACGTCCTATCGAGATGAAGTCTGTCCGCGTACAAACCCACATCGTTGGCATGCGTGCCACAACGGTCATGGAAACCGTCGTGTACAACCCCAACAACCGCGTGCTGGAAGGCACGTTTTCGGTGCCCCTTGTCGATGGACAAGTCGTGGTGGGCATGGCACTCGACATCAACGGCAAGATGCGCGATGCCGTAGTAGTTGATAAATCAAAGGGCCGCGCAACCTTCGAAGCTATTCAGCGGCGGGGTGTGGACCCGGCACTCGTGGAGTGGACGCGTGACAATTCTTTCAAGACGCGTGTATATCCTATCATGGCGCGGCAATCACGCACGGTGCGCATTGTACTTGAGCAGGACCTAACGCAGGGTTCCAACGGTTTTCAATATACGTTGCCAATGACCATGACAGATACCGTGCGCTCGTTTACATGGGATGTTCGTGTGGATGGCTTTGGCACGATTCCGTCGGTTGTAGGCGACGACCAAGAGCGCATAGAGTTTACTGGTAACGGACGCCATTATACGTACAAGGCCGAGCGCACGAATGTGGTTGCACAAAGCCCGTTTGTTATCGACGTGCCCGTTGCTCCGTCGGCCGATGTGGTGACGGTAAACACGTGGAAGGGCGAGAGTGTGTTTTCTATTGCAGCAACCAGTCCAAACGTCGACGTTTCCAATGCACGACCTGCACCTTCAACCGTAACCATCGTGTGGGATGCGTCATATTCGGCTCGACTGGCCAACCGCGAGAAGCAGTTAGCATTTATCCGTGAACTGTTTACCAAATGGCCCAACGTTGCTGTGCGGCTAGATGTTGTTGCACATACGCTTGTGAGCTCACGACAGTATTCAGTGCGCAATGGCGATGCCAGGAATCTGCTTCGAGACCTTGAACAAACACATGTTGACGGAGCCTCGAACCTAGCTGCGATTCCATGTTCAACGTATACCTCAGACGTCGTTCTGATGTTCACCGATGGTATTCAGACGTTTGGTCCTGCCACGACCTTGGCTTGTCCTCGTCCCACGTACTGCATCGTTGCCACGCCAACGGCAGATTCGGACCGGCTTCGTGCCTTTGCATCAGCCACCGGTGGGGCGCTTGTCGACCTTACAACAAACACAACTGCCGAGGCTGTGCGAGCACTCTCCACGGTACCGCTTGTGCTAGAGCGTATTCGTGTGGTCGATGGCACCGTTAACAACATCTCCCCTTCAACAGCCACTACTGTCGACCTTGGCACTACCATCCTAGGTATGCTGAAAGGGGCATCGGCAACCATCGAGCTAACCTATACGCTAGGCGGCGTTGCCGTCGAACAGCGTGTAGTATTGGTTAGCGCCGAGCGTCACGCCCGCGACGGTGCCATGGCCGTGCGGCAGTGGGCGGCCATGCGCGTTGCACAACTTGCGGCCAACAGACGCGCCAATGCCGACTCCATAGCCGCACTTGGCCTACACTATGCCATCGTAACACCGCGTACATCGCTGATTGTGCTAGAGACGCTGGCAGACTACGTGCGCTACGATATCGAACCGCCAGCAAGCGAACCCGAACTGGTGGCCCAGTGGAAAAGCCATCGATCGACGTTGGAACTGTCGAAGTTGACACATGGCGACATCCAGCGTGTGACGAGCATGCTCAATGGTGTTGCAAACCAGGCGACTCCGGCGTCCGCACAAGCGCGAACACGAAGCGCCAAGCAGGGAGAATTCGTTGAACGGACGCTTGTGGCGTCAGAAGATATGGCGTACGACATGGCAGCGCCCAGCCAAGCGCAGGCGCCTGTACAGACTACTCCTGTTGTTCAACCATCGGGCAACGGCTTTCAGGTGCGTGGTTCACGCGCATCCGAAACTAAAGTGTTTGTAGATGGGCTAGAGGGAGTGACCGAACAGTTTACTGGTGGATTGGGTAATGCGGGTGCCAGTGTTGTGACGTTCGACAGCGTAAGCTTATGGCAAGAAGCACAAGGTGTAAAAGCCCAGCAACAGCCTAAGCATCCCACGGAGCCATGGAGCAGCGAACTGCAGTCACTCAATCGTGGCAGCGTGTACGCCTGGTACCTCCTGCGTAGAGCCGGCTACGAGCGCGTTCCGGGCTTTTTCGTAGACGTTGCCGAGCAACTGCGGAAGCATGGCGACTCCGCCGCGGCCATCAGAGTGCTTAGCACGCTTGCCGAACTCGACGGTGAAAACCACCGCGTGATGCGCGTGTTGGGACGTCGGCTACTTCAGTATGGCAGACCTCAGGAAGCCATTCACGTGTTTCGCGATGTAATGGACATACGCGACGAAGAGCCGCAGAGCTATCGCGACCTAGCTCTTGCGCTTGACGCCGCAGGCAAATATCAAGAAGCCGTTGACATGCTGTTTGCCATGGCCAAACGAGCATGGGACAGTCGATTTCCCGAGATCGAACTCATAGCACTTAACGAGATGAACCGCATCGTTAGCCTACGTCGTGCGCAGGTTACTACCGCAGGAATTCCCAAGGAGCTGCTGTTTGATGTGACGAGCGACATTCGTGTGGTAATGGATTGGGATGCCGACAACTGTGATATGGACTTGATGATAACCGAGCCAGACGGAGTTGTGTGCATGTATAACAATCCGCGCACGCCTTCTGGCGGCAAGTTGTCGCGCGACCTCGTGGGCGGCTACGGCCCCGAAGAGTACACCATGCGGAAGGCGAAGAAGGGGCGATTTGTGGTTCAGGCCAAGTATTATGGCGACAGGCAGCAGACCTATGGTGCTGGAGCTACAACCGTTCAGGTAACCGTGTTCAGAAACTACGGTCGTGCCAACGAAACCGTCCAGCATCACACCATTCGAATTCGCAACGTGCGTGACCACATCGACGTTACCACGTTCGACGTCTAGGCCGGCCTAGTTACGTGTGCGCACGGCGCGATTGGCAACGTAGAGCATTGCTGGCTGCGTTGCCGCAACACGTACGCCTGCCGGGGCAGTAACCACTGGGCGAACGTAGCCCGACGTAGCCGTTGGAAGCGTAGGCGGAAGCGTCACCGAAATTTGTTCCGGCCGGATCGCTGCCAAGTCGTCGACGCCCCCTTGCAGAATAACCGTAATGCGAGAGGGCTCGACGGAAATCATGCGGGCACCCGATGTTGCTGGCTGGGGCACGACGACGTCGGATATGGCAAGGTCGGCGTACTGTTGAATGGGTATGTGGACATTGACAGATGTGGGACTAGCCGACATTACCGAAGACAGCGAGTCGCTTACGTTTATGGTGGTGATAATGTCTGCCATGGCATCGAGCGCAACAAGGCGTTGTGTGGGCCACGAGCTGATGCCTTCGACTGTGCGTACGCTACCGCGCAGACTAACTGTTGGTGGGTCGATACGTGGCGCACCAACAACAAAGCCGGGGCGGGGTTCAACACGGTATCGCACTGTTACTGGTACGATTCGAGTTGCACGGTCGCCAACGGCAATGGTGATTGTGTGAGGGTCGACGTCGAGTGCCTGAACTGCTTGGGGAAGTTGGATAGCTCGCATAACATCGGACTTTGAAACGGTATATACCAGCGAGCCGTCGGGGCGCAAGCGTTCGAGTGCCACAGTGCATCGGGCCGATGAAGGAAACAACCGGAGGTTGAACAGGCGCCAGCCAGAGCCGCGAGCTCGAATCGAGAGGCGTTGTGGTACGGCCGAAAGCAGCGCCTGGTCGGGAGGTGCCTCGACGGTAAACGGAACGTCGACATAGTCCTCGTACGTCCGCGTGAGAGATACGTATCCCCACAGCATCACAGCCATCACAAGGCTCATGACAATGGCAGTTACTGAGGGTCCGCGGCGGGCCATGGCTCGGTTGGTGGTGGGATAGTTTCAGTGAAGAACACCGACAACTGGCGGCGCTCGGTAATCATCGTTAGCATTTGTGCATGAATGCGTTGCCGCTCATCGAGATCGGCAATCGTCTCGGCCAGTCGTTGAAGTTCGCCAATACGCTCGGTAAGCATAAGAAAGCGCAATTGTGTAAGCGCGGCGCGGATAACTGGCTCGGCGTCAAACGTAGGGATTTCAACGTCGAAGTCCAACCATTTTTTGCTTGGTATAGCAGTATTGTCCACCATGCCCAATAACTCATTACGCTCGTCTTCAGGCAGTAAGGGGTCATTGGCAACAAAGTGCAAGACATCTGGATGTTCTTCGCTCGCAATCATCACCTTGGTGAAGAGCATGCGACCGCGCTCGGAGATAAACGTCTCGGCGCTTACGTCATACGTGTGCAGTAGGATTTCCATTCCATGGTCGACGCATAGCGCTACACGTAGAAGCTCGCGTTCAGGCGGAAGAACACGGGCAGCGGGCGCCGTAGAACTGGCTGCGCCATAATTGCCCGTCGGACTGGTCGGACCGGTAGAGCTTGTCGGACTGGCCGGACTCGTCGAACTTGTTGGACTTGTCGGACTCGTCGGACTCGTCGGACTCGTCGGACTCGTCTGACTGGTCGCACTCGGCGGAGCCGTTGGAACGGCTTGCCGTAGTCCCTGGAGTTCGTCCATCAGAAGGCGCTCGTCGAGGCGGAAGGCCTCGGCAAGTTCACGCACCAGGAAGGGACGTTGTAGTGCGTCCGGCACGTTACGCACCCATTGTAGCATGGTGCGTACCATTTTGGACCGGCCCAGAGGATCGTTAACAAGGCCTATGGCTGCGGCACGTTGGGCTTGCCAAGCAATCCAAGGGATGGCGTCATCGATCAGATCCTTCATGGCCTGCCGTCCCTCATCGCGAAGCAGACTGTCGGGATCGGTACCGTGCGGCATCGTCACAACGCGCACGTCCAACCCGGCCGCGAGAGCCACCTCGATACTGCGTGTGGTGGCATTCTGGCCTGCCTCGTCGGCGTCGAACACGAGTGTTACAGACTCGGCATAGCGCTTTATGATACCAGCATGAGTAGGCGTGAAGGCAGTACCACTGCTAGCAATGGCTGCGGTAAATCCATGCTGATGCATGGTAACCACGTCGGCCTGGCCTTCAACAAGCAGGGCCGTGTTTGCTTCGCGTATGGCACGCTTGGCAAGGTGTAGGCCGTACAGCACGCGAGACTTGTCGTACACCAAGCTTTGTGGCGAGTTGATGTACTTGGGCTGGCCAGGAACGTCTTGCAGAATTCGAGCGCTAAATCCAATCACGCGCCCCACATCGTCGCATAACGCAAACATGGCCCGTCCGCGGAATCGGTCGTACATGCGGCCGTCTTCGCGCACAACGGCTAGGCCAGCGTCGACAATGTTCTCGTTGCTGTAACCATTGGCATGCAAGTGATTCAACATGGCATCCCATGATTCGGCCGAATAGCCCAATTGGAATGCGGCGATGATGTCGGCCGAAAAGCCACGCCGGTCAAAATATGCCTGCGCCACGCCTCCGATACCTGACTGCACGTTGGCTGAGTAGACTGTTGCCGCTTCGCGCAAGGCCGCTAGGGCTGCATCGCGCCGTGCATGCATACCTGTTGGGTCGTCGCGTTCCTCGTCGGGAATCACGATGCCGAGCCGTTGTGCAAGCGACCGAACCGTGTCGACGAACGTCAGTTTCTGATGCTCGGACACAAACGTGATAACGTTGCCGGCCTTGCCGCAGCCGAAGCACTTGTAAATACCCTTGTCGGGGTTAACGTTAAACGACGGTGTTTTTTCGTTATGAAAGGGGCATAGGCCTAGGTAATTACGACCAGCCTTCTTTAGGCGAACGTGCTCGCCGATAATCTCGACGATGTCTGCCTGCTCGCGAACCTGCTCGATAATATGTTCAGGAATTCTCACGCTGTGTTGGGATCGAAACACTCCACTGCTGCAGAGTCGGCGCAGTCGTTCATGAGTTGCTGTACGCTCTTACCAAGGCCAGGATGAATCATCGTTGGTGCAACGTCATTTGATGGTTGCAGAACAAACATGCGTTCGTGCATGCGGGGATGGGGAACACAAACGCCTCCGTCATTCACGATGACGTCGCCAACAAGAATTACGTCGACGTCGATCTCGCGCTGGCGCCAGCGCTCCGTTAGCGTTCGTCCAACGAAGCGCTCTACGTGCTTACACGCCTGCACAAGCTCGACAGCAGGTAGTACCGTGGTGGCTGCAACCGCCACGTTAACAAACATTGGCTGATCGGCATAGCCGACGGGTTCGGTGCGATACCATCGACTTAGCGTAACGTTCGCCACTGCGCCTTGCGTTTGCAACGCGTCAATTGCAGCGAGAATGTTCGACACACTGTCGCCCACGTTGGAACCCAACGACAGCAAGACAGGCGTGCCGGTGTTGGACATTGCCTTAGCCGTCGTTGCGCGATGCCGAAGCTTCGGCCTCGACATAGGTGAGTACCTGCTGCATCGGAACGTTGAGCTTGCGCACTCGCACGGTTGCTCGGCGGGCTTGCGCAAAGCGGTCCAGAATTTCCGACGCTATGTCGTGAGCCAGTGTTTCTATCAACTCGTAAGGATCGTCGGTATTCATGTGCTCGCCAACAACAAACAACACCTCTTCGTAGTTAATGGTATCGTTGATGTTGTCGCTTACAACAGCAGCCGTGGCATTGTAATACAGGTCTACGTCAACCTGGTAGCGTCCACCCAGCGAACGCTCTTCAGGGCGTACGCCATGGTAGGCAAAGTACTCTGCATTGTGAATGCTGATGCGCGTAAGGGATTCGTGGCGGGCCATAGGGGGAGTTCGTAGAAATCTGCTGAAACGGAAGTTGAAGCCGAAGTGGACTACAAGTTTACCACTTCGGTTGAAGACACACCCCCTTGCGGCAGCCATCGTTCGATGTGGGGGGACTATTTTTGTAGCCGAGCCGTTGGAACATCGGCCACGGGCGTACTTGTTGTGCATCACAGCAGTCGTTGCACATTCACCATATTCCACACCATCATGAATCCGATCCTGGCGGAAGCCATCAACGAGCAAATTCGCGCCGAATTCCACAGCGCCTACATCTACCTAGCCATGGCGGCTTGGGCCAACGAGAACAATTTGCCCGGTACAGCCCATTGGCTGCGTATGCAGTGGCAGGAAGAGACCCTTCACGCAACGAAGTTTTTGGACTTCCTTCACAGCCGTAATGCTAGCGTTCACCTGTTAGCTATCGACGAGCCCCCACGCTCGTATGCATCCCTTATCGACGTATTCGAGCACGTGTTGCACCACGAACAGTCAATCACCGAGCGCATTAACGTTTTGTACGACAAGGCCGTCGAGCACCGCGACCGTCCACTCCAGATCTTACTTCAGTGGTTCATCAACGAACAGGTCGAAGAAGAGTCGCAGGTTCAAGGGATCCTCGACCAGCTCAAGCTTGTTGGCTCAGACGGGCCCAGCATCTTCCTCCTCGACCGTCAGTTCGCCTCTCGGCCAGCACCGGCCACCAATCCGGAGTAAGGGGCAATGACCGAACTGCGGCCCGACCGCCTTGCGGATCTCCTGGAGCGGACCACAGCCACGACCGTGGCGGTGGTTGGCGACGTCATGCTGGATCGCTACTTTTGGGGTAGCGTTGCTCGCGTCTCGCCCGAAGCGCCGGTTCCCGTTGTTGATGTCGACGATGAGTCGTTCCACCTTGGCGGAGCCGCTAATGTGGCCGCCAATCTGTTGTCGCTCGGCGCTACGCCGCTGCTGTGCGGCGTGGTTGGCGACGACGGCATGGGGCGCACGCTTCGCGATGTTGCGCGGCAGCGCGGCCTTAGCGATCGTGGCCTTGTGGTTGACGCTGCGCGCCCAACTACCGTGAAGACCCGTGTTATTGGCAACAACCAGCAGATTGTGCGCTTGGATCGCGAGGATCGCACGGCCGTTTCGGCGGCTGTTGCCGAGGCGTTGATTGCCGTGCTTGCCCAGGCGAGCAACATCGGTGCCGTCATCTTAGAGGACTACAATAAGGGTGTTCTTACGCCTGACGTTATTGCACGGGTTTTGCGCTTCGCGGCAGACCGCTCAATTCCTGTATTTGTCGATCCAAAGCGTGAGAACTTTTTCGCCTACCGTGGGGCATTCTTGATGAAGCCCAACCGTAAGGAAGCCGAAGAGGCAGTTGGTGTGCCCTTGCGTACGGCCGACGACGTACGGCGGGCTGCCGCCATTCTTGTGGAGCGTTTGGAGGCACGCAACGTGCTCATCACGCTTGGTGCCGAAGGTATGATTCTTGTTGAGGCCGATGGCAACACAGCAGCCGTGCCCACGGTGGCTCGGCGCGTTGCCGATGTGTCGGGCGCTGGCGATACCGTGATTGCCACACTTGCAGCAATGATTGCTGCAGGTGCAGCCATGCGCGAAGCTGCCACGATTTCGAATATCGCGGCAGGCATCGTTGTTGCCGAACCAGGCATCGTTACTGTAACACCAAAGCAGTTGCTGGAAGCCGTAGCCGAGTATGGAAGCATAGTGCAATGAGCTTAAACGTTGATGATGCGCGACAGCTTGGTGAACGACTGCGGTCGCAGGGGCATACCATCGTCTTTACCAACGGCTGCTTCGACATTCTGCACGCAGGCCACGTGACGTATCTGGAACAAGCAAGAACGTTGGGTTCGGTGCTTGTTGTTGGCCTAAATGGCGACGACTCTGTACGCCGGCTTAAGGGGCCGCAACGGCCGATTAACCATGCCGACGACCGCGCGACTGTTCTAGGGGCCCTGCGTTGTGTAGACTATGTGGTCGTCTTCGACGAGGACACTCCGCTGAGTCTCGTGTCGACATTACTTCCCGATGTGTTGGTGAAGGGTGGCGACTACACTCGCGACACCGTTGTAGGGGCCGACGTTGTAGAGGAGCATGGCGGCCGCGTAGAGATTATTCCGCTCTTGCCGGGCCGATCGACGACGTCGATCGTGGAGCGAGCAGCGCAGCGCTAGACTAGCGGCTGATAGAGATTTCCATCTACTCGCGGGCGAACGGACGGAACCACAATTCGCCAATTGAGACCGTTACAACAAAACGACCGAACGTATCGGAAACGAAGCCGGGGATGCCGGAGCGCGTTCCAACCGTTACCGATGCGTCGATTACTGCCGACTCGCCCATGGGGAAATCGATGCCCCCTGACACCGAGAGTTCGGTGAGTCGATTGTTGTTGATGGTAAACCAGCCTTGGTTGTAGGTGGCCCCTGCGTGCAGGCCTATGCGTTCGGCAAACGTAGCTGCGAGTGACGTGCTACCGGGCCGGCTTAGGGCAAGGGAAGCACGGTTTGACGTAGTGGGAATAACGTTGGGAGCTTGTTGTACCGTGACGCCTGTGTGGTTGCTATGGACAACATCGGCGCCGAGGATTGACCTACCCAAGCGATAGCTTAGGCCAAGTCCGAACGACGACGGAATGACAGTTGTGAACGACGTCGTTGTAACCGTATCGAAGGAGATTGCACCCGGACGGAAGGCCGCCGAGCGGTTGGCATTGATGACGGAGCCGCCGGAGCCGAGGGCGGCAACGAACCCAACGCCGAGGTCGGCCGTGGGCTGCCAGAACAGTCCAGTGCGGAATACCAAGCCACGGGTATCGTAGTTCGATATCTCCGTCATGGTAAAATTGCCCTCGCCACTAATCGTGACCCGATCGGAGTAGGTAATAGACCCAAACAGTGGTTGAACCGAGGCGCCGACGTACAACGAGGGCAGTGGCCGAAACGAAGCACCTAGGATAACGGCCGACACACCTCCGTCGCCTGAGCGCTCTGAGCGACCTTCGACCACACGTCCGTCGATTTCGCGACGCAGTGGCAGCGCCGTGCGCATGTTAACCGACGTGTACGGCAGCAGGCCTGCCGAAACGCCGATGCCGAGGGCTGTATCGACGGAGAAGAGTGCAAGGAGTCCGTCGATTTCGCCATTGTTCTGCGCAACAGAGCGCGAGTCTGCCGTATTAACGTGCTGGTTAAACCGGTATCCCGTTTGAAGGCGCGTCATTGGCGACATGCCAAGAAGCGCAGGATTAACCGTATTGATTGCATGTGAGTTGGGCATGGCGATGGCCGTGCCACCCAGGGCGTCGTAGACGGCACCAATGGAGGTGCGTTCGTCGCCCAAGCCAATGGTAGAGTAGGCGGCACCACCTTGTGCCGTAGCAAGGTACGAAGTCGCGATGAATCCAAAGACGGCGAAGACTACCTTCATGGATTAAGCCTAGGAATCGCGTAGACGACGGTTAGGCGCGGGCGTACAGCCGCGGCGGACGTCATAGGGTGGAATGCCGTGCGATTAGCGCGAGAGATTTCGCGGAAGTCGTCGGGAAGAACGATCATTCGTGACGTCGAGTCGCCAGACCGAAGAATAGCTTGCACTGAACCGGCAAGATTTCGGAATACGTATTGTTGGCTGGCATCGTCGCGGCGTGCTTGATAGGTAATCACCGACGAAGCCCCTGGGGGCAGGTGTGTAAGGCGCATCACGTCGTCGATACCTAGCGAGCCATTCACCGATTCGCTAGGGTTAGCCGTGAGCGTAAGAGAGGCATCGAGGATGACGGCGTTGCGCGGAATTGGGGCGGCCGACACGTCGACAGCAATGCGATGTTGGACGGCGCCTTGCGTTATGAGAGAACCGGCAGATGCCTTTGGCGACTTCACAAAGCAGGCCACGGCCGATTCAAGCAGTGTAGTATCGGCGGCCGTAGAGTCGCGGTGTTTCGTTACCACACGCAGCCGCATAATCTGTCGGCCCGCTTGCACGTTCCTGAACAGGCGAATGTGGGACGTAACCGTGGGCAGGATGACTAGGCCGAACAGTTCATCGCGTAGCGTTGAGTCGGCGCCCCTTACCAGCCACGACTTGGTAGTTGTGGGGTCGAACGGCAGGGTTATAACTGAATCTGTCGTGGCGATAGTGCCGCGAAACGAACTAACCTTTGGCGATGAGGGAGAGTAGTAGGTTGTGGCATCGGACGCAGTCCAGATTGAGTCCCACGTACTATTTGGAGCCCACACCTTTGTAAGTTCTAGCACATCAAAGCCAAACGACGTATTCGTTGTATCGCCATAGCGATACTCGACCGGGTAGAGCAGCAGTTCGCTAGACAGCACATCCCAATCGCCGGGGGCGCCTAGGGACGGGTAGTTAATAAATTCCACAAAGGCGCGTGCTTCTGTATCGGGCGTCTTGCCCAAAAAGACAAATGGGCTATTGAAAAGGGGGCGTTGAACCTCGATCGTTTCGACTGAGGCAAGCAGTGTTGTGGAGTCGATCGAAGACATAGCGTACAACGAGTCGATGCCGGGGCCTAGGTCGGAGCCGACGTCGGAGGGAAGATCGTTGCAGGACAGGAGGCCGAGGCAGGCGACAAGCGACGCAAGTGCTTGTAGGGAGCGTAGCGTCACTCCTTCTCCTTTAGCAGGTTGCGGTAGATTGTGTCGTATGGTTTGGCCGACAGAAGCCATGAGACATTAGTAGACATGGCGTTTCCGACGATGGCGGCCCAACGTTCGTGTTGGCTAACCGTATCGAGGGCGCGTGTCAGGGCTTTTTCGAGGTCGGCAGCGGTAGCTTGCTTGAACAGAACGGCGTTGCCTTTAGGGTCGGCGATATCGATGAGTCCTTCGGCAACACCACCTGTTAGGCGTACAACGGGGATGGTGCCATAGGGAAGGCAGGAGCGTTGGTATTGGCCGGCTGCTTCGCTGCGAGACGGCTTAACGAGAAGGGTCGAGCCGGCGACGGTATGGTGAAGGAACTCCTCGTCGAACAGCGTGCGCACGACCACCGACTTCGGAAACTTCTTGGCGAGTGCTTCGAGGGCTTTGCGATGATCCCAGGGATGATCGGCGCACACCACCACTTGGGCATTGTGCTTGATGATGGATGGGATGCATTCGGCGAGCAGGTCGACGCCGTGAGCATCGTCGATAGGGCCGATGAACGAAATCACGGGGGCGTCGTTCACGGGAAGGCCTGCCAGGCGTTGGAGGGCTGCGCGTGCATCGGCCTTGGCCTCGGTATCGATGGCGGAGAATCGTGCTTTTACGAAGGCGTCTGTTGATGGCGACCACATATGTGTATCAACGCCATGGGGAATGCCGTCGAGCGACTTTCCACGGAGCAGACTTGACCAGGCAGACTTGAAGTCTTTGTTCGTGGTTAACTCGGTGGCATATCCTGGTGACAGTGTTGTCACGCGATCGGCGAAGGACATGCCTAGGCGTGTAAAGTTCAGTTTCGTCTTGTGCTTTGCCGTTTCGATATGTTCTTGTGGCAGGCCAAGTTTTGCTACGGACTTTCCGGCGAAGACGCCTTGGTTGTTGAAGTCGGTAATCGTAAAGACCAGTTTAGACTTTTTGAACTCTTGCGGGTGAAGGGCGCGGGCATAGGCAAGCATAGGGGCGGCTTGCCAGCCGAAGCAGTGGATGATGTCGGGAAACCATCCGAGGGTAACGCATGTTTGCAGGACTGTTCGGTTAAAGAAGATGAACCGGTCGTCATTGTTATCGAACTCATTTCCGGTGGCATTGTCGTACTGCACACCTTTCTGAGCATCCAAGAAGTTAGCGTTCGTGGTGATGTAGGCTTGAATCTTCACGCGTGGGTTATTCACCGACGACGACTTCACTGTTGCTGGGTAGTCGTTCGCGCCAACCGGGATCGGGATATCGCGAAGGCGGTTGATTTCGTGGATGCGGTTCTTCCGTTCGGAGATGAAGCCGTACTTTGGCGTCATCACGCGGACGTCGTGGCCAAGGTCGCGCAGGCCCATTGCATGGGCATAGACGGCATCGGCAACTTCCGACGTTTTGATGAAGGGGTACAGTTCGTTGGAGACAACGAGGATGCTGAGGGGTTTAGCCATTAGGGGACGCCTGTGAATGCAGGATACGACAGACTACAAAAATACGCAATCATAGCTGTCATGCGTTGTCGACCGAACGGCTGGTCGGCCGGAACACAAAAAAAATCATGCTACCGTTTGGTTATGTGAACTTGTTGCCGTAAGTTCGCATCCCCTTCGACGCACTATTGCGCTCACGGGGGGTGTTCTTTGACAACGGGAAGCAGCCTGAACAAGTGAAATGAACGTTAATTCTGCTTGAGTAGTGGGTGTAAGAGCCTGCTATGAAAGTTGTGATTGGAGCCATACAAGATCGAACAACACGTTGATACAACGGAGAGTTTGATCCTGGCTCAGGACGAACGCTGGCGGCATGCCTAACACATGCAAGTCTAGGGGCCCTTCGGGGTCACTGGCGCACGGGTGAGTAACACGTAGGTTATCTGCCCCTATCACAGACATAACTCCGGGAAACCGGTGCTAATATCTGATGAGGTCGTGAGATCAAAGCTTCGGCGGATAGGGATGAGCCTGCGTCTGATTAGCTAGTTGGTGAGGTAATGGCTCACCAAGGCGACGATCAGTAGCTGGTCTGAGAGGACGAACAGCCACACTGGAACTGAGACACGGTCCAGACTCCTACGGGAGGCAGCAGTGAGGAATATTGGTCAATGGGCGCAAGCCTGAACCAGCAATGCCGCGTGTGGGATGAAGGGGCTCTGCCTCGTAAACCACTGTCGGACGGGACGAAAAGGGGTATAAACCCCTGGGACGGTACCGTCAAAGGAAGGGTCGGCTAACTACGTGCCAGCAGCCGCGGTAATACGTAGGACCCGAGCGTTGTCCGGATTCACTGGGTATAAAGGGTGCGTAGGCGGTCATGTGCGTCAGAGGTGAAATATCCGGGCTCAACCCGGAGGGTGCCTTTGATACGGCGTGACTTGAGTGCGAGAGAGGATGATGGAATTCCTGGTGTAGCGGTGAAATGCGTAGATATCAGGAGGAACACCGGTGGCGAAGGCGGTCATCTGGCTCGTAACTGACGCTGAGGCACGAAAGCGTGGGGATCAAACAGGATTAGATACCCTGGTAGTCCACGCCCTAAACGATGTATACTCGACATATGCGATACACTGTATGTGTCCAAGCGAAAGCGTTAAGTATACCACCTGGGAAGTACGTTCGCAAGAATGAAACTCAAAGGAATTGGCGGGGGTCCGCACAAGCGGTGGAGCATGTGGTTTAATTCGATGATACGCGAGGAACCTTACCTGGGCTAGAATGTGAAGGAATGATTTAGAGATAGATCAGTCAGCAATGACCTGAAACAAGGTGCTGCATGGCTGTCGTCAGCTCGTGCCGTGAGGTGTTGGGTTAAGTCCCGCAACGAGCGCAACCCCTATCTTTAGTTGCCAGCGGTTAGGCCGGGCACTCTAGAGAGACTGCCTACGCAAGTAGAGAGGAAGGTGGGGATGACGTCAAGTCATCATGGCCCTTACGTCCGGGGCTACACACGTGATACAATGGATGGAACAGTGGGCGAGGTCGCGAGACCAAGGAAATCCCAAAACCCATTCTCAGTTCGGATTGGAGTCTGCAACTCGACTCCATGAAGGTGGAATCGCTAGTAATCGCGGATCAGCACGCCGCGGTGAATACGTTCCCGGGCCTTGTACACACCGCCCGTCAAGCCATGGGAGCCGGGGGCGCCCGAAGCCGGTAGCAATACCGTCGAAGGCGAAACCGGTGACTGGGGCTAAGTCGTAACAAGGTAGCCGTACCGGAAGGTGCGGCTGGATCACCTCCTTTCTAAGGAGATTATGAGAGCCGAAAGGCACTCAAGTGAAGCATCAGCCAATTTGTCAATAGCAGAGCGGCAATGCGCACCAAAAGAATCTTCAACAAACCAAATCAATCAAAGCGCTCCAACAAGGATGAATCATTCTTGGCGCTCATTAACACACGTTCAAACGCTTCCCGTTGTCGAAGGGCACCATGCTCTTTGTAGGATTGCGGGCCGGTAGCTCAGCTGGTTAGAGCACACGCCTGATAAGCGTGAGGCCGGTGGTTCAAGTCCACTCCGGCCCACGTGGAATCGGGCCCATAGCTCAGCTGGGAGAGCGCCTGATTTGCATTCAGGAGGTCTGCGGTTCGATCCCGCATGGGTCCACGTTGTCGAGGCAGCGCATTACGTAAAGGTGGTGCAAGGCCGATCAAACGACAGTGTTCTTTGACAAGTGAAATCTGTTCCAAATGAAGGCGCGCGCCAATCAGTATCATTGACAGTCGTTAGCAGCCGTTGGCATTCGTTGACAGAAATGTCGGCGACGACAACAGCAACGACACCAAACATGACAAGGTCATGGTCGGGTCATGATGATGAAGGCACGACGCCTGCCGAAACGACGCAGCTTTGGACGTCGGCATGCTTTTTCGGAAGCGTGCTCAGGCGACGAAGCAGCGAAGCGACGCAAGAGTGTATTCGACAGACCACTGTCGAGAGACGACACAACGACGAACGACGTATGGCTACGCAAGTGGTCGTGCGTCGAAAAATAACAACAACTCAACAAGACATCGATGCATTCGCAAGAGCGCATCGATATCAGCTGATGAACATAACGGCAAGTTAGCAAGGGCACACGGTGGATGCCTTGGCACAGAGAGGCGAAGAAGGACGCAGCAACCGGCGAAACGCCGCGGGGAGCCGGAAGCAGGCTTAGATCCGCGGATGTCCGAATGGGGCAACCCACCAGGAGTCATGTCCTAGTACCCGCAAGGGAGCCAACCTGGGGAAGTGAAACATCTCAGTACCCAGAGGAAAAGAAATCAACAGAGATTCCCGGAGTAGTGGCGAGCGAAACGGGAGGAGCCCAAACCGGTGGCCAATGGCTGCCGGGGTTGTAGGACCCCATCAGAGGATCCAGAAGCGATAGTCGAACGGCCTGGGAAGGCCGGCCAGAGCGGGTGAGAGCCCCGTAGACGAAATCGCCGACGGCCTCGGGGTATCCTGAGTAGCGCGGGACACGAGAAATCCTGTGTGAATCCGGGGGGACCACCCTCCAAGGCTACATACTCCTCTGTGACCGATAGTGAACCAGTACCGTGAGGGAAAGGTGAAAAGAACCCTTCAGAAGGGAGTGAAAAGATCCTGAACCCGTGTGCTTACAAACG
>VFQQ010000910.1_pt1 | contig 48878 bp, 41 predicted proteins | sample 3512341 | NCBI WGS metagenome assembly VFQQ01 (sample SAMN10412373, study PRJNA504923) | tailings metagenome | isolation source: Relicate 2 Philex TSF1 revegetated site | place: Philippines: Tuba, Benguet | collected 2017-08-29 | reverse complement strand
CTGCTCGTAGGCCGAATCCTCTCGGGAGCCGGCGGCGTCGGATGGCTGGAATGGTACGGCCAGTGCCTGGTCATCAGCGTCCTGGTCAGCGGCCTCGTCCTCTGGCGGGTCTCGGCCAGCCTCCGGCGCGAGGCGGCGGAGCGCGGAGCGGTCGAGCCGTCGCCCGACAGCGCCGACCCGCGTGACCGGCTGCCGCGTGGACTGGGGCGTGAGGTGCTGTGCCTGCAGATGGAGGACCACTACGTCCGGGTTCATACCCCCGGCGGCTCGGCGCTGATCCTGATGTCGCTGGGCCAGGCCGTCGCCGGTCTGGGCGAGCTGGAGGGGATGCAGACCCACCGTTCCTGGTGGGTGGCGCGAGGCGCAGTCGAGGGCGTGCTCGAAGACGGCCGCAACCTGCGCCTGAAGCTGAAGGGCGGCCTGACCGCGCCGGTGTCCCGCGCGCGGGTCGGCGCGCTGCGGGCGGCGGGGTGGCTGGAGGGCTAGCAATCCAATTCTAACGTCCGCTTGGGACGATGGCGCAGGGATGGAGAGCGGGATGCAGGCGTTGGCGCTCATGGCGGCCTTGCTGGTCGCGCCGGACGCAACGGTCGTGGCGGTTCGACCCGCGACGCTGCCGGACGTGGACCTCGCCGCGGAAGCGGCCGGAGCCGCGCCGGGGCAGAGCGTCTCGATCATCCGCCGGGAGGACGGCGCGGCGTTGCGGATCACGCTCGACGGCTCTGCGCCGGGACCAGCGCCGTCGCTCGCCAACCTCGTCGGCAACAGTGATCCGGCCTCGATCGTCCAGGCCCGGCTGCAGCTGGCGGTCGATGTGAAGCTCGACCTCGGCCGTTAGAGCCGATCCATCCGCAGCCAGCGCACGTCGCCGAGCCAGGCCTTCGACAGGGCCTTGCGGGCCGCCGCGGCCTCGAGCTGACGGCCCTGGGCCGCCTCGCTCCGGCTCAGGCCGTAGAGCGCCCAGCCGTTGTTCGGCGTCTGCATCAGCGCCGCGCGGAAGGCCTCGCCGGCTTCGTCGTAGCGGCCCGCCTGGAACAGCGCCGCGCCCAGGGACTGTTTGACCGGGTAGTACCAGTAGGTCGGCTCCTGGTAGGGGATGCGGCTCTCGATCGCCGCCGCCTGCCGATAGAAGCCGATCGCCTCGTCGTGGCGGCCCAGCGCGGCGGCGAGCCGGCCGCGCGCCGCCAGCTCGGCCAGCATCGTCAGGTCCCCCGCCGGCATGCCCTGGTCGATCAGACTCTTCAGGGCGTCCGACGTCCTGAGCCGTTCAATCGCCGCCAGCTCCCGGTCGAACGCAGCGTGATCGCGAAGCCGGGCGTAGGCGACCGCCCGCGCATAGTGGCGCATCGCAGCGGCGTAGGGCAGGCGTGCGTCGGGCGGCGCCAGCGTCAGGATGTCCCTGGGCTCGGCGAACTGCGCCATGGCCAGATAGGGCGCGGCGTCGATGGCCTGGATCCAGGCGATCCGTTCCGACGTGGCGGGATCGAGCACCGTCCTCAGCCGCCGGGCTTCGCGGATCGCCGTCCGCATGTCGCCCGCCATCTGCGCCGAGGTGACGATGAAGTGGATGTTGTGCGGATAGTAGCCGTACCGCACCAGGCCCTGGTCGCCGGCGCTGCGAATGAAGGCCTCGTCCGCGCGGGCGGCGGCGACGTTCACGCGGATGGAGTCGGCGTGCCGGCCCCGCAGCTGGTAGATGTGTCCCGGCATGTGGACCAGATGCGCGGCGCTGGGCGCCGACGGGCTCGACATCCGATCGGCCGCGGCCTCCGCCCGCACCGGATCGGCGGCTTCCATCAGATGGATGTAGAGATGGCCGGCCTGGATGTGGCCCGGATTGCGGGCGAGCACGGTTTCGACCAGGCGAACGGCGTCCCCGGCGCGGCCGATCGGGGTTTTCTTGTCCGCCTCCCAGTAGTTCCAGGGCGTCGTGTTCATCGCCGCGTCGGCGGCCAGCACCGCGACGTCGTCATCGGGAAACCGGCGCGCGACGTCGAGCATGGCGTCGGCGTAGGCGGCGTCGAGCGCCGCGCGGTCGGCCTTCGGATCACGCGAGTAGCGCCGCGCGACGGCCTCGATCAGGGCCCGCTCCATCGGCGTCGCCTCGCCGCGCAGGGCCATCGCCCGGTCCATGGCGTCGAGCGCCGCGGCCCGGTCCCGGTCGTCCATGGGCGCGTTGATGTTCGGGCCGAGGGCCAGCGCCTCGCCCCACCAGCACATGGCGCAGGTCGGATCGCGCCGCTGGGCTTCGCGGAACGAGCGCACCGCCCCGGCATGGTTGAAGCCGTAGGCGAGCAGCAGGCCCTGGCTGAAATAGCGCCGCGCCTGGGCGTCACGTGTCGAGACCGGGAACGGGGAGGCGGTCAGGTCGGGATAGAGGGGTATCGTCCGACCCGCGCTGGCCGGCGCGGCGACCGCCGCCGCGAACAGCAGGTTGTGCGGCAGCGGCGAGCCCGCGCGCCGTTCGCCGCAGACCTGCTCGGCGATGCGGCTGGGGTCCAACGCGTCGAGCGTCGCCGCCGAGAAGCGGGGCAGGGGCGCGAAGCTGGCGAGGACGAAGCCGGCGCCGACGATGGCGGCCGGCCGAAGCAGGCGATGCATCACAATTCCCCTTGGTGTTGAAGGCGAACGCAAGACAACCCTGGATGCCTAGCATGGCTGTCGGCGGGGGCGAAGGGGCGCCGCGGGCCGTGGCCGACAATCCGCCGATAATCCTTAGAGCCCTTGGCGATCCGGCGTGGCTGGTCGATCATCCTCCAAAAGACGGGGGAGCGATCATGGACGGGACCATCGAGACGGCGGGCGCCTTTCAGCCCGATCTCTACGCCTACGATTTCGAGAACGACCCGGTCGCCACGCTCAACCGGCTACGGTCGGAGGATCCGGTCCACTGGTCGCGGCACGGGTTCTGGTTCCTGACCCGCTACGCCGACTGCGCCGAAGTCCTGAAGGATCCGGCGCGGTTCTCCAGCATGGCGGCCGGCTGGGGCGGGGCCAATCCGCTGGCCAAGGCGGGCGGCGAGGGCGGCCAGTCGAAGACCGAGCAGGGGCTTTCCAAATCCCTGGCCCAGTCGTTCAACCAGATGGACGCGCCGGACCACACCCGCATCCGCCAGCTGGTCGTCTCGGCGTTCTCGAAACGCAACATCGAGGAACGCCAGGGCCGCATCCGCGAGGTGGTCGACGGCCTGCTGGACGAAGCCAGCCGCAAGGGCCGCTTCGACCTGATCACCGACTTCGCCTTCCATGTGCCGATCATCGTCGCCAGCGAGATCATCGGCATTCCCGCCGAGGCCCGGGACCAGTTCCGCACCGCCTTCGAGCGCACCGCCGCCCTGATGCAGCCCAAGACCTCGGACGAGAGCTGGGCCGAGGCGGTGGAGGCCGGCCGCTGGGTCGGGACCTTCATGCGCGAGCTGATCGCCGAGCGCCGCGCAGCGCCCAAGGACGACCTGATCAGCGAGCTGCTGGCGCTGGAGCAGGCCGGCGACCGGCTGACCGAGCGGGAGCTGTCCTCGGCGATCAGCACCATCTACACGGCCGCCGGCACGACGACGGAGCGGTTCATCTCCAGCGGGCTCTATCTGCTGCTGTCGCATCCGGACCAGTGGCGCGACTTGGTCGCCGACCGCTCGTTGCTGAACGGGGCGGTCGAGGAGATCCTGCGCTTCCATCACCCGACCCAGTCGACCTCGACCAACCGGCGCTGCACGCAGGACGTCGAACTGGGCGGCAAGCTGCTGAAGGCGGGCGACACCGTCCGCGTCGGCCTGGGCGCGGCCAACCGCGATCCCGAGGTGTTCGGGGACGGCGACCGCTTCGACATCCGGCGGAAGACGCCGGTCCCGCTGCTCTCGTTCGGCGCCGGGCCGCACTTCTGCATCGGCTCGGCCCTGGCCCGCTACGAGGCCAAGCTGGCCTTCGACGCCGTGGCCGACCGCTGGCCGGGGATCGAGCTGGTCACCACCGCGCCGGTGAAGGACCCGAAGCGGCAGGACCGGTACCGGGAGCTGGTGGTGGCGGTCTAGGGCGCGGTGCGGAGGGCGTTCAGATCAACGCGCCCACCACCTCCGCGACCCGTTCGCCCGAACGGACGGCGCCGTCGATGTAGCCGGCCCAGATCTCGGCGGTTTCCGTTCCTGCCCAGTGGATGCGGCCGATCGGCTCCAGCAGCGCCGGCCCGAAGGCAGTCAGGACGCCCGGACCCGGCACCGAGACATAACCGCCCCGATGCAGCGGCGTCCGGGTCCAGACCTCCTCCACGTAGTCGATGGGCGACAGCGCGGCGTCGCCGAAGTACTGGGCGATGTCCCTCAGGACCCGGTCGCGGCGCGCCTCCGGCGGCTGGTCCGCCCAGCGCTGCGCCGGGCCGCCGTCGAAGAAGCCGACCAGCGAACCTGTCGTCCCGTGGCGGGGGGAATGGTCGAACCAGGGGCCGAACTCGGTCCGGTCGGACAGCACCAACCCGGTCAGGCCCTGCTCGCGCCAGAACGGGCGCGAGTAGGCGATGTGGGTCTTGATCACGCAGCCCAGGGGCATGCGCTGGGTGAGGCCGTCGCGCCGGGCGGGCAGCGCGGGCGTGTAGTCGATGCGCGAAGCGAGGGCGGGCGGCGCGGTGACCACCACGTAGCGGCCTCGCCAGGCGCCGGCGCGCGTCGTGACGGTGGCGCCGGTTCCGTCCTGGACGATCGACTCGACCTTGGCGTTCAGGACCACGGCTGCGCCGAGATCCTTCGCCATTCGCGCCGCCAACTGCCAGACGCCGCCGTCGAACAGGGAATCCTGGGCGCCGCCACGGGTGGCGATGAGAGCGCTGAACCCGCCCCCGGCCGAGGCGTAGGCGAGGAAGTAGAGGAGCGAGATCTGGCTGGTCTCGGCGGAGAAGACCGCCCGGACGAGCAGCCGGATCGCCGATCGCACGGCCGGGGACTTGGTGTTGGCCAGCAGCCAGCTCTCGACGGTCTGGGCGTCCTGCTCTGCGGCGGCGGCCCCTTCCCAAGGGCGCGGCATCGAGGTCGCGGCGGACAGGGTCTCGATCCTGCCGATCACCTCGGCGAACTCGCCCATGGCGGCGGGATCCAGGGCCGGCGTTTCGCCCTCGTAGGCGGCGCGATGACCGGCGATGTCGATCAGATTGCGGCCCTTGTCGTACTGCGGATAGGTCGAGACGCCGAACTCCTTGGCCAGGGCCAGGAGGCGGGTCTGGGCCGGGCCGACCCATTGCCCGCCGAGGTCGACGGTCTCGCCGGCGACCTTCCCGGCCTTGGTGCGTCCGCCTACGCGGTCGTCCGCCTCCAGAACTACGACGCTGCGCCCCGCGGCGCGCAGCCGGCGGGCGGCGGTCAGGCCTGCGAAGCCGGCCCCGACGATGACGACGTCGACGGTCCTGGCCTCGACCGCGGCGGCCTGGGAGGCCGCCGGCAGGGTGGTCAGGCCGGCGGCTCCCGCCGCCGCCATGCCCAGGGCCGCTCTGCGGGAAAGGCTGGCTTCCTTGCTCGATTGTCTTTGACGGTTCCTCATCCAATCCTCCCTGTGGACTAGACCCGGCCGGGCTTGGTTGTTATCCGGCTCGTACTTGTACGAACATGGTTATTCGTACTTGTACGGATTTCGTCAAGCACATTCGTACAAGTACGATTTCAGGAGGATCGATGCGCCAACCGCCCCGCGCGACCCCACGCCAGCGCCAGGAAGAGGGGCGGGCGCGCGTCCTGGAGGCCGCGCACGAACTCTTTGAAACCAAGGGAGTCGCCGGTCTCAGCATCCGGGCGATCGCCGCCCGCGCCGGCATCCCGACCATGACCCTCTACGGCTACTTCCCGAGCAAGACGGCCATCATTCGTGCGCTTTGGTCGCAGGCCTTCGATCCCCTGACCGCGGAGATGGACGCGGCGGTCGCCGCCGAGTCCGATCCCAAGGCGCGGCTTCGGAAGGTCGCCAGCACCCTGGTCGGATACTGGCTGAGGTTCCCGGACCGCTACCGGATGGTGTTCATGATCGAGGACCGGCGGGAGCGCGAGGACGATCCCTGGTTCATCGAGGAGACGGACGTCGTCGCGTCCTATGCCCGCTTCGCGCCGCTGATCGCTGCGGCAAGGGGCGATCCCGGCGGCGACTACCTCCGGGAAGGCGAAGCGCTGCTGTGCGCGCTGAACGGGATCGTCCACATGCTCGTGACCGTCAGCGAGTACCGCTGGGCGGACAGCCAGGCCTATGTCGATCTGATCGTGCGGGGGTTCGTCGACTGATGGGTGGCGGGGGGCGGCTGGCGCCCGCGCTCTGATGACCACAGTGCTCTCGACCTCTTCCAGCACGGCGTATGCCCGGGTCTCGTCTAGAAGCGTCCGATAGGCCGCCACGTCCGACAAGCGCCCCCTCTGATCAGATCGCCGAAACCGCCGGCGGCGACGCGTGGTGTGTCTAGGTTTCAGGCGTTCGCTTCACCTGTCCCGCCGCGCACGGTTCCGCTCCCCATGCAGGGGAGGGGGCGCTCCTTCGATCTCATGGATGCAAGCGTGCCGGACGGTCCGGGTCAGTCAAGGTTCGCCCCTCGGGCGACCGCTCCGCGGCGGCGCGCAGCGCCGACCTTGAGTGACCCGGTCCGCCCGGCGAAGGCTCGGCATGAGATTGAAGGGGGGATTGGGGTGGTCTTGCGTGTCTCCCGAACTGAAGTTCTCATCGACTGTCGTTGGCGAATGCGCTGAACCTTCTCTCGAAAACTAGGAAGGACTGTTGGGGTGACGAAATTTATCGCCGGGCCCCCGCCACCTCAAAATTAGGGAGATGATGAACTCACACGTTTTATCAGTCTCGCCGACACAAACCGTTACGCCACGTTTGTACACAAGCGATCCGAAACTGATCGCCTGATCGCCTGATTGCCGTTGATCAGTGCTTTATGGCGATCACGAACGGGTGGACCAACCCGAAGAGTATTGTACCTGCAGCTCTACTTCTCAGATGTCATTCGGCATTTCGCGGGGCTGTCGCCGCGGCGATGGCGGGACAGACTGCTGAGACATATCCCCTCGTGCGGTCGACACTTGAGTATGCAGCATACGCACTATGCGTGCATGTTAGTCCAGGCGCGACCGAACTATGGCTCGGCCGTCATGACGATGCGGCAAGTCGCAAGGCGGTTGCAAAGAATTTTACCTTCGGAGTCTTGCGAGAGACGGTAGAAGGCAAGAATCGCAAGGCAGCTGAAATCTTCGCACTTCTATATGAGCGCGCCGTCGATTTCGGCGGGCATCCAAACGAGTATGCCATGACGGAAAACATGGGTCTCGTGGAGTACGAAGATCGAGCGGACGTTACCCAAGTCTATTTTCATGGCGATGGACCCGCATTGGATCATGCGTTGAAGACTGTCGCCCAAGCCGGAGTGTGCGCGTTGGAAATTCTCCAAGAAGTATTCCCCGCCAGGTTTGAACTACTGGGAGTTCGATCTAAGATATTGAGACTTCGTCGAGGGGTGTAACCCATCCCCTCACACTCCCATCACCACCGTATTCTTCACCTCCTCCAGCACCGCGTACGTCCGCGTCTCCCGCACCCCTGGGAGGTTCACCAGCGTCTCGCCCAGGAAGGCCCGGTAGGCGGCCATGTCCGACACCCGCGCCTTGATCAGGTAGTCGAAGCCGCCGGCGACCATGTGGCATTCCTGGATTTCCGGGGTCCGCTTCACCGTGGCGGCGAACCTTTCGAAGGTGTCGGCCGTTGTGCGGTCGAGCTGGATCTCGACGAAGATCAGCAGCGCCCGGTCGATCTTCTCCGGGTCCAGCAGGGCGGCGAAGCCGGTGATGTAGCCGCGCTCGCGCAGGCGCCGGAACCGATCGTGGCTGGCGGCGGGGGAGAGGCCCACCGCGGCGGCCAGGTCCTGGTTGGTGATCCGGCCGTCCTGCTGCAGCACGCGCAGCATGCGCCGGTCGATGTCGTCGAGCATTCGTCGAATGTCCTTCGGGCAGATCGCGTTTTGCCGACGATACATCGGATCAAGGCCCCGAGATACCGAGCACATTCTTCGAGAACCGGCGCATAAGCCGGAAATATTCAGTCTCAGAACGGTGGTTTCGCCCATGCCGTCCGCCAAGGCTCGTCCGTCGGCCCATCTTCCCGCCGCCTCCGCTGCGCTGGCTGCGCTCCGCGCCGCGATCGCGCCGCTGTATCGCGCGCCCGAGGCCGAGCGGCTGGCCGCCCTGGTTCCCGACGCCCGGCTGGACGCCGCCGGCCGCGCCCGGGTCGAGGTCCAGGCCAAGGCCCTGCTGGCCGACCTGCGCAAGGCCGGGTCCGAGGGCTGGGTCGAGCAGTTCCTGCAGGAGTACAGCCTGACGACCGAGGAGGGCGTGGCCCTGCTGTCGCTGGCCGAGGCCTACCTGCGGGTGCCGGACACGATCACCGCCGCCGAGCTGGTCCGCGACAAGCTGGGCCGGGCCGACTGGAAGGCGCACAAGGGCGCCTCGGACTCGGTGCTGGTCAATTCGGCGACGCTGGGCCTGATCCTGGCGCGCAGCCTGATGGACGAGGAGGCCGGCACGCTGAAGAAGCTGGTCGCCCGCCTGGGCGAGCCGGCGATCCTCAAGGCCGTGGCCACGGCCATGCAGATGATGGGCGAGGCCTTCGTCCTGGGCCGCGACATCGAGGAGGCGCTGAAGCGCGCCGACCGCGGCGGCTCGGCGGCCTTCCGGCACAGCTTCGACATGCTGGGCGAGGCGGCCAAGACGGCGGCCGACGCCGACCGCTACCTGCAGGCCTATGTCGACGCCATCGAGGTCATCGGCAGATCCGAGGGCGGGAAGGGCGAGATGCACGCCCGCGACAGCATCTCGGTGAAGCTGTCGGCCATCCACCCGCGCTACGAGACCGGCCAGGACTACCGCTGCGTTCCCGAGCTGATCGAGCGGACCCTGCGCCTGGCCCGGCTGGCCAAGCTGCACGGCATCGGCCTGACCATCGACGCCGAGGAGGCCGAGCGGCTCGAGATGAGCCTGGACATCATCGCCGCCGTCGCCGCCGATCCGGACCTGGCCGGCTGGGACGGGCTGGGCATGGCGGTGCAGGCCTATCAGCGCCGAGCGCCGGCGGTGGTCGCCTGGGTGAACCAGCTGGGCCTGGACACCGGCCGCCGGATCACCGTGCGCCTGGTCAAGGGCGCCTACTGGGACACCGAGATCAAGCGCGCCCAGGAACGCGGCCAGCCGGGCTATCCGCTGTTCACCCGCAAGCCGGCGACCGACGTGTCCTACCTGGCCTGCGCCAAGGCCATGCTGGCCTCGCCGGGCATCTATCCGGCCTTCGCCACCCACAACGCGCTGACCGTTGCGACCATCCTCGACTGGGCAGGCGACCGGCGCGACTTCGAGTTCCAGCGCCTGCACGGCATGGGCGCGGGCCTCTATGAGCGGATCATCGCCGAGAAGGGCGTGTCGGCCCGGGTCTACGCCCCGGTCGGCGGCTATCGCGACCTGCTCGCCTATCTCGTCCGCCGCCTGCTCGAGAACGGCGCCAACACCAGCTTCGTCCACCAGATCGCCGACGACAGCATCTCCGACGAGGAGCTGCTCGCCGATCCCGTCGCCATCGTCGAGGCCGCCGGCCTCCAACCGCACAGCCGGATCCCCATGCCCATGGACCTCTACGCCCCCGAACGCCGCAACTCCGCCGGCCTCGACCTGACCGACCGCGCCTTCGTCGACGGCCTGGTCGCCGACATGGCCAAGGTCTGGGCCAAGAGCCACGCCGCCGCTCCGCTGATCGGCGGCAAGACCGTCAACGGCGCCGCCAAGCCGGTGGTCGATCCGGCGGACACCTCGCGGACGGTCGGCACGGTGGTCGAGGCCTCGGTCGCCGACGTCCAGCGCGCCATCGGCCTGGCCGCCGCGGCTCAGCACGGCTGGTCGCTGCGCCCGGTCGAGGACCGCGCCGCCGTCCTGGAGAAGATGGCCGACCTGATGGAGCGCGACCGCGTCGAGCTGATGGCCCTGGCCGTCCGCGAGGCGGGCAAGTCGATCCCCGACGCCCTGGCCGAGGTGCGCGAGGCGGTCGACTTCTGCCGCTACTACGCCGTCCGGGCGCGCGAGACCTTCGCCCCGGTCCCGCTGCCCGGCCCGACCGGCGAGCGCAACGAGCTGACGCTGTCCGGCCGGGGCGTGTTCGCCGCCATCAGCCCGTGGAACTTCCCGCTGGCCATCTTCCTGGGCCAGGTCTCCGCCGCTCTGGTCGCCGGCAACAGCGTCGTGGCCAAGCCCGCGCCGCAGACCCCGCTGATCGCCTTCGCCGCCGCCAAGCTGCTGCTCGAAGCCGGCGTGCCGGGCGACGTCTTCCACCTGGTCCCGGGCGGCCCCGCCGCCGGCCAGGCCCTGACCGAGGACGTCCGCACCCACGGCGTGGTCTTCACCGGCTCGACGGCAACCGCGCGCCGGATCGCCAAGACCCTGCTGGAGGACGAGCGTCGTCCGCTGGTGCCGCTGATCGCCGAGACCGGCGGCCTGAACGCGATGATCGTCGACTCGACGGCCCTGCCGGAGCAGGTGGTCAACGACGTGATCATCTCGGCCTTCCAGAGCGCCGGCCAGCGCTGTTCGGCCCTGCGTCTGCTGTGCCTGCAGGAGGACATCGCCGACAAGGTGCTGGAGATGCTGCAGGGCGCCATGGCCGAGCTGACCCTGGGCGATCCGGGCAGGATCGAGACCGACATCGGCCCGGTGATCGACGAGGCCGCCCGCGACAATCTGAACGGCCACATCGAGGCCAACCGGTCGAAGGTCCTGCACCAGCTGGCCCTGCCGGCCGGGACCGAGAAGGGCACCTTCGTCGCCCCGACCGTTATCGGCCTGGACAAGGTCGAGGACCTGACCCGGGAGTGGTTCGGCCCCGTCCTGCATGTCGTGACCTGGAAGGCCGGCGAGCTGGACAAGCTGGTGGCGCGGATCAACGCCTCGGGCTACGGCCTGACCATGGGCCTTCACAGCCGCATCGGCGAGGCCGCCGAGACGGTCCGCGCCAACGCCAAGGTCGGCAATCTGTACGTCAATCGCTCGATGATCGGCGCGGTCGTCGGCGTCCAGCCGTTCGGCGGCGAAGGCCTCAGCGGCACCGGCCCCAAGGCCGGCGGCCCGCACTACCTGGCGCGGTTCGCGGTGGAGCGGACCCTGTCGGTCGACACCACCTCGGCCGGCGGCAACGCCACCTTGCTGAGCCTCGAAGACTAAGGACCCGCTGTCCTTCCATCCGGCGTCGCCGGTTTCCTCCCCGCCTAAAGGGCGCGGCCTTTGCGGTCGCGCCCTCTTTTTTGCGGGAGGTCGAGCGGCCTGGGGTCGATCGACATTCGTGGAGGGGGTGGAAACTTGCCCGAAGGCCCTCGCGAAAGCGGGGGTCCAAGCCGACCATGCCGCTTCACCGCCGATGGCCGACTTGAACCTCGGCTTGGGTTCCCGCCTTCGCGGGAACACCCGGAGGAAAACAGGCCAAACAGCCTGAATGTCTATGTGCCCTAGGCCGCCGCGACGTCGCCCGTGGTGCGGCGCATCCGCCAGAAGCGGATCGTGCGCAGCGCCGCCTCGCGTGGCAGGTCGTTGTAGAGGTCGCCGTAAGCCTTGGCCCGGGTCATGGCCGCGTCGTCGCGGTTCAGGATCAGCACGGTGAAGGTCAGGAACAGCGCCCGGTCGAAATCCGCCGCCTTGCAGACGATGGCCAGGGCGTCGAGCTCTTTGCGCTCGAGGATCCGGCGGGCGGTGTGGAAGTCGATGTCCGCCAACTCGGCCAGGGCGATCAGGAACTTGGTGGTCTCGCGGTTGCGCAGCATCGCCGCCAGCGTGCGCGGGCCGACGTCCTTGCGGGCGATCATGCCGCGCACGGCCTTCTCCGCATCGGCGTAGTCGGCGGGCAGGGCGCCGTCGCCCAGCGCCACCCGCTTGCGGCCGGCGGACAGCGCCGCCTCCAGCTCTGCAGGATTGACCTCGGCGTTGCGGGCCAGGATGTGATCGCGCAGCCGCGCCTCGACCACGAAATACATCTCGTTCAGCAGGTCGATCGGCAGGCTGTCGCGGCTGACCACGGCCTCGTGCAGGTCGGGATTGTGGGCGGCGCGGTCCACCGCGCGTTCCTGGGCCCGGCGGGAGAGGGCGGCCCCTTCGTTGCGCAGCAGGACGCCCAGGGTGTCGTCGTCGCCGCGCTCGACGATCGCGTCGGAGACCGCCGCCGACAGGGTCGGGCGTTGCGAAATGGCGCGCAGATGCTCCTGGCCCTTGGTCCGGGCCACCCGCATCAGATCCTCGTCGCTGAGGGCGCCGGACTGCTCGAGCACCGGGCGGGCGACCTCGATGTCGTCGACGGCGAGGTTGCGCATCAGGTTGGTCGGCGTGGCCCCGGCGCCCTGGGCCATCCGTTCGGCCAGCTCGGCGCGGACGGCGAGCTCCATCTCTCCGGCCAACTGGCTGAGGACGGCGTCGAACAGCGCCATCTCTCCGGCGGCATGGGTCTCGCCGGCGAAGAACATGTCGGTCACGCCGCGCAGCAGCTCGCGCCGCCGTTCGCTGGAGGTTTCTGCGGCGAGGCTGATGAGGTCGTGGAGGCGGCTCGTGGGCGCGCTCACTTGTTCCGCTCCGCGCGCCCGGCGCGCTCCGCCCGTTCGGCTCGACGCTGGCGGTCTTCAGCGTAGGTGGCTTCGGTCTCGGCCACGGGATCGACGGCGCCGCTCATGGTGTCGTCCAGGACCACGCCCTGGTCGGGCGTCACGCCCGGTCGGGTCGCCCAGTAGCTTTGCGGCGGCGGCAGGGTGATCGGGTCGGGCTGGCCGCCGTATTCGCGGACCACCGAATAGGCGCGGGCCGTGGTGGCGTCGGTTCCGGCTGCGGCGACCTGGCGCGGCGCGGCGGGCTGCGCGACCGGCCGGGCGACCGGCGGAGCAGGCGTGGCGGCGACAGGCGGCGGCGCGGCGGTTGGCTGCGGGCCGCCGGCCAACTGCGGCTGAGCTTGGGGTTGCGGCCGATAGGCCGGCTGGGGCTGCTGGTATTGGGCCTGCGGCTGGTACGCCGGTCGGTATTGCGGCTGCGCCGGAGCCGCGGCGACAGGCGCGGGACGTGGGGTGGCGTATTGCGGCGGCGGGGCCGGTCGCTGGGGTGCGGTCGTCGGCGCGGGCGCCGTCGTGCGCTGCAGCCACGGATGGGCCTGGACCCGGCCGGCCGGCGTGGACGGCGCGTCGTAAAGGTTGGTCGGCAGGGCGGCGGCGACAGGCGGGCTCGCGGCGGCGGCGGGCGCGGTCGCCTGGGGCTGCACCTTGCCGGTCCAGGACAGCATGGGGCCCGCATAGGGCGTCGGCGCGGCGGCCGGATCGCCCTGGCCGCCCTGGGCGCCGTAGGGGGCGGGGGCCGGCCGAGGCCGGGCGGGGCCATAGCGATCTTCGGCCGCATGGGCGGCGACGGCGCTGGCAGACAGCAGGGCGATGGCGATGACTGTACGCATGGTGCTTCCGGCCGACGACGGATTCGGAGCAAACCTTAACGCCGGGCGCTTAACCCCCGCCTAACGGCCGCGCCACCAGACCAGCGCCCGCTTCTCCAGCAGCTGCAGCAGGGCGTACAGGCCGGCGCCCATCAGGGCCAGCACGAACAGGGCGGCGAAGGCCTTGGCCGTCTGCAGCCGATTGGTCGCTTCCAGGATGCGCCAGGCCAGCCCCTGGGAGCCGCCGGATCCGGCGACGAACTCGCCCATCACCGCCCCGATCACCGCCAGCCCGCCGCCGACCTTGTGGCCCTCCAGCACGAACGGCGTGGCGGCCGGCAGGCGCAGCCGCCACAGGGTCTGGAGGCGGGTGGCGCCATAGAGGCGGAACAGCCGTTCCAGGTCGGGATCGGCCGACTTCAGGCCGGTGGCGACGCCGGAGTAGATCGGGAAGAAGGCGGCCACGGCGGCGGCGACCACGACCGCCCGCTCGGGATGCTCCAGCCCGGCCCAGATGACCAGGAAGGGGGCGATGGCGATGACCGGCGTCACCTGCAGCGTCACGGCCAGGGGCTGGACCGCCCGCTCGATGATCGGGCTGAGCGCGGTCAGCAGCGCCAGGGACGAGGCGACCAGGCTGGCGACCAGCAGCGCGACAAGCGCCGTCAGCAGGGTGTTCCAGGCCGACGACAGCAGCAGCGGCCAGCTCTCGACCAGCACCTTCCCGATCGCCGACGGGGGCGGCAGCAGATAGGCGGGCAGGTTCGCGGCGCGGCAGCCGACCTCCCAGACGCCCAGCAGGACGGCGATGAAGACGACGGGCGCGGCGATGGCGGCGAAGGTCTTCACGCGGCCTGCGCCATGCCGCGCGCCAGCAGGCCGGACACCGTCTCGGCGGCCTGGCGGAAGCCCTCGGTCACACGGAAACCGGCGGGCCGGGGAAGGGGGCCGTCGATAGCGACCTCGCCGGCCAGACGGCCGGGGCCGGCGGTCATGACCACGACGCGCGAGGCCATGTAGACCGCCTCCTCGACGTTGTGGGTCACGAACAGGATGGCCGGCTTCAGCTCGGACCAGAGGTCCAGGACGTCGTCGGCCAGGGTGCGGCGGGTGATCTCGTCCAGGGCGGCGAACGGCTCGTCCAGCAGCAGCAGCCGCGGCCGGGTGACCAGCGCCCTGGCCAGCGACACCCGCATGGCCATGCCGCCGCTGAGCTGGGCCGGCCGGGTGGCGGCCGAACCCTTCAGGCCTACCCGCTCCAGGGCGGCGACGGCGCGGTCGCGGGCCTCGCGCCGGGGCGCGCCGGCCAGTTCGAGCGGCAGGGCGACGTTGGCGGCGGCGTCCAGCCAGGGCGCCAGGGTCGGCGCCTGGAACACCAGCGAGGTCTCGCCCTTGCCCGCGTCGCGCCGGACGGTCCCGCGCGTGGGTTCCTCCAACCCGGCCAGCAGCCGCAGCGCCGTGGACTTGCCGCAGCCGGACGGCCCGACCAGGGCGACGATCTCCCCCGACGCCAGGCTGAGGTCGAACGGGCCGAGGGCCGCGCCGCGCCTGTAGGCGACCTCGACGGCGGCGAGGGACGCTGCGGTGGGCGCGCGTTGCGTCTCGCTCATCGTCGGCCTCGCCCCCGTTTCGAACTCCGTGCGGTCAGCCGTAGCGCCAATCCCCTCCACCGTCATCGTCGGACTTGTTGCGACGCCCCACGAACACGGCGGTTGAAAGGTCGCGCCGATCCTGCCGGGCCATCACGCATAGGTCTTCGCGACAAGTCCGAGGTGGCGGCGGGAAGGGAGGGGATCGGAGGATCTTGCCCTATTTCTTCCCCACGAAGTCCAGCGAGTAGGCGCTCCTGTAGTCCATGTCCTTGGGGTAGACGCCCTGTTCGGACGCCACCTTGAAGAACTCGGCCCAGCGGGCGTCGGTCATGACGCCCACGCCGCCGGTCGTCGCGTCGCCGGACTCGACGATGCCGTAGTTGCGCATCTGCTCGCGGGCGTTGGCCAGAAGCTCCAGCGTCATCTCCGGATTGTCCTTCAGGATCATGGCGTCGGCCTTGGAGGCGTCGCCGTGCAGGTAGCTCTTCCAGCCGGCCGCCGAGGCCTCGACGAAGGCGCGGACCACGTCGGGCTTGCCGGTGATCATGGCGTCGGGGGCCAGGACCATGGTGGCGTAGCCCGGGTAGCCCTCGTCGGCGAGCAGGAAGACGCCGGGCTTGAAGCCGGCCTCCTTCTGGATCGTGTAGGGTTCGCTCGACAGGTAGCCCTGCACGATGGCCCGCTTGTCCGACAGGAAGGGGGCCAGACTGTAGTTGTACTTGCGCACCTGGGCGTCGGTGAAGCCGTACTTGCTCTTCAGCCAGACCCAGAAGGCGGTCACCGAGGCGTCGGCCAGCAGGATCGGCCGGCCTTTCATGTCGGCGATGCTGTTCACGCCAGTGCCCGGATGGGCGATCAGCACTTGCGGGTCCTTCTGGAAGAAGGCGGCCACCGCCTTCACCGGCGCCTTCTCGCGCGCCAGGTTCAGGGTGATGAAGCTGTTGGAGCCCATGCCCATCTGGACCGCGCCGCTCGACACCAGCTGCGGCACGTTCACGCCCGGGCCGCCCTGGATGATGGTCACCTTCAGGCCGCGCTTCTCGTACTCGCCGGTGGCCAGCGCCTGGTAGAAGCCGCCTTGTTCACCCTGGGCCCGCCAGTCGGTGGCGAAGCGGATCTCGGTCAAGCTCCCGGCGCCGCCGGCGGACTTGGCCGCCTCGTCCGGCTTCGGAGAACAGGCGGCCGCCAGCCCCGCGACTGCGGCGACCAGCATCAGGCGACGTGACAGCATCGGAACCCTCCCGTGAAGCGCGGCGAGGTTAGGGGCGGAGCCTCGGGGCGTCGAGGGGGAAGGGCGTGCGGCGGAGTCGGGCCGGTGAGGCGTCGAGGATTGACAAACCCGGGGCGAGAAAAGCACCACTTCTCAATCGGGGGTGAGGGGCGATCGCCCCTCATTCGCAGGCCATCGGGGGATCGGCATGCCGAAACGGGGGACATGGCTTGGCGGGAGCGCCGATCCAGCACGCTCTGCAGCGCCTTCGGTGCGGGGCGAGCACCTCGCCACAATCCCTATCATAGCCCTGGGGGGCGCCCCGATCCTGGCTTGGGGCGTTCCGAAATGGCTCGGTCTGCAATTCAGCTTCGAGCCGCCGCAGTTGATGGCGCTGGCCTTCGTCTGCCCGGCAGCGGCGATGTTCCTGTATCAGACCGGCTGGAAGGAGACCGTTCGCCTTCTCCGGGAATATGCGGTTCCGCTAGGTTTGGCGGTGCTGGGCGTCGGCGCCGTCGCCCTGATCGGAGGCGCCGAGATCAAGACGGCTCTGGCCAAGGCGGACGTCGTGGATGCGGCGGCCTTCTTCGCGGCCTTCGCCGCCGTGCTGGTCGCCATATGGTCTCTCCTGGTGAACTCGTGGATCAGCCTGCGAAACCAGAGGGTCAACGTCAGGATGATCTGCATCGAACGGTACGACGAGTTCGCGCTCACCCGGCCCGATTTTCGAGGACGGGACCGCAACAGGACTGAGAAAATCCACGGCTACTTCAGACGTCATTGGGCGATCAAGAAGGACCAGCTGGACCTCTGGATTTCGGGGTACGTCGACCCGGAGGCCCTGATGGGATGGTTCATGTCCGACATCCGCTACTTCAGCGGAAGCAGCTGGTCGCTGCCGAAAGTCCTGTTCGAGGAGCACTGGGACAAGGTGCGTAACGCGCCGGGGTCCGTCGACGAGCGGTTGACGATGTTGGTCGAGAGGATCCGGAACGAAGTCGTGCCGCTGCGATGTGAGTTGGTTCACTGCCCGAACCCCGAATGCAGCGAGCCGCCGGCCTCGTGCGCCCTCTGGCAACGCGCCGCACTGTTCTGGCTGCTCAGGGAGTTCGAGGACAAGGAGAGCCTGTCCATTCGCAGCCAGCGGGCGAACGGCGTCGGCCGGGAGACCTTCAAGCGGCTGTTCCGCCACTACCCTCATGACCAGCGCAGCATTATCGAAAGGGCGGGGCAGGCGATAAGGACGCGGAGACGCCTGTCCTGCGTCGCCGTCGAACAGCCGGGCGGTCTGGGTTAGCTTGGGGGCCGGCCCGACATCGGTCACCCTCTGGAGTGTGCTTCGATATGACCAAGCCCGCGGTGCTTGAAGTCGAATGGGGGGCCGCGGAGGCCTGGCTGAGAAGCCTGGCGGACCGGCATGGGTTCGACACGATCGTCGGCGTCTCGCGCGCCGGCCTGCCGCTGGCGGTGGGGTTGTCCTACCTGATGCCGCAGGCCGCCCTGGCGATCCTGTCCCGTCGGGGGCCGCGCGGAGAGAAGCCGCCCTACTACAATTTCGAGACCGACCGGGAGCAGCGGGTCCGCAGCCTTCACGACACCTTCGAGCTGACCTCGCTTCCCGAGGGCGCGTCGAAGATCCTGGTCATGGACGATGTGGCGACCTACGGCGACACGCTGTTCACCGCCCTGCAGAAGGTGCGGGCGGCGGCTCCAGGCGCCCAGGTCACGGCGGCCTGCTATGCGGCCGACGAGGGCCGCCTCCGCGCCGCGCGGCCGGATCTGCTGGACGGGCTGATCTATGGGATCGCGATCGACAACGCGCGGACCTGGGTCTCCTTCCCGTGGAACCTGGAGCCGTCCGTCAGATGAGCGCGCGTCGCGCCGGGCGGCCGGGGGCGCTGCATCTCGATCCCGCTCGCGCGGCGCCTATCTTGAGGGGCGTTGTTCCCGGCGGCGAGAGAAGTCCTGTGTCGTCATTCCTTCGAAGAGCGGTGGAAGGCCAGGACATCCTACCGTTCGTCTACTGCTATCCGCCCCGGACCAGCTATGTCGAGGCTGAGGCGCCGCTGGACCTGATGAAGGTCTGGGCGTTGGACGCCGAGGCCGGGACCGATCTCAACGTCTATGTCCATATCCCCTTCTGCCGCTATCGGTGCGCGTTCTGCGGTCTGTACAACGTCACCACCCGCGCGACCGAGACGGAGCTGCATCGGTCCTACGTCGCCAGCCTGAGGGCGGATCTGCAACATCTGGCGCCGAGCCTCAGGGGGCGGCGCGTGAGGACGGTCTTCATCGGCGGCGGCACGCCGCTGGCCATCGGGACGGAACGGCTGGTCGAACTGCTGGCCCATCTCGCGGAGATCTTTCCCGACCTGTCCCGGACGGTCGAGGAAGTCTCCGTCGAGGCCTCCCCCGACAGCGTCCTGGCGGCGGCGGATCAACTGCCCGATCTCGTCGCGGCGGGCGTGAACCGGGTGAGCGTCGGCATCCAGTCCTTTGATCCGGAAGAGTTGAGGCGCGCCGGTCGCGCGAGCGCCGGTCCGGCGGTGATCGCCGACAGCCTGCGCCTTCTCCGTTCGGCGGGGGTCCGCAACATCGGGACCGATCTGATCGTCGGCCTGGAGAACCAGTCCGACGCCTCGATGGAACGATCCTTGGACCAGCTCCTGACGTTCCGTCCCGAGACGGTCAGCCTCTATCTGATCAATCCGCGGCTGGGGACGGGGCTCGGCCGGAGGTCGGCGGCGGAGCCCCAGCCCCGGAGCGAGGCGGGCGCCCTCTATGATCGGCTGGAGGCGGCGAGCGTCCGGCTCCTCGCCGCCGGCTACGAGCGGGAGACGAGCGTCCAGTTCAAACTGCCGGGCCGGGGCGGGCTGCTGCAGAAACGGCTCTACTTCGACGGCCTGTCGGTGCTCGGGCTCGGCTCGGGCGCGCGGTCCCACACGGCGACGGTCGACTATTTGACCGGCGGAGGGGCGCAGCGGACCCACGCGGAGCTGGAGGCCTACCTCGGCGCGACAGCGGGCGGCGCTCGGGTTCGAAAGGGCGCGATCATCACGCCCGAGGAGGCGGAGCGGCGGGCCGTCATCCTGGGGCTCCAGGACCTGCGGCTGGACAAGATTCCCCGGACGCCCGACGGCTCCTTCGCGGAGCCCTATCGGACCGTCTTCACGACCTGCCTCGAGATGGGCCTGATGCGCGCCGACGGAGACCGGTTGACCCTGACGGACAAGGGATTCCTCTATCGCGACCTGATCTGCTGGTCGCTCTTCTCCGAAAGGACCCTGGAGCGGCATTCCGCCCATGGGATGGAATTCCCGAGGGCGCAACGATATGTCTCGGCGTCTTGAAACACGGTCGCTGGCAGGTGGATGGTGACGGCGTCTAACGGGCGAACCGGCCGCAAGATCGCGTTGAGCGGCGCATTCTCGAGCGGGAAGACGACCCTGTTCGGCGTGCTGTCGAACCGCTTCCCCGAACTGACGCCCTATCCCGAGATCGCCTCTGCGACGAAGGCGATCTGGCCGGAGCTGGATTGGCGGCGGGACGATGTCCGCGGCTATCTGCGATGGGCTCAGATCCTGTCGGAACGAACGCAGGAGGCGGCCGGCGGCGTCGGTCTGTTCGACGGCAGCTTCGTCGACGCGGTGGCCCATGAGCGGATCTTCGGAACGCGCCTCACGGCGCTGTCTCCCGATGTCGAGCCGCGGCCCTACGATCTGACTCTGCTGTGCGACCCGGCGGACGTTCCGCTCGAGATCAACGGCATTCGTGAGACCGACGAAGCGCTGCGGCGAGACATCCAGGCGCTGCTCGTCGAGGAGGCGGCCCGGCGCAGCGCCCGGGTCGTCCTTCTCAAGGGGCCGCTGGACGTCCGGATCGCGACGGCCGCCGCCGAGGTGCAGGCCATCCTCGAGGCGCTGCGGCGCTGAGGCCGCATCCGGCGCCGCGATCCCGGCGGCCTGCGACCTTTCCCTTGCGAGTCACTCGCAAATGCAATAGTTCGGCGCCCGTCATTTCAGATGGGCGGGACTTCAAATGCTGCGGGAACATCGGGTCGCCGGCGGGGCGCGGATCAACTGGGCCGGTTCGGCGTCGTTCGTCGCGCTGGCCGCGGCGCTGTTGATTCCCACGGTCGCGGCCGCCAGGGAGGAAGCGCCGCCGTCCGCCGAGGACAAGGATCAGGTCGAGGCGCTGGTGGTCTACGGTCGCGGCGCCACGGCCAACACCGCCGCCACCGGGCTCGACCTGACGCCCCGGGAGACGCCGCAGTCGCTCAGCGTGATCACCCGCGAGCAGATCGAGGACCAGGGCGCGTTCAAGGCGACCGAGATGCTCGCCTACACGACCGGGATCTCGCTCAAGGCCGTCGACCGGGGGCGCAACCAGCTCGCGGCGCGCGGTTTCGAGATCGGCAACTTTCAGCTCGACGGCGTGCCGTTCGAGAACGGCAACATCGGGCTGGAGGAGACCAGCACGGCGATCTACGAGCGCATCGAGGTTGTGCGCGGCGCGACCGGCCTGATGCAGGGCGCGGGCGAGCCGTCGGCCTCGATCAACCTGGTGCGCAAGCACGCCACGGCGCGGGAGCTGACCGGCCAGCTCACCCTCGAGGCCGGCTCCTGGAGCCGGTTCTCCAGCACGGCGGACGTGACCCTGCCGTTCACGAAGGACGGCTCGGTCCGCGGGCGCTTCGTCGCCCAGGTCTACGACCAGGACGCCTTCGTCGATCTGGAGCATTCCAAGGGTTTCACCCTGTACGGCGTCATCGACGCCGAGCTCGGCGAGAACACGCGGCTCAGCCTCGGCGCCAGTCACCAGCGCGACGAGCGCAGCGGCGTCCTATGGGGGCAGCTGCCGTACTGGTACTCCAACGGGACGCGCACGAACTGGGACCGCTCCAAGACCAGCGCCGCCCGGTGGAACCAGTGGGATACGACCGAGCAGGCCGCCTTCGTCACCCTGGAGCATTCGTTCAGCCCGCGCTGGTCGGTCCGCGGCGATCTCAGCTACCACCGCCAGGAAGAGGATTCGAAACTCCTCTGGATGTGGGGCGCGCTCGACGCCCAGACCGGCCAGGGCATGAGCGCCTGGCCCTACTGGTTCGGCTCCAAGCCCGAGCAGTGGAACGCCAGTCTGTCCGTCAAGGGCGCCTACGACCTGTTCGGCCGCGAGCATGAGCTGGTGGTCGGAGCCTCTTACAGCCGCCTAAACAACGGCTGGACCAACCGCGATCCGGTCGGCGTCCAGCCCGACTCCGGCGACTTCCACCGCTGGGACGGCCGCTATCCCGAGCCGGTCTGGGGGCCGCGCTACCGATCGTCGGGCTTCGGCGTGACGACGCAGAGCGGCGTCTACGCGGTGACCCGTTTCCAGGTCACAGATGACCTGAAGCTGATCGCCGGCGGCCGCCTCAGCCAATGGAAGCGCGAGGAGGCGGTGTCGCAGGGATCCCCGACGCCCTACACGATCAAGCACGAGAACGTCTTCACGCCCTATGTCGGGGTGATCTACGACATCACCGACACGGTGTCGGCCTACGCCAGCTACACCAGCATCTTCGACCCTCAGACCTATCGGGATCGCAACGGCCGGTACCTGGATCCGCTCGAGGGCGACAACTACGAGGCCGGGGTCAAGGCCGACCTCCTGGGCGGTCTGCTGCGGGCCTCGGCCGCCGTGTTCCGCGTCGAGCAGAACAACTTCCCGGTGGTCGACGAAGGCCACCTGATCCCGGGCACGGTCGACCCCGCCTACCGCGCCGCCGAGGGCACGGTCTCCAAGGGCTACGAGCTCGAACTGGCCGGCGAGGTCATGCCGGACTGGGACGTCAGCGTGGGCTGGACGCAGTTCTCGGCCAACGACGCCGACGGCGCGCCGGTCCAGGCCCACCATCCGCGCCGGGTCCTGCGGCTGTCGACCAAGTACCAGCTGTCGGGCGCCCTGGAGCGCTTCAGCATCGGCGGGTCGATGCGCTGGGAGAGCCGGCCGCCGCAGACGGCGGAGAACCCGGCCACGAAGCTGAAGGAAGCCGTCGGCCAGCCGGCCTACGCCGTCGTGAACCTGATGGCCCAGTACGAGCTGACCGACCAGACGACGATCCAGCTGAACGTCAACAACGTCTTCGACCAGAGCTACTACAGCAACAACACTTGGTTCGCCGGCTTCGTCTACGCCGAGCCGAGAAGCGCGCGACTGACCCTGCGGCACAGTTTCTGACGGCGGGGCGGCGGTTAGAGGCGGCGCTCGAAGCAGCGGCGGATCGCGGCGCCGGACATGGCGTCGGGGCCATCGGCAGGGATGATGATCTCCAAGGGCTCGACGCCCTCGTCGGCGATCATCACCTCGAAATCGCCGGCATGCCGGCGCTGCTTGGGAGCGATATGCAGCTCGCGGCGTCCGGGTGAATCCGGTCCGTGCGGCGTCGTATCGTTCCCAGGCGTCGCCGCGCAGTCGGATATCCGGCTGAGCCCAGATCGACCGACCCTGGTCCCTCACGTCGAGCGCCAGCTTCGGATCAAAGGGCTGAGCAGCCTGTCGGAGCAGCGCGCGCTTCGCCACGTCATCGAAGGCCCTTCTGCCTGCCTTCGAGGCCGCTGCGCCCGCTGAGAGGCCCAGAGCGAGTTCGACGCCGTCGGCGTCCCGATCGGACAGACCAATATCGCGAAGAGCGCGATAGAGGGGCGTCTCCTGCGGGCGCCCCGTCAGAAGCGTGCGTCAACCGGCCTCGGCGTTCTGAAAGCCGTTGTTCACGATCCAAGCGCCTGCGAGCATGATCGGGATGCCCGGGGGCCGGTCGCAACCGCATGGAAGGGGGCGAGTTCGAGGATCGCATCAGCGCATCCCCCAACGAGCAAGAGGACGGTGCTTCCGGTCGCCCGGCCGCATCGCCCTCTTACCCAAGCCCATTGCTGGACTTGCGGTCTGGAGGTCTCGGATCCGCCAGGGTCCTGGATTGCGCCAGGTCTTTGCTCATCCGCGCCGGGGCTGGTCTCCGAAGGTCTCCCTCCGGTCCTGGGGTCCTGGAGCGTCCCGCCCGCTTGGCCTTCCGGTAGTCCCGTTTCCGGTTTCCCGTCTCGCCGGCGCCGCGTTTCCTCTCGACGGGTTGACTGTGCGACGGGACCGGCTATGTAGCAACCGCTCTGAATTCCCGACATGTGAATGCTTCCCGCCGTCTCGGTTGAGCGGTTGTGGATGCTTTGTGTGTTCTTTTGGATTCTGCGTGAGAAAACAGGGTTCTGCCGTTTTCCACAGCAAACTCGCGGCGACCACTCGCGAGGCCGAATTCGCGGGCCGTCCGGGTCCGGACGGGTGCGTGGAGCGCGGAGCAGGGGTGTTCCGTCAGCCGTCCGGCCCCGCTATGAACCTGCCGACAACGACAACACTCCGCGCAGGAAACCGGCATGTCCCTGATCACCACCGAGAAGCACGGCCATGTGGCGGTGCTGACCCTCAACCGCCCGGACTCGATGAACGCCCTGGGCGCGCCCGGCGACGGGGACCAGGTGGCCGAGGCCTGCGCGGCGATCAACGCCGACCGCGACGTGCGCTGCGTGGTGCTGACCGGCGCAGGCCGGGCCTTCTCGGCCGGCGGCGACGTCAAGGCGATGAAGTCGCGGGAAGGGGCCTTCGCCGGCAACGGCGTCGATCTGCGCGACGGCTACCGCAACAACATCCACCGCGTCGTGCGGTCGATCTACGGCCTGGAGGTCCCGTCGATCGCGGCGGTCAACGGGGCGGCGATCGGCCTGGGCTGCGACGTGGCCTGCATGACCGACATCCGCATCGCCGCCGACAGCGCGCGGTTCGGGGTGACCTTCCTGAAGCTGGGCCTGATCCCCGGCGACGGCGGCGCCTGGCTCCTGCCGCGGACCATCGGCATGAGCCGGGCGGCCGAGCTGCTGTTCACCGGCGACGTGGTCGACGCCCAGACGGCCTGCGACTGGGGCCTGGTCAGCCGGGTCGTGCCGGCCGACACCCTGATGGGCGAGGCCATGGCCATGGCCGAGAAGATCGCCCAGCAGCCGCCGCACGCCCTGCGCCTGGGCAAGAGCCTGCTCAAGCACGGCCAGACCACCAGCTACGACACCCTCATGGAGATGAGCGCCGCGGCCCAGGCCATCAGCCACCTCACCGAGGATCATATGGAGGGCGTCGACGCCCTGCTCGAGAAGCGCCCGGCGGTGTTCAAGGGTGCGTAAGGGCCTCGTCCTGACCCTGGCGGCGGCGGTCCTCCTGGCGGGCGGGCTCGTCGCCTGCGAGCGCAAGCCGGACCTGCGGCCGGCGGCTGCGCCAGAGCGGCCCGCCCCGGCGGGGTCGGCCGCCGCCGAGGCGCCCAAGGGCGCGCCCAAGGTGAAGACCAACTCCGACTGGGCCTTCGGCCGCGGCCAGAACAGCGTCGAGATCGTCCACCTGCCCGGCGGCGACGTCGACCGGGCCGACCTGCGGCTGGTCTGCGCCAAGGGCGACGGATTCATGATCTGGGCGCCGACCTTCAAGCGCGAGACCGGTCGGGACAGGCTGGCCATCGAAGGCGGCGGCGAGATCCAGGGTCTGCCCGTCGCCGACGTGGCCAAGGGCGTGCAGGCGACCGGCCCGATCACCGGCGGCCTGCTGGCCATCGTCGAGGGCGGCAAGCCTCTGACCATCAGCCACGGCGCCCAGGCCCTGGGGCCGCTGGAGGCGCCGCCCGAGGGAATGCGCCGGGCCTTCGCCGACATCTGCCGCGGGCTGTACCGGGCGGGCGAGGTCTAGATGGGCAGGGAGGCGCACGACGTGGTCGCGCGCTTCGCCGACGGCGACGACCTCGGCCGGCTGCAGTGGGAGACGCCGAAGCTGATCTTCCGCGGTCGCGAGCGGCGTGTGTTCGAGGGCGCGGCCCTGGTCGGGCTGACGGCCGACGGCGAAGACCTGGCGCTGGCCGACGGGGCGCGGTTCCGGCTCGGCGCCGTCCAGGCCGGCCGCTGGGCCGAAGCGATCGCCAACCCGCCCGGACGGATGGACAAGCTCGGGATCAAGGCCGGCCTGCGTGTCGCCGTGCTGGCGTTGGACGATCCCGACTTCGCCGCCGAGCTGGCCGCCCGGGTCGCGCCGACGAGCGCGCTCGCCGAACTCGATATCCTGATCTACGGCGCCGACGACGCCGAGGCCCTGGCGCGGATCGGCGAACTGGTCCCGCGGCTGGCGGAGCGCGGCGCGCTTTGGGTGGTGTCGCTGAAGGGGAGGGCGGCCCGGGTGAAGGACGTCGAGGTCATGGCCGCGGCCCGCCTGCACGGCCTGGTCGACAACAAGGTCTGCGGCTTTTCGGACACGCGGACGGCGCTTCGTTTCGTCCGTCGAAAGACCGGTACGTAGCCCCTCGCCATTCGTCACGAAAGCAGACTAAGGGTCGAGCATGGCCCTGCGTGACTTCGCGATCCTGGTCCTGATCTGCCTCGTCTGGGCCGCGAACAACATCGTCAGCAAGATCGTGGTCGCCCATTGGGACGTGCCGCCGCTGTTCTATGCGGCCGTGCGGTTCATGCTGGTGGCGCTGTGCACCCTGCCGTGGCTGCTGCCGGCGCCGAGGCCGACCTGGCGACTGGTGCTGGTGGCGCTGCTGATGGGCGGGGGCAACTTCGCCCTGCTGTTCATCGGGCTGAAGACGGCCAGCCCCTCGGCGGCGGCCATCGTCTCCCAGCTGGGCGTGCCGATCACCACCGTCCTGTCGATGCTGATGCTCGGCGAGCGGGTGCGCTGGCGGCGCGGGCTGGGCATCGCCCTGACCCTGGCCGGGGCGATGACGGTGATGTGGCATGGCGCCGGGCTGGAGATGTCGGCCGGCCTGTGGCTGGTCGCGGCCGCCGCCTTCGCCGGCTCGCTCGGGGCGGTGATGATGAAGCAGATGGACGGCGTGCGGCCGCTGCAGTTCCAGGCCTGGGTCGGCTTCAGCTCGATCTGGCCGCTGGCCGCCGTGAGCGCGTTCATCGAACGGGATCAGGTTCCGCTGGCTCTGGCCGCCGGCTGGTCGTTCGTCGGGGCGGTGGTGTTTTCGGCCCTGGTCGTCTCGGTGCTGGCCCACACCTTCTACTACGGGCTGATCCAGCGCTACGAGGCGACGCTGATCTCGCCCCTGACCCTCATGACGCCGCTGGCCACCATCGCCATGGGCGTCCTCATCACGCACGATCATTTCGATCTGCGCATGGCCATCGGCGCGACGCTCGCGCTAGTAGGGGTGCTGATCATCGCCCTGCGGCCCAATCACGTGGCGCCGCTGCTGATGGCGATCCGGAACCGTTCGCAATGAGCCTGGACTTCATCGAAGCGCCGTCGCCCAATTTCGACGCCCGCAACAAGGTCCCCGACATGCTGGTGATGCACTACACCGGCATGCAGACCGGCGAGGCGGCGCTGGAGCGGCTGCGGGACGATACGCGGCCGGGCAAGGTGTCGTCCCACTATCTGGTCGAGGAGGACGGGCGGATCTTCCGGCTGGTCCCCGAGGAGCGCCGCGCCTGGCACGCCGGCCAGTCGTTCTGGCGCGGCGAGGACCAGCTGAACCACGCCTCGATCGGCATTGAGATCGTCAATCCGGGACACGAGTTCGGCTACCGCGCCTTCCCGGACGCCCAGATCGCCGCGGTGATCGCCCTGGTCGGCGACATCCGCACCCGGTGGACGATCGACGACAACCGGATCCTCGGCCATTCCGACATCGCGCCGGGCCGCAAGGTCGACCCGGGCGAGCTGTTTCCCTGGAAGCGGCTGGCCGGGGCCGGCCACGGCGTCTGGGCCGAGGCGGCCTCCGCGCCGGGCCAGGCCCTGGCCGAGGGCGATGAGGGGGTGGGGGTGTTCGCGCTGCAGGCCGGGCTGACCCGCCTGGGCTACGACAGCGCCCCGTCCGGCCAGTTCGACGCCAAGACCCGGGACATCGTGGCGGCCTTTCAGCAGCATTGGGTGCAAAGCCGCTGGGACGGCGTCGCCGACGGCCAGACCCGTGCGATGCTGATGGCCGTGCTGCGGGCGAGCGCGTGAGTATTGTGCGCGTGATGCGAACCGGCTAACCGCGTCCCTCGTGTTTCGGGGGAGTAGATCATGTTCAAGGCTCTGGCTCTGGCCGCCGCGCTCGGCGCGTCGCCGTTCGACTATTCTTTGACCAATCCGGAGGTGGTGATCTCCGCCACCGACGAAGCGTCGATCGATCGGCTGGCTGAGGGGTTCTTCAAGGCGCTGAAGGCCGGAGAATATCAGCGGGCGTATTCAGAGGCCTTCACCTCGCCGCTGATGAAGAAGCGGGTGCTCGAGCTCGAGCAGATCGCGACCCAGTCCGAAACGACCTTCAAGACCTACGGCGCCGTCAAGGATTGGGAGCTGTTCGGGGCTCAGAAGCCGTCCAAGAACTTCATCCGCCGGTTCTACCTGGTACGAACCGAGAGCACGCCGCTGTTCTTTACGGTGGAGTTCTATCATGTCGACGGCAAGTGGATGATCCTGAACCTGACCTTCGTCGATCGGTTCGTCAGCCTTCAGTAACGACACGCATTGACCTTCCGCCCGCCGACGATCACTTATGCGCCCGGATCAGACGGCCGGGCGGTCGCGGCGCTTCGGCGTCGAGGAAAGTCCGGGCTCCACGGTGACAAGGCGGCGGGTAACGCCCGCCCGGGGTGACCCGAGGGATAGCGCCACAGAAAGCAAACCTCCTCCGCCGCGGCGGCGGGAAGGGTGAAAGGGTGGGGTAAGAGCCCACCGCGGACCTGGTGACAGGGACGGCATGGCAAGCCCCGCCTGGAGCAAGACCGAATAGGGATTCCGCGCCTCTCTCGCAGGGGTAGGGCCGTCTCCGGCCCGAGGAATCCGGGTTGGTCGCGAGAACCGTCCAGCAATGGGCGGTCCAGAGGAATGATCGTCGCGGGCTTTCGGGCCCGAACAGAACCCGGCTTACAGGCCGTCTGATCCGCTTTTCTCCGACGGGGACGTACTCCGGCCAGGCCGAGGCGCGCGCCCGTGCGGGCGCGCGAGGACGCGCCGGAACAGGGGGCGCGCCCCCGCCTCGCCTTCGAATTTGGGCCGAAATGGGCCGGGGGTCAGGTTATCCCCGTTATACTTAACAAGTTCGCAGTATGTTCTGTGGATAAGTGACGTTTGCAGCCCAAGAGACCCTGCGACATACTTGTTTTCACGAAGAAACGCTCGCTGGTGTCATTGCGTCCCAGTTCGTCCCATGTTAACCCAGTTGCTATCGCCGAAGGGGTCGGCGGTCGTCGAGTCAGGGCGTGGGCAGGGTGTTCCTCTCGACCTTCGAAAAGCAGTTGGACAGCAAGCGGCGCATCGTCGTGCCGCATGAGTTCCGCGCTGCGGTCGGCCAGCCCTTCGACGGCGTCTTCTGCTTCCCCGCGATCGAGGCCGACTGCCTGGAAGGCGGCGGCAAGGCCCTGTTCGATCGTTACGCCGCCCTGATCGAGGAGCTGCCGTTCGGCGACCCGTTGCGCTCGGCGCTCGAGGCGACCGTCTACGGCGGCATGGCCCGGATGGGCTTCGACGAGGCCGGCCGCATCACCCTGCCGCCCGTCCTGTGCGACATGTTCGGCTTGGCCGCCGGCGACTGGATCTCGGTCGTGGGCATGGGCGAACGCTTCCAGATCTGGCCGCGAGAGGCTTTCCAGGCCCATCGCGCGGCCGCCCGCGACGCCGCCCGCACGGGTCTGGCCGAGCTGCGCGCCGCGCAGCGCGCCCGCATCGCCGGGGCGGCCGGATGAGCGAGGGGCCCCACGTCTCCGTCCTGCTGGGCGAGGTGGTCGAGGCGCTGAAGCCGGCGTCGGGCGAGACCATCGTCGACGGCACCTTCGGCGCCGGCGGCTACAGCCGCGCCTTCCTCGACGGCGGGGCGGCCGTCGTGGCCTTCGATCGCGATCCGAGCGCCCGCCGCTTCGCCGCGCCGCTGGAGGCCGGCGGCCGGTTCCGGCTGGTCGAGGACCGCTTCTCGAACATGGCCGAGCATTTCGCCCCCGGATCGGTCGACGGCGTCGCGCTCGACATCGGCGTGTCGTCGATGCAGCTGGACGAGGCCGACCGCGGCTTTTCCTTCATGCGCGACGGTCCTCTCGACATGAGGATGGGCGGCGACGTGCCCAGCGCCGCCGACCTGATCAACACCGCGGACCAGGCCGAACTGGCCCGCATCTTCTGGGTCTACGGCGAGGAGCGCGAGAGCCGCCGGGTGGCGTCCTTCATCGTCCGCCGTCGGGCCGAGCGGCCGTTCGAGCGCACCCTGGACCTGGCCGAGGTGGTCGAGAGGGCCCTGGGCGGCCGCCGCGGCGCCAAGGTGCATCCGGCGACCAAGACCTTCCAGGCTCTGCGCATCGCCGTGAACGAGGAACTTTCCGAGCTCGAACAAGGGCTTGTCGCGGCCGAGCGAATCCTGAAGAGCGGGGGGCGCCTGGCCGTCGTCACCTTCCACTCCCTCGAAGACCGTATCGTGAAAGCCTTCTTCGCCGCCCGCGCCGGCCGCCTGCCGGGCGGCTCGCGCCATGCGCCGCCCGTCAGCGGCGGGCCGGTGCCCACCTTCGAGCTGCCGTTCAAGGGTCACGTCGACCCGACCGAGGCCGAGATCGCCGCCAATCCGCGCGCGCGCTCGGCCAAGCTGCGCGCCGGCGTCCGCACCGACGCGCCCGCATGGAGGGACGCCGCATGATCGGACGTATGGTCCAGGCGCTGGTCAACCACCGCACCCGCGGCTTCCGCACGATCAACGTCGCGCTGGCCTCGGGCCTGCTGGTCCTGGCGGTCGGGGTCAACCTGGCCAAGACCTTCGCCGGCAAGGAGCGCACCCAGATCGGCCAGGTCGAGCGGGACATCGACAAGGAGCGGGTCCGCATCCGTGTCCTGGAGGCCGAGGTCGCCCACCTGGAGCAGCCCGAGCGGCTGGAGCGGCTGTCGCGCGCCTACCTGGCCATGGAGCCGGTGCAGGCCAAGCAGGAGGCCACCCCCGACACGGTGATCGCCGTCGCCCAGCGCGGTGCGAACGGCGGCGCGCGAGCGACTCCGGCCGGGGGCGCGTTCTGATCCCATGAGCATTCCCGACCTCGCCCCGCAACGATATCCGGCGCTCTGGCGCTGGATCATCGAGCGCGTCTGGCGGGTCGAGCACGCCTTCGAGCGCGCCCACGCCGACGGCAAGGCCGAGAACGACACCCGCATCCGCATCTTCGTCGTCCTGGCGCTGTTCCTGGTCGGCTTCACCGTGATGGCCGGCGGGGCGGTCTATTCGGCCGTGCTGTCCGACGCGGGGCAGGGCGGCCGGGCCTTCGCCGGCGTCCCCAAGCGCGCCGACCTGGTCGATCGCGAGGGCCGGTTGCTGGCCGCGAACCTGACCCACTACACCCTGTCGGTCGACGTGCGGGAGATGTGGAGCAAGCGCGAGACCCGCGAGGCGCTGCTCAAGGCGCTGCCGCGGCTCACCGCCAAGCAGGTCGACAAGGCCCTCTCCGCCCAGAAGCGCGGCGTGGTGCTGCGCGGCCTGACCCCGGCCGAGAAGGCGCGGGTCCACGACCTGGGCCTGCCGGGGGTGGTCTTCGATCCCGAGGAGCGTCGCGTCTATCCGCTGGGCGCGCTGGCCTCGCATCTGCTGGGCTACGACGAGAAGGGCGGCGATCCGGTCGCCGGCGCCGAGAAGGCGCTGGCGAAGGACATCCTGTCCGCCGGCGCCGAGGGCAAGCCGGTGGCGCTGTCCATCGACGTGCGGGTCCAGGCCGCCGTCGAAGAGGAGTTGGCCGCCGCCGCCGCCGAGTATCAGCCCAAGGGCGCCGTCGGACTGGTGACCGACGTCCAGACCGGTGAGATTCTGGCCATGGCCAGCTGGCCGGATTTCGATCCCAACTTCCCGGGCCGGGCGACCCCCGAGCAGCTGCGCAACCGCGCGGCGGCGTCGGTGTTCGAGATGGGTTCGACCTTCAAGGCCTTCACCGTCGCGATCGGCCTGGACGCTCATGTGGCCAGCCCGGACTCGACCTTCGACGCCACCCAGCCGCTGAAGATGGGCTACCGCACCATCCACGACTTCCACGGCACCAATCGCATCCTGACCCTGCGCGAGGTGTTCAACCACTCGTCCAACATCGGCACCGCCCGGCTGGCCCTGGCCGTGGGACCGGAGCGGATGGAGCGCTACTTCCAGGCCCTGGGCCTGACCAAGCGGGCCCGCGTCGAGCTGCTGGAATCCACCCGTCCGCTGACCCCGAAGAAGTGGGACGAGGACGACATGGCGTCGGTGTCGTTCGGCCACGGGATCAACGTCTCGCCGCTGGCCCTGGCCCAGGCCATGGGCGCGATCCTGAACGGCGGCCGGATGATCCCGCTGACCATCCGCAAGCTGCCGGCCGACCTCCGGCCGCAGGGCGAGCGGGTGATGTCGGAGCAGACCGCCATCTCGATGCTGCAGATCATGCGCGGCAACGTCGTCGGCGGCACCGGCCGCAAGGCCGACGCGCCGGGGATGATGGTCGGCGGCAAGACCGGGACCGGCGAGAAGTACGACCCCGAAATCCGCGGCTACAGCCACTACAAGCAGGTCGGCTCGTTCGCGGCCGTCTTCCCGACCGACGGGCCCGTCGACACCAAGCGCTACTTCGTGCTGGTGCTGATGGACGAGCCCCAGGGCGCCGTGCGCACCGGCGGCTGGGTCGCCGCTCCCGCCGTCGGCCGGATCATCAACCGCATCGGGCCGTTCCTGGGGGTGGAGCGTCGCCCCGAGGAGCCCAAGGCGGCCACCATCATCGCGGCCGGCCCCGCCGCCGCCCAACCGGAGACCGGACTGTGAGCCTGCGCCTGTCAGACCTCGTGAAGCGCGAGCTCGCCGACGATCCGGCGATCAAGGGCGTCACCGCCGACAGCCGCAAGGTGAAGCCGGGCTACCTGTTTGCGGCCCTGCCGGGTTCGACCGTCGACGGCCGCAAGTTCATTCCCGGCGCGATCGAGGCCGGAGCCGCCGCCGTGCTGGCGCCGGACGACGTCGCCGGCCTGTCGGTCCCGGTCGTGCACGCGGGCGACCTGCGTCGCGCCTACGCCCTGGCCGCGGCCAACTTCTGGGGCCGCCAGCCGGCCGTCTGCGTGGCCGTCACCGGCACCAACGGCAAGACTTCGGTGGCCACCTTCTGCCGCCAAATCTTCGCCGCCGCCGGTCATAAGTCGGCCAGCATGGGCACCCTGGGCGTCACCATCAGCGACCCCTGCGGGCCGGACGAGCAGATCACCCCGCCCGGCCTGACCACGCCGGACGCCGCCGACGTCGCCGAGCTGCTGGCGACCCTGGCCGAGAAGGGCGTCACCCACCTGGCGCTGGAGGCCAGCTCGCACGGGATCGACCAGCGCCGCCTCGACGGGGTGAAGCTGGCCGCCGCCGGCTATCTGAACCTGACCCAGGACCACCTCGACTATCACGGCACCATGGGCGTCTACCGGGCGGCCAAGCTGCGGCTGTTCGAGACCCTGCTGCCGCGCGGCGGGACGGCGGTGCTGAACGCCGACAGCGACCAGTTCCCGGCCTTCGCCGCCGCCGCGACCGAGGCCGGTCAGACGATCATCTCCACCGGCAGGGCCGGGGAAGGCGTCCGCATGGCCGACCGCCTGCTGACCCCCGAGGGCCAGCGGCTGAAGCTGATCTACGCCGGCGAGGAATACGACGTGCGCCTGCCGCTGGCGGGCGGCTTCCAGGCCGACAACGCCCTGGTGGCGGCGGGCCTGTGCATCGGCGCGGGGATAGATCCGGCGGCGGTGTTCATCGCGCTGGAAGGCCTGCGCGGCGCGCCGGGCCGGCTTCAACGTGTCGGAACCGGCCGGACCGGCGGCGAGGCCTATGTCGACTACGCCCACACCCCGGACGGGCTTGAGACGGTGCTGAAGGCGCTGCGTCCGCACACGCTGGGCAAGCTGGTCGCCGTGTTCGGCGCCGGCGGCGACCGCGACCGCACCAAACGGCCGATCATGGGCGAGATCGCCGGCCGGCTGGCCGACGTGGCCATCATCACCGACGACAACCCGCGCTCGGAAGACCCGGCCGCGATCCGGGCCCAGGTGCAGGAAGGCGCGCCGGACGCCCGGAACATCGGCGACCGCCGCGAGGCCATCCGCGCCGCCGTCGCCCTGCTCAACGAAGGGGACGTTCTGGTCGTGGCCGGCAAGGGCCACGAACAGGGCCAGACCATCGCCGGCGTCACCCATCCGTTCGACGACGTGACCGAGACGGCCGCCGCCCTCGGCCTGGAGCATGCTCATGGCTGAGCCGCTCTGGACCTCCGACGAGATCGGCGCGGCGACCGGCGGACGCGTGGTCGCGGGGCCGTTCGCGGTGAGCGGCGTGTCGATCGACAGCCGCGCGATCGAGCCGGGCGACCTGTTCGTGGCCCTGGCCGGCGTGCGGGACGGACATGAATTCGCGGCCGGCGCCCTAGCGTCCGGCGCGGCGGCGGTGCTGGCGCGCAGGCCGGTGCAGGGCCCCCATGTGCTGGTCGAGGACACCCTCGGTGCGCTGGAGCGGCTCGGCGTCGCGGCGCGCGACCGCTGCCCGGCCCGCCGCGCGGCGATTACCGGCTCGGTCGGCAAGACCAGCGTCACCCAGGCGGTGGCGGCGGGCCTGGCCCTGGCCGGCCGCTGGCATTCGTCGGTGAAGTCCTACAACAACCACATCGGCGTGCCGCTGACCCTGGCGCGGATGCCGCGCGACACCGAGCGCGCCGTGTTCGAGATCGGCATGAACCACGCCGACGAGATCGGCCCTCTGTCGCGCTTCGTGCAGCCGGACGTGGCCGCCGTCACCACCGTCGGGCCGGTGCATATCGAGAACTTCCCGAACGGCGAGCGCGGCGTGGCCTTGGCCAAGGCCGAGATCTTCCAGGGGCTGAAGCCCGGCGGCGTCGCCGTGCTGAACGCCGACAACGTCTGGTTCGATCTGCTGCGCGAGGCGGCCGCCAAGGTCGGCGCGCGGGTGCGCAGCTTCGGCACGGGCGAGGACGCCGACGCCCGGTTGCTGGCCTTCGAACCGGCCGACGGACGGATGCAGGTGCGCGCCCTGGTCGACGGCGAGACGCTGAGCTTCCCGCTGCGCCAGACCGGCCTGCACTGGGGGCTGAACAGCCTGTGCGTGCTGCTGACCCTGGAGGCGATGGACGTCTCGCGCGACACGGCCCTGGCGGCGCTGGAAGGCTTCGCGCCGCTGGCCGGCCGCGGGGCCGAGAAGACCGTCGCCATCCCCGGCGGGGCCTTCACCCTGATCGACGAGAGCTACAACGCCAACCCGATCTCGATGGAGGCGGCGTTCCGCACCCTGGGCGCGCGCGCCGCGCCGGGGCGACGGATCGTCGCGCTGACCGACATGCTGGAACTGGGCGAACAGGCCCCGAGCTTCCACGTAGGCCTTGCCGCGCCAATCGAAGCGGCCGGCGTCGACCTGGTGTTCGCCGCCGGGCCGATGATGAAATCGCTGTGGGACGCCCTTCCGCCGACTCGTCGCGGCGGCTACGCCGAAACGGCGGCGCAGTTGGCGCCGCTGGTCGCATCGGCCGTAGAGCCGGGCGATCTGGTGATGGTGAAGGGGTCGAACGGAAGCCGCGCGGGCGCGATCGCCGCCGCGCTGGCCGCGCTCGATCGTGCAGGGGACAAGGCCTGATGCTGTATCTGCTCTATGAGCTGCGGGATCATCTCCCGGCCCTGAACCTGCTCAAGTACCTGACCTTCCGGACGCTGATGGCGACCGTGACGGGCTACGTCATCGCCGTGGCCATGGGATCGCGGTTCATCGGCTGGATGCGGACCAAACAGGGGCGGGGACAGCCGATCCGCAAGGAAGGCATCGAGCGCCACGTCATCGAGAAGGCCGGCACCCCGACCATGGGCGGGCTGATGATCCTGGCCGGAGTCACTGGCGGCACCCTGCTTTGGGCCAACCTGACGAACGTCTACGTCTGGGTCGTGCTGATGGTGACGCTGGCCTACGGCGTCCTCGGCTTCATGGACGACTACGACAAGGTCACCAAACAGACGACGGCCGGCGTCTCCGGCAAGATGAAGCTGCTGATCCAGGGGCTGGTGGCGGTCGCGGCCGTGGCCGCGCTGGTCTACTTCGGCGCCAAGTCCCCGGACACGCCGCAGCTGTCGACCTCGGTGGCCTTCCCGATCTTCAAGCGGCTGCTGCTCGACCTGGGCCTGTTCTACATCGTGTTCGGCGCCTTCGTGATCGTCGGCGCCTCCAACGCGGTGAACCTGACGGACGGCCTGGACGGCCTGGCCATCGTGCCGGTGATGATCGCCGCGGCGACCTTCGGCCTGATCGCCTATCTGGTCGGCAACTACAACTTCGCCCAGTACCTGCAGGTCCACTTCGTGCCGGGCACGGGGGAGATCATGGTCTTCTGCGGGGCCATCATCGGGGCCGGGCTCGGCTTCCTCTGGTACAACGCCCCGCCGGCCAAGATCTTCATGGGCGACACCGGCTCGCTGGCCCTGGGCGGCGCGCTGGGCGCGGTCGCGGTGGCCACGAAACACGAGATCGTCCTGGCCATCGTCGGCGGCCTGTTCGTGGCCGAGGCGCTGTCGGTGATGATCCAGGTCCTCTACTTCAAGCGGACCGGCAAGCGCATCTTCCTGATGGCGCCGATCCACCACCACTTCGAGAAGCTCGGCTGGGCCGAGTCCACGGTGGTGATCCGCTTCTGGATCATCTCGCTGATCCTGGCCGCCATCGGCCTGGCCACCCTGAAGCTGAGATAGGGAGAGCGGTCGCGACATGATCCCGGTTCGCGGTTTCGAGGGACGCAAGGTCGCCGTGTTCGGTCTCGGCCGGACGGGGCTGACGGCCGCGCGCGCGCTCGTCGCCGGCGGGGCCGAGGTCGTGCTCTGGGACGAGAACGAGGGCGGTCGCTCGGCCGCCGAGTTCGAGGGCTTCAAGGTCGCCGACCTGTCCAAGGCCGACTGGAGCGAGTTCGCGGCCCTAATGCTGTCGCCGGGCGTGCCGCTGACCCATCCCAAGCCGCACTGGACCGTCGAGATGGCCCAGGCCGCCGGGGTCGAGGTCCTGGGCGACATCGAGCTCTTCGCCCGCACGGTCAACGCCGCCCCGCCGCACAAGCGGCCGAAGATCGCGCTGATCACCGGCACCAACGGCAAGTCCACGACCACCGCTCTGCTCGGCCACATCTGCGCCAGCGCCGGCCGCGACACCCGCGTCGGCGGCAACATCGGCGTCGGGGTGCTGGGCCTGGAGGACATGCACGGCGGGGCGGTCTATGTGCTCGAGGTCTCGTCCTATCAGCTGGATCTGACCAGCAGCCTGAAGCCCGACGCGGCGGTGCTGCTGAACATCTCCGCCGACCATCTGGACCGCCACGGCGGCATGGACGGTTATGTCGCCGCCAAGCGCCGGGCGCTGCTGAACCAGGGCAAGGGCGACACCGCGATCATCGGGGTCGACGATCCCTGGTGCCAGCGGATCTGCACCGAGATCACCGCCGCGAACCGCCGGACCATCTGGCCGATCAGCGCCAGCCGCTCGATGGGCCGCGGCGTCTACGCCATCCAGGGCGTGCTCTACGACGCCACCGGCGATCGTGTCGTCGAGGTGGCCGACCTGCTGCGCGCCCGGTCGCTGCCCGGCCGGCACAACTGGCAGAACGCCGCCGCCGCCTACGCCGCCGCACGGGCCCTGGGCATTTCCGCCGAGGACGCCGCCGCCGGCTTGATGAGCTTCCCGGGCCTGGCGCACCGGATGGAGACGGTGGGAACGATCGGCCGCGTCCGCTTCGTCAACGATTCCAAGGCGACCAACGCCGACGCCGCCCGCCAGGCGCTGTCGAGCTATCCGCGCGTCTACTGGATCGCCGGCGGCAAGCCCAAGTCGGACGGCATCGCGCCGCTGCAGGACCTGTTCCCGCGCGTGGCCAAGGCCTACCTGATCGGCGAAGCGGCCGAGCAGTTCGGCCGGGAGCTGGAGGGCCGGGCGCCCTACGAGCAGTGCGGCGTGATCGACGCCGCCGTCGCCGCCGCCTTCGCCGACGCCAAGACCAGCGGCGAGGACGCCGTCGTCCTGCTGTCGCCGGCCTGCGCCTCGTTCGACCAGTTCAGCGACTTCGAGGCCCGGGGCGAGGCCTTCCGCCACGCCGTCGAGGGCCTGACCCGGCCCGCCCTCAGGGGAGCGCGCGCATGACCGGCTCGAGCCCCCACGCCTTCCTCCGATCGGACAAGACGGCGCTGGGACGCTGGTGGTGGACGACCGACCATTGGCTGCTCGGCGCCACGGCGGTCCTGATCGTTCTGGGCGTGCTGCTGTCGTTCGGCACCAGCCCCGCCGCCGCAGCCCGCCTGCGCTACGACGACAGCTTCCATTTCGCCATCCGCCAGACCGTCTTCGGCGGCGGGGCGGTGGTCATGCTGATCGCCGTGTCGATGATGACGCCCCGGCAGATCCGGCGGACGGCCTTCTTCGTCTACCTGGCCATGATCGGGCTGATGGCGGCGCTGCCGTTCCTGGGCCACGAGGCCAAGGGGGCGACCCGCTGGATCAACTTCGCCGGCTTCACCCTGCAGCCCTCCGAATTCATGAAGCCGGCCCTGGTGGTGCTGGTCGCCTGGATGTTCGCCGAGGGCCAGAAGGGCGAGGGGGTGCCGGGGGTGTTCATCGCCTTCTGCCTGTACGGCCTGGCCGTGGCGCTGCTGCTGATCCAGCCGGACGTCGGCCAGACGGTGCTGATCACCATCGCCTTCGGGGCCGCCTTCTGGATGGCCGGCGTGCCGATGAGCTGGATCATGGGCCTGGGCATCACCGCCGTCATAGGGCTGGGCAGCACCTACTTCCTGATCCCGCACGTCCATAACCGCGTGCAGACCTTCCTCAGCCCCGACAAGGCCGACAAGCACCAGATCAGCCAGGCCAGCGAGGCCATCGCTGCGGGCGGCCTGTTCGGGCGCGGCCCGGGCGAGGGGGTGATGAAGCGCGGGGTGCCCGACATGCACACCGACTTCGCCTACTCGGTCCTGGCCGAGGAATACGGCCTGATCTTCTCCCTGGCGCTGATCGCCCTGTTCGGCTTCCTGGTGGCGCGCGGCCTGTACAAGTCCCTGCGCCTCAGCGACCCGTTCGAACAGGTCGCGGCCGCGGGCCTGTTCGTGCTGGTCGGCCAGCAGGCCCTGATCAATGTGGCGGTGAACCTGAACATGATCCCGACCAAGGGCATGACCCTGCCGTTCATCAGCTACGGCGGCTCCTCGATGCTGGCCATGGGGCTGACGCTGGGCATGGCTCTGGGCCTGACCCGCAAGCGGCCGGGCGCCTATACCGGCAACGAAGGCCTCGCCCCCACCGGCGCGTTCGCTTAGTAGAGACTTCCATGCCCGCGAGACTTGCCGTCGTCGCCGCCGGAGGCACCGGCGGCCATCTGTTTCCCGCCCAGGCCCTGGCCGAAGAGCTGATCCGCCGCGGCTGGCGCATCGTGCTCGCCACCGACGAGCGCGGCGCGCTGTACGCCGACAAGTTCCCGGCCGACCAGCGCATCGCCCTGTCGGCCGCCACGGCGCGGGCCGGCGATCCGATCGGCATGCTCAAGGCGGGCTGGGCCGTGCTGCAGGGCACGCTGCAGGCCGGCTCGGCCTTCAAGCAGCTGGACCCGGCGGTCGTCGTCGGCTTCGGCGGCTATCCGTCGCTGCCCGGCCTGCTGGCGGCGATCGCCCAGCGGCGGCCGACGGTGATCCACGAGCAGAACGCGGTGTTCGGCCGGGTGAACCGTTTCATCGCCGGGCGCGTCGATGCGGTGGCCTGCGCCTTCCCGACGCTGCAGCTGGCCAAGCCGGCGATCATGTCGCGGACCCATGTCGTCGGCAATCCGGTGCGGCCCGACATCCGCGCCCTGTACGACCTCCCCTACGAGGCCCCGACGGCCGGCGGGCCGATCCGCATCCTGGTCACCGGCGGCAGCCAGGGCGCGCGCCTGCTCTCCGAACTGACGCCCGAGGCCATCGCCAAACTGCCCGAGGATCTGCGCGTGCGGATCGAGGTCCAGCAGCAGACCCGCAAGGAGTCGATGGACATCGCCCGCCGCACCTACGCCAACGCCATGGTCAAGGCCGAGGTCGCGCCCTTCTTCCGCGACATGGCCGGGCGGCTGAAGGCGGCGCACCTGGTCGTCGGCCGGGCCGGCGCCTCGACGGTGTGCGAGCTGGCCGTGGCCGGCAAGCCGTCGGTGCTGGTGCCGCTGGCCGTCGCCATGGACGACCACCAGACCTACAACGCCAAGCTGCTGGCCGACGCCGGCGCGGCGGCGATCTGCCCCGAGCCCGAGCTGACCGTCGACACGCTGGCCGGCGCCCTGAACGCCCTGCTGAAAGACCCGGACTGGCTGGCCCGCATGGCGGCGGGGGCGAAGTCCGTGGCGCGGCCCGACGCCGCCGAACGCCTGGCCGACCTGGTCGAGGACACGGCGCGGCGGCGCTAGGTTTTCATACCCCGTTCGCCCCCGCGAAGGCGGGGGGCCAAGCGGAGCTTGCCGCGGGTCGAGGCCTGCGGCCGCGCTTCAGCTTGGGTTCCCGCCTTCGCGGGAACATACGGACTGAAAAGACCTAAGGCCCCTCGCTCAGCCACTTCCGACCCAGCCTGACCGCCTCGTCCACCGTCTTCGCGTCCGGCCGGTTCTCGGCCCGGGCGCCGTCGCAGGCCATGTCGGCGATCAGCTCGTCGGCGCTGCCCGGCGCGATCGGCCAGCCGGGCTGGGCGTCCACGGTGCGCGGGCCTTCGCTGCGGTCGGCGCGGACGCTCTGGAAGCCGGTCAGGTCGATGACGCGCTTGCCGCAGTCAGCCGCCATGTAGGACCAACCGCCGAGGAACCGCTGGCCGCCGGCCTCGAAGTCCTCGTCCACCACCAGCAGGTAGCGGAAGGTCGTCGCATCGCCCGTTCGTTGGATGCTGGCCAGGTCCATGAACTTGGCGAAGCGGCCGACTTCGACCGGGCGCAGCGGCTGGGCCAGAGCGGGGGCGGCGGCCGGAAGCGCGGCCAGCAGTCCGGCGAGGACGATGAAAATACGCGACATTCCGCTCCCCTGACGTATTTCGGCGGGCCGACAAATCGTCTAATTCGCGACGATGAACCAGCGTCGTCGTCCCGTCCCCTTCGAACTCGGCCCCGTGCACTTCATCGGCATCGGCGGCATCGGCATGAGCGGCATCGCCGAGATCATGATCCGCATCGGCTACACGGTGCAGGGCTCCGACCTGAAGGCCAGCGCCAACACTGAGCGGCTTGAGAAGCTCGGCGCCAAGATCTTCGTCGGCCAGGACGCCGCCAACATCGAGGGCGCGTCGGCGATCGTCTATTCGACCGCCGTCAAGCACGACAATCCCGAGATGGCCGCCGCCCGCGAGCGGCGCCTGCCGCTGGTCCGGCGGGCTGAGATGCTGGCCGAGCTGATGCGCCTGCAGTTCTCCATCGCCGTCGGCGGCACGCACGGCAAGACCACCACCACCTCGATGGTCGCCGCGCTCCTCGACGCCGGCGGGCTGGACCCGACGGTGGTCAACGGCGGGATCATCAACGCCTACGGCACCAACGCCAAGGTCGGCGAAGGCGACTGGATCGTGGTCGAGGCCGACGAGAGCGACGGCACCTTCCTGAAGCTGAAGTCCACGGTCGCCGTGGTCACCAACATCGACGCCGAGCACCTGGACCACTGGGGCGACTTCGAGGCGGTGAAGAAGGGCTTCCAGGACTTCATCGAGAACATCCCCTTCTACGGTTTCGCGGCCGTCTGCCTCGACCATCCCGAGGTGCAGGCCCTGACCGCGCGGGTCGAGAACCGGCGGCTGGTCACCTACGGGACAAACCCGCAGGCCGAGGTCCGGGCGATGAACATCGCCATGGGGCCGGAGGGCGCGCAGTTCGACGTCCTGATCTCGCCGCGCGAGGGCGAGCCGATCCGCTATGACGGCCTGAAGCTGCCGATGGCCGGCCAGCACAACGTCATGAACGCCTGCGCCGCCATCGCCGTGGCCCGCGAGCTGGGCGTCGGCGAAGAGGGGGTCCGCAAGGGCCTGGCCGGCTTCGGCGGGGTGAAGCGGCGTTTCACGACCACCGGCGTGGTGAACGGCGTGCGGGTCATCGACGACTACGCCCACCACCCGGTCGAGATCTCCAGCGTGCTGACCGCCGCCCGGGCGGTGACGCCGGAGGGCAAGGTCATCGCCGTGGTCCAGCCGCACCGCTACACCCGCCTGCGCGACCTGATGGCCGAGTTCAGCTCCTGCTTCAACGACGCCGACGTGGTGGTGGTGGCCGACGTCTATACCGCCGGCGAGGCGCCGATCGAAGGCGTCGACCGCGACGGCCTGGTCGAGGGCCTGCGCCGCTACGGCCACCGCCGGGCGTTGCCGCTCGAGGGGCCGGCGGCCCTGGCCGGTGTGATCGCCGAGGAGGCCAAGAGCGGCGATATCGTCGTGCTGCTGGGCGCCGGCGACATCACCAGCTGGGCCTATGCGCTGCCGGGGCAGCTGGAGGCGTTTGGGAAGTGAAGCGCGGCAGGACCCTCGTTGCGTCCTTCGAGACGCCCTTCGGGCTCCTCAGGATGACGCGTTCAGAAGACGGCACAGATATTCGTCATGGTGAGGAGCGGGCCGTTCAGGCCCGCGTCTCGAACCACGCAAGGACAGCGCCTTGAGCTGGAAAGACAATCTCCCTGCCGTTCGCGGCAAGCTGCTGCGCGACGAGCCGCTGGCGCCGTTCACCTGGTTTCGGGTGGGGGGCAAGGCCGACGTGCTGTTCCTGCCGGCCGACGCGGACGACCTGCGCGACTTCCTGTCCGCGTTGCCGGCCGAGGTTCCCGTGACGGCGCTGGGCGTCGGGTCGAACGTCATCATCCGAGACGGCGGCGTCGAGGGCGTGGTCATCCGCTGCGCCGGCAAGGCCTGGGGTCAGGTGGGCGTCGAGGGCGATCTGGTTCGCGCCGGGCCGGCGGCGCTGGACGCCCAAGTCGCGCGGGCGGCGGCCAAGGCGGGGTTGGCCGGGCTGGAGTTCTATGTCGGCATTCCGGGCACGATCGGCGGCGCCTTGACCATGAACGCCGGCTGTTACGGGCGCGAGACCAAGGATGTGCTGGTCTCGGCCTGGGGGTACGACCGCTCGGGCGAACGGCGCGAGTGGACCAACGCCGACTTCGGCTTCACCTACCGTCACACCGTCGTGCCCGACAACGGCATGTTCTGGGTCGAGGCGACCTATCGCGGGACGCCCGACGATCCGGCCGCCGTGCAGGCCCGGATGGACGAGATCACCGCCCGTCGCGAGACCACCCAGCCGATCCGCGAGAAGACCGGCGGCTCGACTTTCAAGAACCCCGAGGGCCATTCGTCCTGGAAGCTGGTCGACGAGGCCGGCTGGCGCGGCAAGCTCTTTGGCGGCGCCAAGTTCTCCGAGCTGCACAGCAACTTCATGATCAACACCGGCGAGGCCACGGCCGCCGACCTGGAAGGCCTGGGCGACACGGTCCGCGCCGACGTGAAGGCCAAGACCGGCGTCGAGCTGAACTGGGAGATCAAGCGGATCGGCCGGCCAGCTTGAGCCTGGATGCTCCCCCTGGGGAGCTGCCGGCGTAGCCGGCTGAGGGGGCGGACGCGTCACGGACCCCCTCCGTCCCGCCTTCGGCGAGCCGCCTCCCCCAGAGGGGAGGAGCCGGCCCTAGGCGGATCGGGCGGCCAGGCCGGCGACGGCCTTCTCGCTGGCGACCAGCCTGGCCGTCGAGGTGGCGCGGGCCAGCAGCACGCCGTCCGCGTCCGTCAGCGTCGCCTCCAGGAAGCCGACGCTCTTGCCCAGCTGGATCACCCGGCCCTCGCCGAACAGCGGGCCGGGCTTGGCCGGGGCCAGGTAGGACACGTTCATGTCCATGGTCACCGTGTACATCCGCCCCTCGGTCATGGCGAACACCGCCGGGCCCATGGCGTCGTCGAGCATGGCCGCCAGCAGTCCGCCCTGGACGTAGCCGGACGGATTGAGGAACTCGGGTCGGCCCTCGAAACTGATCCGTATCCAGCCCCTCTTGATGTCGGCGTCCAGCACATGCCAGCCGAGCAGTTCGGCGCAGGGCGGGCGGGGCAGGGCGTCGAGCGCGGTGGCGGCGGGCATGGCGATCTCCTCGTGGAGCGCACGCTGCCGACAGGCTGCTGACAGCGTTGTGGCGGCATGGAATGGGATCCTCTCCCACCGGGAGAGGATAGGGTATGCAGCGCTTCCTTGAATTCTTCGTCGAACCCCGCCGCGGCCCGCTTGACTCGGGGGCCGCGCTATCGCACCGCCGGGGCATGCGCATTTCCCTGCTCGCCCTAGCGGCCTCCCTCGCCCTTTCGACCGCCGCGACGGCGGCCGAGCCCGTCGACACCGCCGCCGCCCTGCGGGACAAGGCGCTGGTCGACCAGACCGCCTGGACGGTGCTGGACGACCTGACCACCGGGATCGGGCCGCGTCCGGTCGGCTCGCCGGCGATGGCCCGGGCCAAGGACTGGGGCGTCGACACGCTCAAGAAACTCGGCTTCGAGAACATCCGCGTCGAGGAGTTCGCCAAGCCGTCGTGGGCGCGCGGCGCCGAGTCGGCCTCGGTGGTCGCGCCCTATCCGTTCAGGCTGTCGATCATCGGCCTGGGCAACAGCGTCCCGACTCCGGCCAAGGGAATCGAGGCCGAGATCGTGGTCTTCAAGGCCTACGCGGACCTGCTGGCCGCCCCGGTCGGGTCGCTGAACGGCAAGATCGCCGTCGTCACCCAGGCCATGACCCGCACCCAGGACGGCCAGGGCTACGGCGCCGCCGGCGTCGCCCGCCGCTCCGGCCCCTCCGAGGCCGCCAAGCGCGGCGCGGTCGCCTATCTCGTCCGCTCGATCTCGACCTCCGACTCGCGCCTGGCCCACACCGGCGGCACCCGCTACGCGGACGGCGCGGCCAAGATCCCCGCCGCGGCGCTGGGCGTGCCCGACGCCGATCTGCTGGAGCGGCTGGCCGCTCGCGGCCCGGTGAAGGTCAAGCTGGCGATGGCCTCGACCACGAGCGACAAGACCGTGGCCTGGAACATCTCCGGCGACATCCCGGGCAGCGAGAAGCCCAAGGAGATCATCGTCATCGGCGGCCACCTGGACAGCTGGGACGTCGGCACCGGGGCCATCGACGACGCCTCGGGCATCGCCATCACCACCGCCGCGGCCAAGCTCATCGGCGACCTGCCGCGCCATCCGCGCCGCACCATCCGCGTGGTCATGTGGGGGTCGGAGGAGACCGGCGGCTCCAGCGAGGCCTACGCCAAGGAGCACAAGGACATCCTCGGCGACATCGTCACCGCCAGCGAGAGCGACCTGGGCGCCGACCGCGTCTACGCCCTGCAACTGCCGAAGGGCGCCGCCGCGACGCCGCTGGGCGGCCAGCTGGCCAGCGTCCTGGCCCCGCTGAAGGTCATCGTCTCGCGCGAGGAGGCGACGTTCGGCGGCTCCGACGTCGAGGGTCTGCAGGACGCCGGGGTGCCGGTGTTCGGCCTGCGCCAGGACGCCAGCCGCTACTTCGACCTGCACCACTCCGAGGACGACACCATCGACAAGGTCGACCCCCGGCAGCTGAGCCAGAACGTCGCCGCTTGGGTCTCCACCCTCTACATGATCGCCGACAGCGACATCGACTTCCGCGCTCTGAAGGACGCCAAATGAGCCTGCCCCTGCAAGGTCACCACGTCGCCGTCCTGCTGGGCGGCCTGTCGTCCGAGCGCGAGGTCAGCCTGGTCTCCGGCGCGGCCTGCGCCAAGGCGCTGGAGAACCTGGGGGCCAAGGTCACCCGCGTCGACGCGGGCCGCGACCTGGCCCAGGTGCTGACCGCCGTGAAGCCGGACGTGGTCTTCAACGCCCTTCACGGGGAGTGGGGCGAGGACGGCTGCGTCCAGGGCGTGCTGGAGACCCTGGGGCTGCCCTACACCCACTGCGGGGTGCTGTCCTCGGCCCTGGCGATGGACAAGGCCAAGTCGAAGGCCGTCATGGCCGCGGCGGGCGTCACCGTGCCCGGCGGCGGCCTGTACAACCGCCACGACGTGGCGCGCGATCACGTCCTGCCGCCGCCCTATGTGGTGAAGCCGAACGCCGAGGGCTCCTCTGTCGGGGTCTTCATCGTCCGCGAGGGGGCCAACAGCCCGCCGCAGGAGGTCGTGGCGCCGAGCTGGACCTATGGCGAGGAGGTCATGGTCGAACCCTACATCGCCGGCATGGAGCTGGCCGTCGGGGTCATGGACGGCAAGGCTCAGACGGTGACCGAAATTATTCCGCGCACCGACTTCTACGACTACGACGCCAAATATTCCGAAGGCGGCTCCCAGCACGTCCTGCCGGCGCGGATTCCGCAGGAGGCTTTCGACGAGGCCCTGCGCCTGTCGGAGATGGCTCACGCCGCTCTTGGTTGCCGAGGCGTGACCCGAAGTGATCTTCGTTATGACCCTGTTAAGCGTCTTCTGGTCCTTTTGGAGGTCAACACGCAGCCCGGCATGACGCCCACCTCCCTCGTTCCGGAGCAGGCGGCCCATCTGGGGACGTCGTTCGACCAACTGGTGCTCTGGATTGTGGAGGATGCGTATGCCCGCGGCAGTGCGGGGGGCAAGGCAGGGTAACGCCAAGTCCCGGGCCAAAGCGCCCGCAAGCAGGGGAAAAGCCCGCGCCGCCTCCACGGCGCCGAAGCCTGCGGCCAAGCTGCGCGCGGCGCAGGGCGTGCTGCCTCCCGTCGTGGCCTTCGGAGCCGCCGGCCTGGTTCTGGTCGTCGGCCTGGTCGTCGCCCTGTCCACCGGGCATCGCGGCGAGCGCCTGGCGGACGGGACCAAGTCCGCCGTCGCCGGCCAGACCGCGGGCGCCGGTTTCCGCCTGAACAAGATCCATGTGCAGGGCGCCTCGCCGATGGCCCAGGACGCGATCCTGGCCGCCACCGGCCTGCATGCCGGCCTGCCGATCCTCGACCTGGACCTCGAGGCGATCCGCGCCGCGGTCGCCCGGGTCGGCTGGGTGAAGGAGGTGCAGGTCGTGCGCCTGCTGCCCGACACCCTGGTGGTCGCGGTCAAGGAGCGCGAGACCCTGGCGGTCTGGCAGTCCCAAGGCCGCACCTGGGTGATCGACTCCACCGGCCAGCGCATCCCCGAAGCCGATCCGGGCCGCTTCCCGCAGCTGCCGCTGATCGTGGGCGAGGGCGCCAACGAGACGGCGGGCCAGATCCTGCCGGCGGTGCAGTCGCGGCCGCGCCTGCGCGACCGGCTCGAGGCCCTGGTCCGCGTCGACGGCCGTCGCTGGGACCTTCGGCTGAAGGACGGCGGCATCGTCCAGCTGCCGGCCGTCGAGGAGGAGGCCGCGCTGATCCAGCTGGACCAGCTCGACCAGCGCCAGCGGATCCTGGAGCTGGGCTTCGAACGTATCGATCTGCGCGACCCGGGCCTGGTGGCCCTGCGGCCGCGCACCACCCGCGCGCTGCCCGGCGAAATGTCGGCGGCGGGCGTCTGAAGGAAGGAAGAGGGCAGGGGTGCTCAAGAGCATGGCTCGACCGGATGATCGCAAACAGGCTCGCGACGGCCTGAAGGCGGCGCTTGCGCGCCAGCCCGTGATCGCGGCCGTCGACCTGGGCGCCTCGAAGGTGGCCTGCTTCGTGATGAAGCCCGACGGTGTGCGCCGAGGCGAGCGCACCCTGACCACGGCCGGCGTCGGCTATGTGCAGTCGCGCGGGGTCAAGGGCGCCACGATCTGCAGCATGGACGAGGCCGCCGAGGCCATCGCCCTGGCGGTCGAGCGGGCCGAGTCGGTCGCCGGCGTCAGCGTCCAGGGCGTGACCATCGCCACGGCCGGCGGCCAGATGGCCAGCCACCGCGTTTCGGCGCGGGTCTCCATCGGCGCCCGTCCGATCTCCGACAACGACTGTTCGCGCGCCCTGGCCTCGGCCCTGGCGCAGATCCGCCTGCCGGGCCGCCGTCCGCTGCACATCCTGCCGATCGCCTGGTCCGTGGACGGACAGAAAGGCGTGCGCGATCCGCGCGCCATGTTCGGCAAGACCCTGGGCGTCGACCTGCTGGTCATCTCGGTCGCGGAGACCGTGTTCCAGACCCTGAGCCACTGCGTCGAGCGCGCCCATCTGCAGCTCGAGGGCGTGGTCGCCGCGCCGTTCGTCTCGGCGCTGGCGGCGCTGGAAGAGGACGAGATGGACCTCGGCGCCATCTGCATCGACATGGGCGGCGGCACGACCTCGGCGGCGGTGTTCAGCGGCGGCTCGCTGGTCCACGTCGAATGCCTGCCGGTCGGCGGCGAACACGTGACCCAGGACATCGCCCGCGGCCTGTCGACCTCGCGCGCCGGCGCCGAGCGGATCAAGACCCTGCACGGTTCGGCCATCGCCTCGGCCAACGAGGATCGTGAGATGATCGAGGCTCCGCCGCGCGGCGACGATCCGGGGGCCGGGCCGGTGATCGCGCCGCGCTCGCTGCTCAAGGGCATCATCTCGCCGCGCGTCGAGGAGACGCTGGAGCTGCTCCGCGAGCGGCTGAAGGCCTCGGGCGCGCCGATCGAACCGGGCGCCGGCATCGTCCTGACCGGCGGCGCCAGCCAGCTTGCCGGGGTGCGCGAAGTGGCCGTGCGGGTGTTCGACCGCCCGGTCCGCCTGGGCCGTCCGCGTCGGGTGCCGCACCTGGCCGACGCCGTGACCGGACCGGCCTTCTGCGCCGCGGCCGGCGTGCTGCACCGCGCCGCCTTCGGCCCGCGCGAGGCGGTCTCCGGCAAGATCCTGGCGGGGGCCGGCAAGCGGCGCGAACCGGTCGATCCGAGCGCCGGCGCGGTGACCAAGGTTGCGGCCTGGCTGCGCGACAATCTGTAGCCATAATGGGGGAGGCGATTCGCGCTTCCCCTTATTTCCACAGGTTTTCCTCCGGAGACGGCTCGAAGCAGGGCCGACTCAGGCTATGCGATTAACTGCCGATTAAGGATGTGGGTCTGATTGTTAACCCCGCCGTAAGGCATTCCCGGCGGGCGGGTCGCCGGGCTGTTCGAGAAGAACGCCAGGACACGGGGTCCCAAATGAAGCTCTACGCGCCGCAAACCACCGAACTGAAGCCCAGGATCGTCGTTTTCGGCGTCGGCGGGGCCGGCGGGAACGCCGTCAACAACATGATCGAGGCGGGTCTGGAGGGCGTCGAGTTCGTCGTCGCCAACACCGACGCGCAGCAGCTGCAGTTCTCGAAGACCGAGCGCCGCATCCAACTCGGCGTGCAGGTGACCCAGGGCCTGGGCGCCGGCGCCCATCCCGAGGTTGGCATGAGCGCCGCCGAAGAGAGTTCGCCCGAGATCGGCGAGCACCTCGACGGCGCCCACATGGTCTTCATCACCGCCGGCATGGGCGGCGGCACCGGCACCGGCGCGGCGCCGATCATCGCCAAGTGCGCGCGTGAACGCGGCATCCTGACGGTGGGCGTGGTCACCAAGCCGTTCCATTTCGAAGGCCGCCACCGCATGCGGCTGGCCGACGCGGGCATCGCCGAGCTGCAGCGCTACGTCGACACGCTGATCGTCATCCCGAACCAGAACCTGTTCCGCGTCGCCAACGAGCGCACGACCTTCGCCGACGCCTTCAAGATGGCGGACGACGTGCTGT
>VFQQ010000909.1_pt1 | contig 48904 bp, 87 predicted proteins | sample 3512341 | NCBI WGS metagenome assembly VFQQ01 (sample SAMN10412373, study PRJNA504923) | tailings metagenome | isolation source: Relicate 2 Philex TSF1 revegetated site | place: Philippines: Tuba, Benguet | collected 2017-08-29 | reverse complement strand
TTTGAGCCGGTTGATTGCTATTTTTGATTCCAATCGAAGACTGCTGATGTCTGCCTGTCTGTTGTTGCCGTTGTTGCTGTTACACTCACACTGGTGAGGGAGGGGCTGAGTTGTGTGGCCACCGCACTGCTGCACTGCGCAGCCTGGGAGTCTTTACCCCTGCCAAGCAAAACCTGGCGCTGAGGCTATTAAGACGGCGCTGGCACCCGCGCTGCCCTGCTACCTTCTGCAAGCTTTGCAAGGGTCGGCCAAGCCACACCCGCACGCTGCCCCCTCCCTGCCCTGCAGTGCTGGCGCAGCTGAAGCGCCGCCGGATCATGGTGCCCAGCCTGCTGCGCATGGCGTACACAGTGGGCTTCGAGACGCTGACCGCCCAGGCAAGCGGCTGTGGTTGGGCTGCAACATCTTGGGATTTGAGAGCTGCGGGTTGCGCAAGCCTGCATTTGTGGCAGGTGCAAGGACCATACTGTGCACTGCTGTGGTTGCACCCGCATCCCACTTGCAATGTGCTCATCCCACCCACCTCTGTCAATCCCTGCCCTCGCCTACCACACCACACATCTGCGCAGTACCTGTTCTGGGGCCCCACCAAGAAGTACGGAGTGAGCGACTCAGTTGTGGACAATGTGCGGGAGACGGTGCTGGGGCTGGCCCAGCAGCTGTCGCAGCTGAACTTCAGGACGCTGCACATGCATGCCAGCTGAGCAGGGAGCGGGGGGCCCGCACAAACACAAGGCAGCCGGGGCCGGTGGGCAGCCTGCAAGCCATGATTGGGCTGACTGGACCGTGTCGACTGGGTGGGACGGCAAGCGGCAGCCAACAGAACCTTTTTATGCCGGGATGACAACAGCTATCTGAACCTATGACCCGCCTATTCACTGGGCCTCACATGCGTAATAAGCCTTGCCGCCGATTGCATGCCCTGCATTACATGCCTCCTGCTTTTCCAATATCAGTTTTGGTTTGGTTTCTCAAATGATGCCCCAAACGCATATACAATGCAAATGCACAGCTACGCTCCATGAATGTAAAATTTTGCAGCAGCACATTTTGCTGTTCAGCCGCCGGCAGTGCCACGCCATGGGCCAACAGCAGCCCCTGAGCGATGCCACAGTCTGCAGCCTCACAGAGGTGCCAGCCGCTCCTTCAGCATCGCCACAATCTGCTCGTCGCTCATGGCCGCCAGGCGGGCGCTGTACCGGCTCAGGTGGCGCAGCAGGAAGGACCAGCGCCCCGCCATGGCTGCGCTGCCCCAACTTGCGACCAACCCAAACGGCATCGACGCATGTCCTCTGCCCTTGCGCATGGCACACCCAATGCACTGCTGCCGATCCAGTATGGGCCTGCTTGGCTCCGCTGCCATCTAAACATGTTGTGAACACGGCTTGGCTGGCCATCACATCAGCTACACATGGCCAGGCGCTTCCAGCAAGCCACGCAGTGTGCTGCTCTGAAAGTTTACGTCGTGTAATGGTCGGAGAGGGAGCACAGGCTTGCACATGCAAGACGTAAACAGCCACAAGTCCACATGTGCAACAATGAAACGCGGGCCGTCTATGCCCCACTGCCCCGTGGGCCACTGGTGGCAACGCCACCAGCGGGACCCCTTCTCAGTCTGTACCAGGGACGTGCCCAGAGTTTCCTGCAACACTGACACTGTCTACTTACTGGGCTGATAACTTGCATCCCTGCCGGGCACGTCAGCGAACGGGCGCCATGCATGGCAGCGCAAGGCGGCGGGCCCCAGCAGCGGCGGGGAGGCAGCAGCGCTCTCGAGAGGGCTGTTCGCGGCGCCGCGTTGTTCTAGATTGTTGATCGGACTTCGTGTTCTCGATCGTGGTGGTGGCCACGGCGATAAGCGCGGCCTTCGAGCGGCGCCGCCTGGCTGGGGTCCTATGCTCCGCAGGCAGGCCTATGTAGGTGCATATTCATTCACCTGTGAACACGTTGAATCAGCAAAGGACCGCACCCAGTGAGCTGTCTGTGGTGCCCCGCGTATTGTGCTGAGGCAGCAGCAGGCCCCACTAAACGCTGCTGCGGGTGCAGCGCCGACTGCAAGACCAGGTTAGCCACCGCCGCCAGCCATCGGCTTTGCCGCCGCCGCTGCTGCCGCTCTGCTCGCAGGCCCCGCCCCCCCAGAAGTGTAGCGATGAGCCCACGCTCCTCTAGCTCCTACGTCACTGAATAAAGATGCGGGATGAAGGCCTGCAGCAGCCAGAGTCCGAGGTGTGCAGAGGATTGGTGCTAACAGCGCCACATGTGCGGCGGAACGGGCAGGATGAGCAAGAGGGGCTGGATCGCGCCTCTTGCGTTGGCGTTGCATTAGCCTGAATAGACCGGCCGTGCATGCCTGACTGGTGTGCTACCTCCGTCCCTGATAGTAGGACCCTGACCATGGGAGCTCTGACGATAATAGCAGGAATGCATCGCTGGGCTACACGTCTGAGGAGCTGGAGGATGACATTGACGGAGACAGCATCCAGCAGGGCGACAGGTGCGAACAGCAGATGGCAGCAGCACAAGGACGATCAGCTGACCAGGCATACCTGCCGTGCACATGGGACCTGAAGGCATAGTCATGCATCTGCGGTTGTCTCTATTTGGGCTTCAGCAGTGCATGCCTTGGCGGCACGCTCGTCGGATCATCTGCCATCACACTCTAGCTTTGTAGATCCCACTGGGCATTGCCCACTTCCCCGCCGTTACCCAATGCAGTCTGGTGGAGCAGCAGCAGCAGCCGGCAGTTGGCAGCGCACGGCCTCCGGCCCCACAACAGCCCGACGACTTAGCCGAGGGGCCAGCAGGCAGCAGTGGCGAACAAGATGTAGCAGAGGAGCTGCCAGCTGTGCAGCAGCTGCCAGTTCCACCTGCTCGTACCCAGCAGCGCAAGGCACAGAACCCGCATCGATACGTGCCTGCACGGCTGCCGCTAGCGGCGCAACACATGCAGCAAGCGCCCTCGCCTGTGCCACAGGAGCAGCAGCAGCCCCAACAACCGCCTAGAGACCAGCACGCTGCGGTGCTGCCGTCGCCGCCCACGCAGCAGCAGCAAGCGGCCCAGCAGCGGCCCAGCAACATAGCCGACGGCAGCAGCAACAGCAAGAGCGAGCAGCAGCAGCAGCCGGTGCCACCAGGCGATGGCCCTGCAGCAGCTGCCGGCATGCGCACACGCGGCCAGCAGCGCCAGTGTACGGAGAGCGAGCTGAGCGGCGAGCCCCAGCAGCAAGGCCAGGAGCCCTCCAGGCGCCGTGCAGCTGCGCCCAGTACCGGCCCAGTAGCCTGCAGCTTGGAGGCCGCCGATGGCAGTGGTGATGAGGAGCAGAGCACAGCGGAGCCGGAGCCAGTTGCCCAGCTTGTGAAAGATGGCTACCGGTGCGGGTTGTGCTGGTGCTGACTGGGTGTGGGTTTGTGCCCAGCGCGGCTTGTCTGTGCAGGCCGTCAGGCCAGCAGGTGGCGCCTCGAGTGATGCGTGCCGGCACCCATCTCATGCTCCCCCACCCGCCACCCTTGCTCCATGCTTGCTCCGCAGCTGGCACCATAATGGACACCGATATCTCAGCGATGGCATCCGGCGCACCCATTACAAGTGCATGCATTCCGGCTGCAGCATGCGTAAGGATGTTGACCTCGTGGGGGGCCAGCTGTTCATCAAGCACCGTGGCAAGCACAACCACGAGCCGCCTGCCGCCCACAGCAGGCGCTCCAACGAGCAGCGAGGCGTGGCAGCGCCGCGCCCGGATGGTGCGCCCCTGGCGTTTGGACCGGCTGTGGTTTAGCAAGTGGGGCCTTGCGCAATGGGGCTGGCTGACTGCCTTGTAAGCATAAGTAAGCCCTCACCCTCTGCTTTCCTGTCGACCCTTCTGGTGCACAGCGGCAGACCTGCAGCCGCGTCAGCGACCCAATCCAACAGCTGTGCACGTCGGCGACCGGCTGGCCGTGGTGTTTCAAGTCAGCACTATGGAGGAGCCAGGTGCAATCGAGCGGCGGGCCTTCACGGGGCAAGTGGTGGCGGTGCAGGTGGGTAACGTTGTGTGGTGTCTTGTAAGCCTTGGCATGCAGCCAGCCTGCTGCCTTGTGATCTCCTGCCTGGTGCATTCCTGCCTGGTGGTCTGGCCCGCTCCTCGGTGGCACCCGTGTGCAGACTAGGCAACCAAGCCCCATCTTGCTGCAGGGTGGGCAGCATCGTGTGGTCTATGCTGAGGATGGTGATGACCGGTGGCACGATTTAGGCGATCCCGCACTGTCCTGGTGGCTGCTCCCGCCCGAGCAGGAGCAGCGGCAGCCTGCGCCCACGGCGGCGGCGCATCTGCCACAGGCTGCCGAGCAGGAGGCTGCACCTCCCATGCAGCAGCAGCAATGGCAGCAGCAGCAGCAGCAGCCAGCGGCACAGCCGCCGCATAAGGGGCGGCAGGGACACGTGCAGCGGATATGTTCTCACTGTGCATCGCCACACAACACCTGCACCAATGGCTGGCGGCGGCTGCGAGGCAGCGGTGCGCTTGTGTGCAACGCGTGCCACTCCTTCCTCACCAAGAACGGCCGCCTGCCACCTAGCGAGGTGCTGCAGCAGCGCTTGCATCGGCGGCAGGAGCAGCTGGAGCAGCAGCAGCAGTCGGAGCCACCTGCGCCCCCGCCGCACCAGCAGGCTGAGGCCACTGTGGGCCCAGTGCCGCAGGCGGGAAGCGCCAGCGTGGCAGCGAGGAGGACCATGGGCAGCTGCAGGGCAACTGCCATACCGACAGCCAGCAGGCCGCCAAGCGGCACAAGGACCCGAGCAGACAGCCAGGAGCGCAGTTGCCATCAGCTGTTGCTGCGGCCACTGAGGCTGTGCAGGCCCCAGTCCAGCCGCGGGCTCCGCAGCAGCCGCCAGCGCCGCCGCCGCAGTCCCCACCGCAGTGCTCTTTTAATTCAGCCGACCTGCTGGGCCTGCTTTCATCAGCCATGGAGGTGGCGGCTGCGGCGGCAGCGGGCCTGACTGTTGAGCTGCTGGCCGCCGCCATCCCTGTGGCTGGCGCCATGCCGGTTCAGCAGGTGCGGCTGGGTGTGGTTGGCTTTTGGCAGCTTTGCTGGCAATGTTGCACAGCTGTCGTGCCTCAGCTCGTACTGCCGCGCATGCTGCACACAAACTCGGCTGCACACTTCTAATTGGCATCGACTCGCTTGTGACCGCAGGTGGCAATTCTGCAGAGCCTGCTGCAGAGCCAGCAGTGGGCCGCAGCGGCTGCGCTGATCTGGACTGCGCTGCGCCTGGCGGGCCTGAAGGACCGCCTGGAACCGCCGCTGCATCCTCAGCAGCCGCAGGTGCCAGCCGAGCCGCCCACCCACCTGCTGAGCCTGGTGCAGGATGCAATGAGGCATGCGGAGGCGGCAGAGGCGGGTTTGACCGCAGAGCTGCTGGCCGCCGTCACTCCTCATGCTTACGAAATGAAGCAAGCGCTGGTGCGGGCGGTTTCTACGGTGGGGTTGGCGCTGGCAAGACGTAGGCACTGCCTGGCAGGATGCACCGCTTGCCATGTAGGCTGTGCTTGCGCCCTGCGCACCTGCGCCGTGCACCTTACGACTTGTGCGCTGCCTCCAACCTCCTGCAGGCCTCCACCTTGTGCCGCCTGCTGGAGCGCCAGCAGTGGGCAGCGGCAACGGAGCTGATCACTGCTGAGCTGCGAGTGCAAGGCCTGCTGAAGCGCCTGTAGCAAGGCTGGACCACACCTTTCGGCTGGGGGATGGCCCGCTTGTGCTCGCCAGCGGGCCGCCCACACAATGTGCAGCCTTGGCCTAGGCACATTCATGGCAAGCCAGCAACGCCTGGCAGCCAACTCCTGATTTTTCCGCATCGTGCATTTTTTCCGTATGCTCTCAAATCACGTACACACTTGATGGCAGACAGGCAAATATCAAACCAGCCGTTGCGAAATGCTGCCACACCCAGCGGCTGCAAGCCAGGCCATCAGACCTCAGCCCTCACAGGGGCGCCAGCCGCTCCTTCAGCATCGCCACAAGCTGCTCATCGCTCATTGCCACCAGGCGGGCGCTGTACCGGCTGAGGTGGCGCAGCAGGAAGGGCCAGCGCCCCGCCATGGCCGCCGCACCCACCTGTGGCGGCAGGTGGGCAGGGAAGGGATTGGGCTTGCTAGGCAGGGGGTGCAGGGAGGTGGTTTGACTCACCCGATGGGTAGCTGTGCAGGAGGATTCACCATGTGGCAGCAGCGATGGTACAGCGCACCAGCGACAGCGGCGAGCGAACTGAGATTGTGGCAAGCACCCAAACACCCTCTTGCCCCACTCCTTGTCTGCACCCATAACTGCTCAAACGCTGCCAGCCCCAACCCCAAACGCATCCCACAAGCTTGCCTCGAAAAAGAAGATTCCCACCAAGCAGAGCGCGCCGCGCTCGGCATGCTGCTCCAGCGGTCAAACGCCAGCCCCAACCCCCCAAATATGCTTCCAATACAAGCTTGCCTCGAAGAATGAAATGCCAATGAAGCAGAGCGCGCCCCGCTCAGCGTGCTGCTCCAGCGTGGCGGCCAGCCGCCCCGGCAGCTCGCTCCAGTGCAGGCGGCCGTTCAGGTGGTGGAGGATGTGATACCCATCGTTGTAGCTCATCTGGTTGTCCTTCACCCCTGCGGCACAGCGGCACACCAAGTATCTAGCTAGCTACACCGCAGCTTGGTGCGGCTTGCTAGCCCCACCCAAGCCGGCAGCAGCGCGAATGCTGGGGCACTACTGTCCATTGCCCCCCACCAAAGGCAGCATCAGCACGCATGCCCTGCTGCTTTGTCCCACCGCACCCACCCGCGCAGTTGTATGTAAGGCAGTACGAGTCCCGGGGGTTTCTAGGGTCGATGAAAATGTGCTGGCTCCAGCTGCGGCAGGTAGCAGCGGAAGGCAGTACAGTGCATTTCGTGCGCTGGCTGTTGCTCGCGGGCGCGCGCGTGTGGGTCACAGCCACGTGGGGCCCAGTGCAATGAAGGCAAGTTGCAGCTGGCAGCATACGACCAAACACATGCCGCCATTCTCCCAGGGCAGCAGCAGCAGGTGCAAGGCTGGCCCAACAAGCTGCTGTCCCCTGTTGCTGCCCTCCATTCCTCTGAGCACTCACTTGCCAAACATGAGCGCCAGCGAGGACAGGCAGTAAGGGATGAGCAGCACCCACAGCGCGGCCCTGGGGTTGGCGCGCCAGGCGGCGGCTGCCACCGTAAAGTACGCTGCCTCGGCCGCACAGCTGGCGGCCAGCAGGCCCCAGCGCCGGTAGCGCACGCAGCGCAGCGGCACCTGCACGGGGCGGCAGCGGCAGGTGTGAGGTGATCGCGCAGTGCGGTTTGGCAAACTGGGCTGGCTGGCTGAGTGCAGCGCAGGGTAAGCGGCAGGGAGAGTGGCAGCAGGGAAGCAGCTCCGGCAGGCAGGCGCCCCGCGGCACAATCAGGCCAGAAAGTGGCAAGCAATTCCAACAGGGCCAGCTCACCTCCAGCCAGGCTCCCAGCGCAAAGCGCAGCCAGTAGAGCAGGAAGTGCGCCAGGCTGTCACGCCGGTACCTGCGATGGGGTGAGGTGGCAGGCATGGGCATTGCACTTACTGTACATACCGGCAAACCAACGCCAAATGTACTGGAGAGGAGAACGCAGCAGCTACGCAAGCGAAGCGGAGGCTGAGACATGCGGCTGCAAACTTCGCTGTGGTACTGCGATCCATGCACCAGTGACAGGGCAGCCCAGGCTGGCATGGCCAAGCACGCGAGAATAAAGGGCAAGGGAGGCAGCGCCTGAAAATGTGGACAAGCATGCAATCAAGAGTAAAGGCAAGGCAGCGCACCGCTCCGTGCTGCTGGCATCCTCCGCCGCCCGGTTGTTCCCGCAGTGGTGCATCACGCAGTGGTGCAGGTAGTACATGCCTGGTCAGGAAGCACATCAGTGTAAGGCAACAATTCAGGCTGTGCTGCTCAACAGTGTTGTGTGCATCACGCAATGGTGCAAGTAATGCATGCCTGGTTGGGACAGGCAAGGGCGCATGCTGCTCAGCATTGCATGTGCTGGCGCAGTCGTAAGGCCATGCTCGGATTCCACTGCACAGGCCCGGGCAGGGCCACAGCAGGCAACACAAGCACCGCACCCGAGGGGACGCCAAACAGCGGCGCCAGCAGTGCGGGCGGCACCAGATTGAGCGGCCACAGCTCTGCAGGAAGGTAGAGGGGGCAGGGAGAGAAGACAAGTTCACCCGCTGCCCGTGCATGCATGCCAGCAGAGCGTCGCTGCACAGCCACAGCTATAGCCTGAGCCCCAGCCATACTCACCCCGGCGGAACAAGCGCCGGTGCTGGCTGTAGTGCAGGCTCAGCATGAAGCGAGCGAGGTACAGAACATAGTTGACCACCAGGTAGGCTGCTCCCAGCCAGTGCGGCAGGGGGCGGCTGGCAGGCGGGAAGGCGTAAAACAGCAGCGCGGCCGCTGGCGCCGTGGTCACCAGCACATTGAGGTAGAGAAACAGGATGGGCAGGTCGCGAGGGTCTTCTAGCAACGCCGTGAGCGGCTTGTGCAGCGCGGCAGGCGGCGCAAAAAGGAACTCGGCGCGCGGCGCAGCTGCGTCGGCGGCGGCAGCCGCCAGCAGGCGCTGCGCCTCGGGCGGGTGCAGCAGGCCGTCTGGCTGCGTCTCTAGGACTTGCGGTCGCTGCCTCATTGCAGGGCCGTGGCTGGGCCACAGGAGCGGCTCCAGCGCGCCAACTTGATTGCAACAAGCGCAGTGCACTGCACTAGCGGAGTTGTGGGCTGACGATCAATGACACCGGTCGGTCTGCGATCGGTAGGCAAGGCGATCGCAGTTCAGGAGCCACTGGGTGATAAATGCGGTTCAGGCCATGCTGTACTTGCCCATCGCAATACAGTTGAGCGATCCCGAAGCGGTACAAGGCAAGCTGGAGGCATCAGGCTCGCTCCTGAAGCGCCTCACTTTGCATTCGGCGTTTGGGTGCTGGGACTCGTGCTGTCGGCGCTGCAGATGTATGCGAGTGCATCGCCAGTGTCGACCATGCGCTGCCATGCATGCAGCAATCCCCAGTGCCTGCCGCCGCCGCCGCCGCCGCCGCCGCCGCCGCCGCCGCCGCCGCCGCCGCCGCCACCACCGCTGTCGCCTTCCGCTTGCTCCCCCTTATGATGCAGGCCAAACATCGATCGAAAACGCTGTTTCACAGCTGCACAATCACCCTGCTTTCTCTCCAGCAAGGGTGGCGGGGTGGCCCAGGCTCGCCTGCGCGGCTGCCTGGCCAGAGCAGTGGCCGCGGTGCGGCTGCGGCAGCACGCAGCAGCATGTCTGAGGGCGGGCGCGGTCGGGGGCGAGGCTGGTATTACAAACAGGTGAGAGTATGGAAGGGATCCAATGCAGTCGTGCTGCCTGATGGTATCGCAAGTTTGCGAGCTGAGGCACCTTCTGCAATCGGCAGCATGCCACAATGCCCAGTGCCTGCGCCTGTAGTGATGTGTCGCCTGCCCATAACAGATGTGCTCATGCATTGCCACCTGCAGAAGTATGGCGGTGGAGGGAGAGGCCGGGGCGGCGGCGGCGGCGGGCGCTACGACGCAGGTGTACTGTTTGTGGCTGGCCAGCAACTTGCGATGCGCTCTGTTGTCGGAATGGCAGCAGTTGGCAGTTTATGTGCTGTCAGGGCTCGTGTGCTGCGTGGGCAACACTGCGTCCCTGCCTGCTGGAGTTGCCAACCAGCTACACTGCACATTGGTGCTTGCGTGCAGACGAGGGCCGCAGCTGGCAGCAGCAGGAGCAGCAGCAGCGGTATGGCGGCAGCGGGCGGCACGAGGAGCAGCGGTCGGCTGCTGCTGCCGAGGGCGGCGGCGGCGGCAGCGATGATGAGCAGGATGCGGGCCCTGCCTCCACACACCAAGGTGCGCTAGTGCGAAGTGAACTGCTCAACTGATGTGATCGGCGCTGCTAACGCATGGCGTTGCCACTAAATATACAAGGGGAGAACGCAGGGATGCAGTAGTGTTGCTGCATGCCATATGTCCATATGCGTTGCAGTCCCCCTGCCTGGCCAACGCATAAGTGCCTGCCTTCCGCCCCTGCGCTGTTGCTGCACAGGCGGTGCAGCTGACCTTGCTGACACGCTGCGCCGCATCGAGGGGCGCGGATACAAGGCTTACAAGGTTTGTGTTTCGACCTTGTTCAGGCAGGGCCGCTGCGCAACCCCCAGCAGCTCTTGCGGAGGCGTCTCTGCAAAGTTCAATGGTCGTGACTGAACCCCTCTGCCTGCCCACCTTTGTTTGTTCCAGGATTTGGAGGGGCAGTGGGCCAGTTTGGGCATGCATACCTACCTTCACACATCTCATTCCCTGCCCACTTTGAACCCACTCCCTACTGCTTAACAGGACCTGGAGGGGCAGTGGGCCATGGGCCCGCAGCAGCTGCCGGGCGGCTACACGCTGTGCGTGGACTGGGTGCAGGGAGACCCCTTCGCCTCCCCCAGCCGCCTCAGGTGCGCCGCTGGGGCGGCTTAGGGCTGTGTATCGGATGCTTTGTTACCTTTGCCTCCCAAGCCATCTTGCCTCCCCCCAGCCGCCTCAAGCAAGTGCTCCCTGGGGCGACTTGAAACTGGGTGGCGTTGGGAGTTTGTCGGGGAGTGGAATGCACCCTTGTGGGTGGCATCCCTTTGCTGCCGTTTCCTGGTACTCTTCTGTGCTAGAACAACACATGCCCCACAGCTCCCTCTTTCTCCCCGCAGGGTCATTGTGCCCGCCGCCGTGGCGGGCCTGCCAGCAGCGCTGCTGTCCAGCCGCACGCGGCGCACCGCTGTCTGCGACTTCCTGACCCGCACCTTTGGCGCGGCCGTGGCGGCCTCTGGTGAGCACACTGGATTTAGTCGGCTCTCAGCGAACGCATTTGTCTTAGTCTCTCTGCAGTCTGTGGCGGCCGTGGCGGCCTCTGGTGAGCAGTGACATGCAGAGCATTGCGGCCACCACTGCAATGATGCAAAGGCACCCTGATCGCTGCATCTACGCATGACGTGCGCCGCGTTTTGCAGCTTTGTCCCTAGCTGCAGCTGCTGCCCTTCTCTGCACCAGTGCATGGCCACTTGCATTCAGTTCCAATGCTTCACCTGTGCTTCCTCCCCCGCCCCTGCAGGGGGCGACATCCGGCGTCAGAGCGGCGGGTGGCAGGGCGAGAAAGGCGGGGAGATGAGCGTGGACCGGCCGGGTGGGTGGAAGGAGTTGGAGAGTAGGGGGTTGTGCGACTAGGTTTTGCACACGGTCATCGCTGCAGCACCAGTGGTTGGCTGTTGACAACAGTGTGCAACAGTCTGCAGAGGCGCATGCAACGTTTGCTTGCCCCTGTGGGCGCCCATCAGTGCCGCTCATTCTCAACCCAATACAATTTTTTTACCCAACACAACAGGGCAGCACGTGCTGGAGCGCAGCTCAGTTGTGATCCACCCCGACGGGGCGGTGGAGGCGCGCTTCACAGGTGGGCCAGCAGGCTGGTAGGTGTCGTTTGCAGCGGCCCTGGGCCAAAAAGTTGGGAGCGGCAGGCTAGTAGGCACCGCGTGCAGCAGCCTCCGGGCCAGCTTGGGGGCTGCACACTTCTGTGTGGAGGCATCCAGTTGCGGCCCTCTGCTTTTGCAGGCGCGACCTGCCTGAAACCGTTGACCGTCGCTGCCTCGCACTCCCTCCGCCCCGCCTGCAGTGGCGCTGCCTGCCCGGGGGCGTACCGTGCTGGGGCAGTGGGCTGCATCTATCCTGCTGCACAACTTGCCTAGGTGGGCAGCGGGGCCGCCCTGTTGGATGCCGTGGCTATGGCCAAGCGCATCAATTAATACATGGCATGGTGTGCAGGCAGAGTGTATCCAACGCATGGCGACGCGAAGGCGCGCTGCCCCACTCTGCGCCTATGCCTGCTGTGCACGCTGCGCTCTGCTCCGCAGGTATGTGCAGGCGGGCCTGCTGTACAGCCAGCTGGACCGGCGGGCGCTGCAGGCGCACGTGGAGTGCGTGGAGGACACACAGGCGAGCGGTTTGTGAACTAGTAAACCCATGCTTCACTTTTATGTTGTTTCGTGTTGGTGGGGCTGAGGCGCACGTGGAGTGTGTGGAGGACACGCAGGCAAGGCAGGGGCGATGCGCTGTTACGACGTTCTGTGGCATTGTCTGTGTGTGGCAATGCTGCTTTATGTGTATTGTGTGGAGAAGGCACAAAGACGAGGCTGCGGCCGTGCATGAGATGCCTTCTTAGGTCATTTTGTAGCGTGGCTGAAACTGCATCCACCCTGTGCAGCGTGGGCATGTAGCACATCATACCCCCACAGGGCTGGGCCTCCGTGCATCATCGAAGTCAACGCTGCTAACTTTCAATCGACATTCCTGGCCGCAGGCGCTGCGAGACCAGCTGCCCGGCCTGGGCTTGGTGGCGTTTGTGGGGGACGGCTCCATCCTGCCTAGGCAAGGCAGGGCCGGCTCGGTTGGACGGGCTGGCTACTTGTGGAACATGCCTTTTTTTTGTTTTGTGGCCCCTTGCATGGCTCCATTCTGCCCAGGCAAGAAAAGGGCCGGTTCAGTTTAACTCCAGTGGCCTGGCCAGGCTGGAGACTGTTCAGTGGACGGGCTGGTTGCTTGTGAAGGACGGCTTCGACCTGGGCAGCACTCAAGGAGCTGCTTTCCACAAGACAATGTGCAGCATCTCGGCTCTCAAGCCGTGTCGTATCTCGCACTCTAGCATGAAGGCTGGGCCCCCTTTTCGCCAATCATCCTTGTTTTTTGCCTGCAGGGCGAGCGGCGCTTCGGACGAACCCATGCCGCCAGGCCAAGCGGTGCCCTTCCGAGCACCCAACTCGCTGGCGGTCACGGTGCAGCTGCCCAATCGCGGTGCCGTGCGCGGACTGGGGTTACGGTGCGGGGCATGGTTGGCAGCCTCCCTGCTGTGCCTGCTGAGGCTGCCTGCGCGTCTGCGTGGTATTTGGATACCGCCAGCTCAAGTGGCCAAGGTGCAAGTTTGTGCACCTGCATTGTGTGCCAACCACCGCGCAAACAAGCAGTGAGCTGGCTCCACGCTCACCTCGCCGCGCCAGCTAACTGCATGGCCCATGCTGCGCTGCGCCCTGCTGGCGAGCAGGCGGGGCGTGACGCTCATCTGCGGCGGCGGCTTCCACGGCAAAACCACGCTGCTGAAAGCGATCGAGGCGGGCGTGTACAACAAAGTAAGGGCAAACTGAGGGCACAGTTGGGTAAAGCTGTTGCACCTGGCTGTGCAGCAATTGCGCGACGGCAGCGTCTGTCAACATCCAGCGGTAGAGTCGTGCATTGTAAGCAAGCGCATCGCTATATATCAGCCCTTATTCAGAGGCTGTTCACGTCCACCCCCCTCTCCAGATTCCGGGCGATGGGCGGGAGCTGATTGCAACAGACCCGACTGCGGTGAAGATCCGAGCGGAGGATGGCAGGTGGGCGGCCTTCCTATCTGCCAGGTGCACAGCGCCTCTTGCTGGGTGGGTGGCCTCTGTTCAAGCTCCGGCGGTTCAAGAGGCATCCTACATCTGGGCGCACAAAGCCTTGCCCAGGGCTCACAAACCTTGCCCAGCCCGTTCCATGCTTGCGGCACCCCGCTTTTCACAGGCGCGTGGAGGCGGTGGCCCTGCAACCACGATCTGTGTGCTTGAAATTCAGCAAGCCATGATGCGGCATGGCCTCACAAATCCCTGTTTGCAGACGCGTGGAGGCCGCCAACACCTCGCCCCTTTCGCTACACCAATCTGCGTGTTTCACGTTGCTGCAATGCATCCGAAATCGGTTGAAATCCTGAGTTGCAGGCGCGTGGAGGCGGTGAACATCTCGCCCTTCATTGCAAACCTGCCCTTTGGCAAGGACACCACCAACTTTGGCACCCCGGACGCCTCGGGCAGCACCTCGCAGGTGTGAGCTGGGTGTCGTGGTGCGCACCTGGTTTGTGGTGCGCATCTTTGCAGGTGTGTTGGCTTGGTCTCCTGCGCTCCTGGTTGATGTGCTTTGTGGTGCACATCTTCGCAGTTGCAGCATGGTGTTGCGCGGTGCGCACCTGGGTTGATGTGCTTTGTGGGGCACATCTTCTGGCGTGCGTTGTGCCTGCAGCCTGTGAGTGTGGCCTCCACTGTAGGCAGCACCTCGCAGGTGTGTTCACTGGGGGTGATGTGCTTGCAGGGCGCATTTTTGGATGTGTGCAGGCTCCGCATGCACTCATGTGTCTGTCGATTGGGTGCCTCATCGCCATCAATGAATGGTACCGAAGTGTTTGACCCTCCCTGCCTCCCTCCATCTTTCCCCTCTGCTCCTCTGCCTGCACAGGCTGCAAACATTCAAGAGGCGCTGGAGGTCGGTGCGCACACCCTGCTGGTGGACGAAGACACTTCAGCAACCAACTGTGAGGCGCCGCTGCTGCTGCTTCCGCTGCCGCAGCCGCCGCTGCTGCTGCTGCTGCTGCTGCCGCTGCCCTTCAGTCTCACGCCTGCACCGTGGCGAGTGCCTGCCATTGCATTTGCAAGCCACGGGGCACCCGAACGCGGATTGAACCCTCACCCCTTCTGCCCTCCTGCTCATGCAGTCATGATTCGCGATGCGCGCATGCAGGTGCGCAGCATGAGCGCCTGCGTGATGCGCAACCGCACCTGGCGCTTTGCTGTGTGGCTGCCCTGCAACTCCATCACACCCAGGCTGCCGTGAGGCTGGCTCGTCTACGATTTGCAATTCACTGCTCACACACACCGCATCGCAGGAGCTGGTTTCGGGGGCGCGCGAGCCCATCACCCCTTTCATTGTGAAGTTGCCCGCGCTGGCGGCACAGCGCGGCGTGTCGTGCGTGCTCGTGATCGGCGGCAGCGGGCAGTACTTTGATGTGGCGGGTGCGGTGTGTTGTTTTGTATGCAAAAGTATGCAAAATCAAAGGGCAGTACTTTGACGGGGAAGGTGCGGCCTGCTGCGGTGGCTTGTGGGGTCGCGTTTGGCTGGTCAGCTTGGCAAACGCCTGGCCTGCAAGCTCGTGAGCAGGCAGGTGGGCCGCACTGCTATTTTCTGTGCACTTGGTTGCAAGTTGACAGTGTGGTTTCGACACCGTGTGTATGCTGTGCAGACACGGTCATCTGCATGGACGAATACCTGCCGGCGGACGTCACCACACAGGCGCAGGCCATTTCTCGGCGGCACGCCGGACCCGGCGACTCGCTGCCCCGAGCAGAGCGGTATGGGGATGTCACACCCCGCACCCTGGCGTCAGGCAAGCTGGCTTGGGTTTTGGTTGCAGCTGCTGGCCCTCGCAAGTTGCTGCCTCCACTCCTGCTGCCACCGCTGCCGCTACCACTGCTGCTGCGGCGGCGGCATGCACCCTTATGTAAGGTTATAACTACATTACAGCATCCATTCCCTCTGGCATTATCCACCTGCACCCTGTGCAGTGCACTCTCGGCCGTTGGCGGCACATGGGCGGGACCTGCGGGTCAAGACGCGCACTCGGTCCTGCATCCAGCTGGACCAGGACGAGCTTGATTTAAGGCGAGGGTGTGGATACTGTGCAGATGTTGACTACACTGTGTGTGCGGAGCATTTTTCTCCCAATGTTGTGGCTTTTTAGAAAGGGTGGAAAGCATGTGAGCTCATGCATCCAGCTGGACCAAGATGAGCGGTTGAGGATGCGTCTAGCTATTCAACCAAAGCACCCATCAGCCCCGTCTTCATTTGCTCCTGTACTCGCGAGCCGCAATGCCGTTGAGCAACTAGTGGAGGCCAGCTACACGGGAGCCATGGCTGATGCGCTGCTCAATTGTCCCAACTGTGTTTTCCGTGTGGTGTCCCGGCACTCCCTGCAGTGCTGTGGAGCAGCTGGTGGAAGTCAGCCAGACGCGGGCCATCGCCGATGCGCTCCTCAAGCTGCGCCGACTGCTGGCCGGCGGTGGCGGCAGCGGCGGCGGCAGTTGGCGAGGAAAGACGCTGGCGCAATTGCTGGACGCTTTGGAGGCGGAAATGGACGAGCAGGTGAGAAGCTGTGTGCGATAACAAAACATATCCTGCCTGCCATGTGTGTGGCAGCTGCCTGTATCGCTTATCATCATATCTGCATTGGGCGCTGAATTGTATTGTGCCTCATCTGCAGGGGCTGGACGCGCTGTCGCGCTCCAAGCCCGGCAACCTGGCCCGCCCCCGCCGCTTCGAGCTGGCCGCCGCCATCAACCGGCTGCGCACGGCGCAGCTGCGGCAGGTGGCGAGCTGAGCAGAGGTGCAGCAGTACAGTGCATGCATATGGCCGCAGCCATCATTTTTAGCAGCCTGTTGCAGGTGGTGAGCTGAGCCAGGGCCGCAATAATGCACTGCATTCTGATGCATCTGATGCATCTGATGCATTCTGATGCATCTGAGCCTCGCTAGACACTTTTGTGCGCTCACTGGAATTTCTTGCTATGCAATTGCTTTACAGTGCCGAAAGGGTCTCAGGGCTGAGTGTAATGACACGAAGCCCATGTGCAACAGTCACGGGTTTCGGAGAGGCATTCATTCCATTCTTTATTCTGTACAGGGCAGGCAGGGAGCCTTTGGTTTTGCAACAGGGCAGGCAGCTCCCAAGACCTGCTTGCTGCGCTGGGCAGCACGCTGCCGCTGCCTCAGCCGTGCAGAGTGCTGCTCTGCACTGCGTGGGCATTTTGTCGCGGCACACTGCTTCACTGGCCCACGCGGCCCTTGTCAGCAAGCAGGGCCTCTGCATCTGCCGCAGTCGGCTGCGCGTCAATGGCCCCGGGCTTGGTGCAGGTGAAGGCGCCGCAGGCGGTCGCAAACTCCACTCCGCGCCGCAGCTGTGCAGGTTGGCGAGGGGGGGCGGGGCAGGGTGCTAGTAGGGTCAACATGCTTGAAGCGCAGCAGGCAGCAAGTTGTAGGGTCGCAAGAGAGCGCAGCAGGACAAGAGTCGGCAGATGGGGCGGGCGTGGCCCCTTAGTAGAGTGGGGGCCCGCCTCACCACCCAACCCCATCTCGTTCTCCTGGCTTGACGTGACCAACAAAGCGGGCTCGGAGTCAGCGAGGCTTACACGATGCCTGCTCCTCACCTTGCCGGGGTCGGCCACCAGCGAGTCCAGCCCGCCGCTCAGCAGCAGGTAGAACAGGAAGCCTGGTGGGATGGTGGAGGAAACGGTAGTGATTGCAAAACACGGTCGATGCGACACCAGCCGGCAGTTCAGCAGCAGGTAGAGCAGGAAGCCTGGTGGGGCGGCTGGGAGTGAGGTGTCAAAACCAACCGGGCGACCAATGCTTTGGGAGAGCAAAGCCAGCCATGCCTTTTGAGGAAAGTCAGGGGAGGGCAGCACAAATGGAGCCCAGGCAGCCAGTTGAGCACTCAGCCCCTGCACTATTTACTGCCCCCACCTGCCAGGTAGGCGTCCCCTGCTCCAGTGGTGTCCGCCACCTGCATAGAAAACAAAACAAAGCAAATCGTGTTTTGTAACAACTCGACATGCCCTGCACAGCTGAACACGGCGCAAGTTCCCCAGGCGCGAGTGATTCAGCCGCTGCTGGCAAAGCGGTTGCTGCAACAGCGGGCACTGCTGCATGGGAAGGCGCCCGCCTTCTGTGCCCAGAGACAAACAGCTGCCGAGCAAACAACCCACAGATTCCTGCCAAACGTCAACGACTGAAACTTTTCTAAAACAGCAACGTGCCTTCACGTCCAACACCGGCACCACACCGCTCATGTCCAGCTTGCCGCCCGGCGCCCGGAAGGCGTACGCTGAGCCCTTTTCTCCAGCTGCAGAGGAAAGGGATAACACAACAAATAAGCAGGGATGGAGATGAGCAGCGCATCTGCCGTGTGGCGCGCGGAAGGCGTACGCAGAGCCCTTCTCTCCAGCTGCAGTCAAGGGTGGCAGGCAGAGTCCAGCAAAGAAAGGCGAGTGCCAATATGCGCACCCGAGACCAGCATGCCCCTGCACATGAAGCAATGATGAAAAGGCACCACCAACCCTGCAAGTGGTAAATCACATTCACAGCTGCCATGGTGCGCACCCGACACCAGCACGCCGCGCCAGCCCTGCCCACGCTCCAGCACTCGCTCGGGGTGCGCCAGCGCTTGGTCTGGAGGGATGCCAAACAGCCACTCCGCCTCCTGCAAGTGCAGATGGGATGCAGGCGTTTGAAGGAGAGTGCTTGGCTGTCAGGACAAAACCTTATTGGCAACCCTAGGCGCACATCCTCACGCAGCTGCTGGATGTCGTTCAGCACAGCCAACTCCTCTCCTACATGCCTCACCTCATCAGTAGCTTTCAGGTTGTGCGCCTGCTGGATGTTGTGCAGCACACGGCCCTTCTCCCCTCCTCACCCAACTCCTAACTTTGTGACCTCACCTCATCAGTCACTTTCAGGATGTGCGCCTGCTGGATGTACTCCAGCACGGCCGCCTTGGCTGCCGCCTCGTCATCCCAAAACACGGGCCGCCGGTTGACGTCAATCACAACCGTCGTGTGCCCGCCCTGCGTGGTGCGGCAAGCGGTTGGAGAGAGTTGGGGATAGATGGGGATGCGAAGGGTTGCGGTCTGGGGGATAGGGAGCAAGCGGGTCGGAGCAGTCACAGTCAAGCCCAAGTGCCACAAATGAACCTCTCCCTGTCCTGCAACCATGCCCCCCCTGCGCCTTGCCTCGCGTGCCACCGCCACCGCCTGCCGCATCGCATCTGCAGTGGGACCGCCCGCCAGCCCAAGAGTGCCCGTCACCAGAGCATCTGCCGCCTGCGGGACAGCAGGCAGCCGGGCAGCAGGGCAGCTGAGCAAGGTCAAAGATATGCCTATACGCATGCGCCCAGCTGCGTGGCAACAAGCAGTGCCCAGCTGATGGGTAGCCATGCAGCGCCATGCGCTTGCCTTGATTTTGTCCAGCGGCAGCGCCTGGGGGTCCAGGTAGCAGTCGGCGTATTCGTGCGTTTGGGCCTGCAGGAGTGAACAAAAAAAGATCAAAAAGTTTGGGTTGCTAGGGAAGCAGGCAGGTGGGTCGGTCCAGGCGGCAGTGGGCGTACTCGTGCGTCTTGGCCTGCAGGATACTGAAGAATGTTCACATGGACTGGTGGCCAATGTAGGCAGGCTGCGACCCACAGCGCCCACAAACCAAGCCAAAGCAGGGCTGGACAACGAGCAGGTGCTGCGACAGCAGGCGGCTCGCCTTGCCAGCCCCCGCGTGAATAGGGGAAGGACAGCTAGTGAACGTCAGCAAAGCCGTCAGCACGATTCACTCGCCTTGCCAAACCCCGCAAACTGGCGGTCGCCGTCTGGCTTGCGGGTCACCAGGATGTCTCGAGTGGGCCGCTCCACACGCTGAATGGCGCTGGTGTCCACGCCGCGCTCTGCAGCACAACAAATGGCCAGTAAGCACGGGAAGTGAGCAGGAGATAACTGGCTAGTCAAGCGGCATCTCACTATGCAGCGGCGCCACAGCGCAGCCCCTTGACTGCACAGCAGCACCAGCACTTGATACACAGCCCGCTCACTCTGCAGCAGCGCCACGAAATCGTCTCCAAGGTCGTCGTTGCCGATGGCTGAAACGAACAGTGCGCCGGCGCCCAGGCGAGCCACGCCGGTCGCAACATTAGCGGGGGCGCCGCCTGGGTACGGCGTCCTGCGCAGCAGCAGCAGAGGGGGTGGCAGAAGTGGGTAACACAGCCGGTCCCCACATTGGCGGGGGCACCACCTGGGTAGGGCGTCCTGCGCAACAGCAGGAGTGGCGGCACAAGTGAGCAGCGCACATGAGACCCGTGGGTCCTTCGTTCGGACAGACAAGTGTGCACTTGATCATGCACAGCGGGGCGAGTTCGCATAGGTGCCATGCCTTGCCGCATGCCCGCGAGCAGGCAGGCAGGCACGCGCCGCTCTTGCCGCTCACCAGGACTCCACCTTGTCCACCGGCACACCAATCTGGTCGGCCAGGCAGTCTGCGGCAGGGCCGGCACAGCAACTAGTCGCAGGAGAGGCGGCAACGCAAATGAAGCCGCTGCCGCCACCGAAAGCCCTACCGTAGAGCGCCTCGCCCAGGGACGCGACGTAGTGCCCGTGCATCGTGTCTTTGGCGCTCATGGCTGCGACGGGGGCGCGCAGAGGCCGGCTGCGGGGCGGCTGGGGCCTGACCGGCGGCTGCTTGGCGGGCAGCGATCCAAGGGCGGGCTGGCAGTGCCGCAGGCTGATGCGCATGCGATCAGCGGCGCCCCCGCGCTGCCAGGCAGCTGGGCGGCGAGAGGAGGCGAGCAGGGAGGGGCAAGGCGGCTCCGCCAAGCTTGCAGAGCCCCGAATTCAATGTGGATCACGCACACAGAGTGCATGGAGCGACGCGATCGCCCGATGGCTTCCTCAGCATGGGGCGCCGGCATGCCGGCAGCGGCAGTGACGCGCGCTGCAGCCATTGCTTTCTCCCTCGACCACTGCTTGCTTCCTGGCCCTGTGGCGCCCGTCTTACATGGTGGCACATCCAAATCGCACATCCGTTCACTGCAGCACGCGCAGGCGCACCGCATTGCTGCCGCAGAAGGAGCCCTGGAGGTCGCGCAACGCGCGGTGCGCCTCCTGCCGCGTCGCAAACCGCACCACCGCCTTTTCCGACTTCTCCTTCTCTTTCGGGCCGCCGCCGTGCCGCCGCTTGATGCCCACCTGCGCGGCGGGAGCGCGGGCCAGACATGCTGCCGTCAAGTGCAGGGGCACGGGCAGTAGGCATGGACATGGGCATGCCATACTGACATGTACTGTTGCAACCCTCTTCCCACTCACCAGCTCGCCCGCCTCCTGGTCCCGCAGAAAGGTGATGGCCCGCGCATGCAGGTTGTAGCCGCTGAACAGGCGCAGCACGTCCTCTGCAAGAAGGAAGGAAGGAAGGAGGAAAGAGGATGCAGGTTGGGAAAGAACGGAAGAGGGTGCATGCTCTGCAGCTCAGTTGTTCAGCCCCGTGTAATGCTGGTAGATGCAAAGTAACCAGCTGCAGGTTATCCACCGCCAGGTAGCGCCTTTCACAACCGACCTTCAGTAAGAGCAATGGTAAGAGCAAACTGCTGCTCACCCGAGGTGCTGCTGGTCGACAGCCCCTCCACCAGCAGGTACCGCCCCCGGCTGCTCATGGCCAGCGGGTTGAACACCGCCGAGGTGAAGTCGCGGGGCAGCGCCGTGCGCATGACCACACGCCGCGTGCCCTGCAAAACATGGCATTGGAAACATGCGTGGGTAGCCGGTTGAGACGGCTCAGATGGCAGTCGCCCAGGGGCACTGCGACGTGCAGCAGCAGCTTTCAAATGTCGCCCCAAAAAGCCTCTCACCAGGTATGCGCCGTTGCGGCTCAGCGCGCGTTGCCGGTCCTCGGCGGATGCAAAGGCGAGCCAGAAACGAGCGATCTGGAAGCGCTCCCATGTGTACTCGGGCCTGCGGGCACACGTTTGCAGAGCAGTTGGATAGCGACTGGGCAAGTTCAGCTGGACAGAAGCGAGCAATCTGGAAGCGCTCCCACGTGTACTCGGGCCTGCAAAGCACAGGCAGGCAGGTCATATCAGTCAACAGTAAGGCAGTGCACTCAGCGCTGCTGGCAGGTTGCCTCGTGGCAGCACACAGTGGGCCCCGCTGTACGCAGCGCCCACCGTGCGCTAGCGGCAGCCAGCTTACAGCTGTGCACATTGAGTGGCGCATTCAGCTCTGGACTGCTAGTGACGTAACCTGCCAGCACAGCCAGGGGAGGATTCTCACCTGATTTCTTCGACCGGCAGGTTGTAGCCATCAAAAAAGGAAGCAATGTCCTCCCGCAGCAGGCTCTGCAGGCAGCAAAGGAGGGGCAGCTGGGTGGCACGGCGTGCAGCAGCAGCGGATCGGGAGGCGCTGCAGGTATGTGTGCCATGCAGCGCTGTGCATAAACAAAGCAGGAGCATGTGCAGCTGAGCTTGAGCGCTCCTCCAACAGGCGCTCTTGGCTCTGCTAGCCGAAAAAAGGGGCGGCAGTCGGTTCCAGAGCACAGCACAGCACTTGCCCAGTTGACATTGCATAGGTAGGCAGGGTACATCTTCTTGTTGATTTGCGCCCCCTCCTCCATAGGGAACTCGCCGCGCTGTGGCCGCTGCTTTCGGGGCGTCTCTGCCCTGCTGCCGCGTGGCCCACCGCCGCCGCCGCCGCCGCCGCCGCCACGGCCCTCTTGCCGCTGCGCCGCCTGGTGCTGTGGATCGCCGCTCTGCTGCCGAGCGTCCTCCGCCTCGGATGCAAATCCGTGCTGGGAGAGCAGGGAGGCGCTGCCGCTGCCACAGGCGCGGAGCCCGCCGACCCTAACGAGCCGTGCGGCCTGCAGCATGGCAAAGGCTGCTTCGACAATGGGATATGTCCAGGAATGCAGACAAGCCAATTGTGGCCTGGTGCAGCGAGCCGAGAGGCAAGCCGCAGCACAGCAGCAGCCAAATGAGCCGAGGCTGAAGCGCTCCAGGTCGCAGGCTGTAGTTCATTTCGCTCTCTGATTGTCGTCCTATCTGTGGGGCTAGCCATCTGCATCCTTCGGCACGCCCACGCTCGGTGCCAAGCCCCAGCGCCATCCACAGCGTTTGGGCTGGTCATCCTGGCTAAAATATGGCGGCGGTGGCGCGTGCGCAATGTGCTGGCCGCTGCGCCATGCCCACAGCGCCACTAGGAGCGACGGCGGCGGCGCCGCCGCCGCTGCCGCCACGCTGCCGCCTGCGGCCTGTGGCCGCTCCAACAGCGCCGGCGGTGGCTCTACAGCGGCCAGGGCAACCCACGCCGCAGCTACACCAGAGGCCATTGCAACGACATGTGCGCTGCCGGCAGGGCAGAGGCGATAGCAAGCCCAGTGGCAGCAGCGAGCGCAGCAGCGGCAGCGAGCAGAGCAGCGGCGGCGGCGGCGGCGGCGGCAATCGCGGCAAGGGCAGCAACGGCGGCGGGGAAGAAGTGTTGCAGAATGTTGAGCTGCTGGTGGGCGACTGCCTCGTCCTCGTGTGCTTTGCGCTGTACAAGCAGGTGCGCCTCGGAGGGTATGGGTTGTTGCTGTCGAATATGGTTTGCTGTGCTGCAGGGATGTTTGGTTGCCAAGGGCAGTGCAATCTTGCTTTCAGTTTCTATCGGTGGTGCATGGGCCTTCGCAGATTGCCGCCCTTACCCCCTGCCCAGCTTTGTATGCAAATGCCACCCATCCCACATTCACCCTACATGTATGCTTGTGTCTACCTGCTGTTGCGCGCAGATCATGGCCCTCATCTTCCTGCCCAGCCTGGCTGGACATGCTTTACATGTATGCATTCATTCTGCCCCGCCGGTGCCGCAGATCACCGCCCTCATCTTCCTGCCCTCCTTCCCCGGCTGGCTGGCGCCCCTGGCCTTCAACCCCGTCCGCTTCCTCGAGTTCTTCTCCTTCACAGCCACGCTGCTGGGCACCTGGGTGGCGGCAGGTGCGCTGTTCCAGGCGGCTGCTGCTGTGCTAATGTGCCAACTTAGAGTCGGGTGCTTCAGCTTTGCCGCCACGCTGCTGGGCACCTGGGTGGCGGCAGGTGAGGCGCTCAAGCTGGCTGCTGCTGTGCTGAATGCGCCGTGCTGCAGCGCCACGCCTCAAGCCTGGGGGCAGCAGCAAGTGTGCCGTTGCTGAGTGCGGGCCTGTGTTTAGCAGCCCGCATTGCTGTGTGGGACGAACAAGAAGTCCTGCTGCTGCTGTGGCGTCCCTCCCAACACCTGCTGCCCCTCCCTGCCCCGCCTGCAGGCATGCTGAGCGGCGGCTACCGCTTTGCAGCCACAGCAGAGCTGCAGACGGCGCTGAGGTGAGGAGGAGCTGGCGCGCAGTGGCCAGTGCTGCCGATTTGCAGCCAACTTCCACCTCCCAGCATGGGGCAGCAGCCCCGGTCGCCTGCCCCTCACATCTGATACTGCTGCCAGCACGGTGGTGCTGCATGCTTGGCTCTCACCTAATCCAGCCTGCACGCATCCTGCGCTCACTCGTGCATTGCCCCCTCACCCACACATCACACCCGCAGCCGCATCTGCTGCATGTGGCTCATCTCCATGCCCGTGGCGGCTGCCAGCTTGCAGCTGGGCAGCAAACTTTCGGATCTCACATTTACTTTGTCTTGTGGCCCCACCCATCACCCTCTGCAGCCGCACCTGCCGCATGTGGCTCATCTCCATGCCCGTGGCGGCCGCCCAGCTGGTGCTGCTGACGGCTGCCGAGGATGCCACGCTGGTCGGCGATGAAGGCTTTGCCTCGGTGCTGCCACTCGCTGCCTCTGGCCCTGGAGAGCCGTTTGTGACGGCGGCAGGCGTGCTGGGTGAGCCCCTGGCATCTCGCAACATTGCAGCGAGCTGTGCAGAGAACAGTTGGCAACACAGGCTTGCAGCGTGGCATTGCGGAGGCGGGCTGGGCAGGCTGGGAGGTGCAGACGTGGGCAGCGCAACGCAGTGTAGGCGCCCTTGCGCCTGCATGCAGCCATGCCTGTTTCCCTCGTCCTCACAGCGCCGCGGCTCCCTTTTTCATTGTGCAGGCCTCATGTGCGTGTGGCGCGCCTTCTATGCCATTTACCTGGACCTGTCCAGCTTCCGAGGAGTGGCCGCTGCTCGCCGCGACCGCGGCAAGGACATGCAGCACTTTGCCGACTCGCTGAAAAGCGCCATGCTGCTCTCGCTGGCCTTCTGCGCCGTGCTGCAGGTGCGGGTTGGGCAGGGCGCTAGGGCCAGGGTGGGGTGCTACGGCATTGTGGGTGTGCTGCGGCTGCTGGTGGCATGTGTGCGCACACAGCATTGGTGCTGGCTGGGGCAACATGCCGCACAGACCCACAACCTCCTTGCGTTGCCTCCCCTGACACGCATGCATTTTTGCAGTGCTTGGGCGGCCTGGTAGGAGAGGAGCAGCTGGAGCTCCTTGTCTCGTCGCTGTTCAACGGCCAGCAAGTTGCTTCAGCAGCTGGCGGCCCACTGTGAACTCCCCTTGACGCTCGGCGCATTGCCTCGTGCTACCATGCTGCGACAATGATGCTTGGTGCAGGGCCATGCTCTGGCCTCCAGCACAGCACTGCACAGCGCAGCACAGCACTGCACTGCACAGCACGCCTGCGGGCCACCAGTTTTCATTCGCACTAATTTCATTGGGCCCTTCAGCCTGCCTTGAATGTTCTTGAACGCACTCGCTGCCGCACCTTCATCAGAGTCAACTTGCCGGCTGCGTTGATTTTCCGCAGTTTTCAATGCGAACCTTTACCTGTTCACACTCTCAACTGACGCAACCAACACTGGGTGTGCACGCATTAGCACCCTTTCTGCACCCACTGCACCCTTTCTGCCCCGCGGCACCTCTCTCATTCGCCTGCTGAGCTGCGTGCAGCCCAGCGGGGAACAGCCTGGGAATAGCCTTGTGACAACTGAGCGGTAGGTAGCAGTGCGGTAGCAGCGCAACCAGGGCGGGACGGGCAACGGGCAATGGTTGGGGGGCGGGGGTGGACGAGCGTGTGGTTGAGACAGCGTCAAACTTCAGAGCATAATGGTGTGTGTGTGGTCAGTGCGGCCGCGCCTGGCGCTCCGTTTTCGGGTGCAAAGCGCAAACGAAGCAGGCCAGGCAGGGGCGTCAAATCGGTGTGTTGCGTTGTGGAAGCGCATCTTCTTTGGTGCATCAAGGCGTGCGCGCCAGGGTCAGAGAGCAAAAGTCACAGAGAGGCGGCGCTAGCATGGAGGCGCGCCGCTTGCTGGGTGGGCGGGCGGGCATTGGGGTCCCAGGGCGGGGCGCGACAGTCACGCGCAGCTCGTGTGCAGCGGCTGTCGGGCCGCCGCCGCGTCAGGCCTTGCCCCGGCCCGCAGCCGCAGGGTGTGTGTGGAAACACCACTCAGAGGCGGCTTCACGCGTCCTCGTCCTCCTCCTCCTCCTCCTCGTCGCCCTTGGCCTTCTTGGCCTCGGGCTCCTCCTCGTCCTCACCAGCCTCCTCCTCCTCAGCGGGGGCCTCGGCAGGCGCCTGGATGGGTGGGAAAGGGCGGGTGGAGAGCGGAGTTGGGTGGGGTGTGAATGAATGAATGAGTGACGAAAGCCGGCCACCTCCTCGGCGGCGGGGGCCTCGGCAGGCGCCTGGGCGGTTGTGGGGGTGGGGGTGGGGTGTTGAGTGATTGAGCGACGGCACAGCAACCATCCGGGACAGTGCGCCAGCCTCCTCCACCTGCACCGTCTACTTCCCCGGCCCACAACATTGCTTGAAGTCAGCAGATGCTACCCATAAACCACTCTCTGCCAGCCCACCCCCTCACCTCCTCCACAGGCGCCTTGCGCTTCCGCTGCTTGGGCGCGCCGCTGGCGTACGTCTCGACTGCAGGGGCGGGGCGGGGCGGGCGGGAGGGGTTGGTGAGGCCGAGGAGCTTGGGGGAATGAGGCAGGGTGTGTTGCCCGCGGGTCAGGCTAAACAAAGGCGGCAGGCAAGGCTCGCGGTGGCGCCCCGCAGCTGATTCCCATGCCGCTGCCGCCGCCGGGCAGGTAAAACCCCTTGGGACAGAAGGTCCGCTCCCACGAAACCCAGTGTAGCAACAAACAGATTTAAAGAAGATTCCTAAAGACTCACTGATGTCCTGCAGCTCGGCCATGCCCGTGTCGCTGCCAAAGTCGAGGTTGACGCGCTGCAGGGCGCGCCCCCACTTCTGCAGGTTGCGCCACAGCGCCTCCCACTGCGGCGGGGGAACGCAAAAGGGGGGAGGCAGGTTGAGTCAACGACGAGTTGAAGACACGGCCCCACTCCTGCAGGTTGTGCCACAGCGCCTCCCACAAAATGTGGGTGGACGTTTGTGGAAGTGAGATGCAGGCAGGGTAGCACTAAGTAGCGGGAGTGACACAGCGCAAGTGCAAGTGCTCGGGATGCCGACAAGTACAAATGTCGCAGGCGCACACACGCACCTGTGCGGGCTCCCACTCCAGCGCCTCGGCCGCCGCGGTCAGCACCTCCACCCACTTCTCGTACAGCACCTGGGAAGGGGATCAAGACGGGTAAAGGGTCGGATACAACGGCCATGGCAGTTGGACCGTGAGGGTAACTACACAGCTGCGAGCACAGTGCACACCCCTTGACGAGCTGCGGCTGCGCCCACCCCCGTGCGTGGAAGCACATGCCCCCAGCACTGCCCAGCCCAGCCCAGCAAATCCTTCCAATTTTTTTTGCAAAATATAAAAACCACGCACCGTGGGGAACTCGTTGGCCTCGCTGATTTCGTCGCCGCCCGCCTGCTCCCAGCGCTCGCCATCGCCGGTGAGGTCAAAGCCGCGGGGGTCGCCAGACACCTGCCAGTTGTTGCAGGTGCGGGTGGTGGCTGTTAGCACACCAGATCTGGGGCTGAGGGTGTGGTACAAGCAAGCGGGTGCGTGGGTGCATGCCCAAAGCGCAGAAAAGTGCAGAGGGGCCGTGCGTGGGGTGCTTCGGCGCCCGCGCATGAGCGGCGGGCACACGGAGCTGCTGGCCGTCTGCCTGTGTGCTGCTCCCCACCTGGCTGGTCACCGACTCCAGCGCCTCGATGGCCTCCTGCCACTCCTCGCCCTGCAGCAGGAGGGAGGCGAAGCAGCGGGTGAGCAGGCGGCGAGCGAAGAGCCAGGGCGGAGGCGGGAGCGGGCCCGCCCAAGCGCCCCGCCCCACACGCCCGGAGCCCCGGCGCCGCGTGCCACGGGCTCCTTAGGTGCTGCTGGGCCTTTGGGGAGGTGGGTTGGCGCCAGCGAGCGCCAGCATCGGGGCGGGCCAGCGGGAGCTTGCCTCTTGGAAGTCCTCTATCGAGTTGTATGTCTTCACAAGCCGCTTCAGGGCCGAAAGGCCTCCCCGCCCAGAGCCGCCCTTGCCCATCCTGTGCTGGTGCCGTGGGGTGCGGGAGAGAGTGGCGAACAGACGCTCCCGCGCTGTCTGTAATGTGTTGTGGTGGCCGGTAGGAGTCGCGAATAGCGGTGCCCCGGTCTGCAGGTGCGCGCCCTGCCCCGTGGCCGTGCCATGCCTGCTGCGCCATTTTTTGGCGCCGTGGAGGCCTGAACATCCCCGTTCACCTGCTTGTGAGGCGCTGTGAGTGTCTGGAGGCTTGCGCAACCAGCCCCCCGAGCCTAGGGAGCTCTTGTTTGGGCACCGCCACCCCCGCCGCCGCCCTTGCACTGCCGGGTTGGCCCAGCTTGCATGTGCTGCTGCTGGCCGCTAGTTCACACATGCAGTGGTCACTGCTGTCACACACAATACCTGATACCCAGCAGCACTGCTCACCAACAAAGGCCCGCTGACGATGAGGCCCTTGAGCGTAGGGCAACCAGACTGCACAGCCTTCTCCGCTTGACGGCCCAACGCCTGCCCGCTCAAGTGTTCAGGCAAGCCTGGCTGGCCGTGCTGTGTGGTCAACTTAGTTGCACTGGCAACACGGGTGGCAAAATTGCGGCAAAATGGTGGGCTGAAAGCAAGCGAGGCAGGCGAGACAAAAGGTACTTCAGTTCAGGGGCCAGGCGGGAAAAACAAACAGGAGGCAGCAAAGCGTGGCGAACAGCAGGCGGGAGGAGCAACGGAAGCATGTACTGCCGTCAGAATTTGGGGCTGGAAATAGGCACTGGCACGGAGACCAGGAAAAATGGTTGGCAAGTGTGCTCAAAAGAGGGGCCGAGAGGCCGGAGAGTGCAGGCACTCGGCAATGCTGCATATGGCTGGGCTATCCTGGGCTGGACAAAGTGCCCAAGCTGCCCACGCCACACGCCGAGCAGACAGGCACGCCGAGCAGAGAGGCTGCGGCATAGCGCAGCTGCGGCACACAAGCTGCTTGTTTGAGCGCGCTGCTGCACAACAGGCGCATGCTACGCTGGCGCAGAGCCAGGCGCATGCGTCGCAGAGCCAGCTGCACAAGTCTGAAATGTGTGTGCGCGTACCAGCCGCATGCTTTCCAAGAGGTGCGCGCATATGGGCAGGGAGGGCGGGCCCCTCAGTCCACCTTGCGCACGGTGAGGCAGGGGATGCAGAGGAAGGCGCAGATCTCGCGCACCATGGACACCACGTAGTGCAGGTAGAGCACCAGGGAGACTGTGGTGAGAGGAGAACAGGACGGATGCAGAACAGTTGGAACAGACAGCCAGGTAAAGGTGGGGACACCACATAGTGCAGGTAGAGCGCCAGGGAGACTGTGGTGAGAGGAGAGCAAAGAGAAAAGAGAGGGTGAGTAAGGGGCTAAGAGTCGGGTGGGTGCATGTGCACGTGGAGCACCAGGGATGCGCGACAGCAGAGTGCGGTAAGGACCCTTTCGAGGAGGGCCCAGCCGGGAAACGAACCCTTGCTAAAACAAACCCACAACACACGACACAGTGTGCCGCAAGGGTGCACACACCCACCTGCACACACGCTATAGTTGAGCAGCACGGCGTCGGCAAAGGGCACAAAGTGGTTGGCCACCTGCACACAATCAAGGAGGCAATTCTGGTCACTAGTTATGCCGCAGCAAACCCACAGGAGGCACGTGGACAGAGCTGGTGTTCAACACCTGTAAGTTACTGGTCAACTGTTACTGGCCTGCCTGCAGAGGATGCTGCGTTACGGCATGCAACCGGTGCGTCCCGTCGACAACCAAATGTCGCACCCCAGGGCACAGGCAGCAACAGCCACCAGCTCTGCAAATGCGGATGCAGCAGCTTGCCGGCAGTGCCAAGCCCGAAGCAGCTTGCCACCACTCCAGCGTCCCACATAAGCAGCTTGCCTGCACCGCCAGGAGGACCAGGGGCCAGGCCGTGACCTCGTACGGCTCCTTGGCCATGTGGGCCATGATCAGCTTGGTGGCCTGCGCAGGGAAGGCAAATGGACACATGGCAGGTGAAGGCTGCATACAGCTTTGAATGCTCCAGGGGACATGTGTGCCTGGACCAGCTTGGCGGCCTGCAAGTTTGGTGGAAACACCAGAGGTGTGGAGAGCAGACGGAGTACTGCTGGTGGTGGTCATCAGCTGTGCAATAACCCCCGCAAGGAAAGCGGTGCATTTCGACCCCATTCCACGAGGCGCATGCAAACACAGCTGCTCGCTCTGCTTGGGCACCCCAGCCCCACCGCCCAACTGCAACGCATGCAGCCAGCCCCCTGCCCCTCTGTGCACCTGCAGCGCGTACAGGATGCCAAACGTGGCATTGGCCACGCGCGCCTGGCCCGGCAGCTGCGGCGCCGCCAGCCCCAGCATGGCCGCTCCCAGTGTAAAGAACAGCAGCAGCTGCGCAATGTGTGCCACCGCCGCCGCCTTGCCCAGCTGCTTGTGGCCGTGCTCCCGCTTGGGCAGCGTGGTGTGCTCCAGCTGGAGGGAAGAAAGAGGCAAGTTGGGGTTGAGGGTAGGGAGCGGTGACAGGTGACACGAGGCAGGGTGGAGGGCAGGGTGGGCGGGCAGCAGCGGAGTGTGAGACAGGCACGCGTGCGCAACTCCCTGCAGCATGACAGCGGAGGGCACACTGGCGCCAAATGCGTCCCCAAGCGCATCTCCCGCCCTGCCTCCCTGACAAGCCAGTACCCGACTGCGGATGCCCAGTGCCGGATGCCTAGTGCCGCCCCGCCCACCTGCTTGCTGCCCGCCAGCCTGAAGACCCTCAAGATCTGCTGCACGCCGGTGAGCACCGCCAGGGAGCAGACCTGCAGCACCACGAGACTGCAGGGGAGGGCAGGGCACATGGGGTGGGCAAGCCGTGAGGGTGCCGCCTGGCATGCTGCAGCCTGGCGAGCTTCCTTGCAGCCACGTCCCGGTGCATGCGCAGCACGGCCCGCTGCTGCAGCGCACGAGCTGCATCGCTGCACCAGCATCTGTCGGTTGCCTCGCGGCAGGAACACTGCCTGCAAACACATTCCGCCCTACCGCTCACCGGTTGAGCTGCAGCTGCGCCAGCTCTTGCGGCAAGTGCACTTGTCGCACACACACTCCTGCCTACAAAACTGTCCTTAGTAAGGCACCCCCTGACTCACTGGTTGAGCTGCAGCTGCGCCAGCAGGCTCACGGCAAACCGCGGCAGCGCTGCCTGCACCACGCTGCTGCGCGCCAGCACCGCAAATGGCCGCCACAGCCAGCCCTGCTGCCTGCACAGGAGGGGCAAGGTCAACAAGCGGTTGCGACAACAGGCATGCATGCAATGCGCGGTGCACACCGGCAGTGCACGCCAGCGTTCCTGCATGCTTTTCCGCTCAGACCAAGGAGGCTGCTCCCCTCACCCCATGAGGAGGCCCCACAGGTGGAGGGCCACTGTAGCACAGTGTGGGCCAACACCCCCTACCCCTGCTCAAATCACACAACTATACATGTCTCACCCCATGAGGAAGCCCCACAGGTGCAGGGCCACCACCGCGTAGTTGGCCTCCGTCACGCCAAAGTAGCCGTTGCCGTACACCATGATGCCTGCAGCAGCAACATGACAAACATGAGAAACAAGGGCGTGTAAGGGTAAACAATGAAGGCTGAATGCTGCCCAAAGCTAGCCGCTGCCATACCATGCAGGCCCATTCGCATGTGCAAAGCTGTCAACAGACAGGGCGATATTCCAAAGGCAGCTGTGCGTTCTCAAGGCAGCTGAGCACGCCAAACCAAGCTAGACGCGCACCCGTGTGGTACTCCTCCCAGTGCGCCAGCAGCCAGGGGCCGAACACGCAGAAGGTGGAGGCGATGAGGAACCAGCCCTGGGGGATCTGCGGGGGAGGGAGCAGGTGGAAGCGGAAGGCCGGCGGTGATGCAGCTAGGCCCACCGGCGAAAGGTGGCAAGCTGGCCGTGACGAGGAACCAGCCCTGGGGGATCTGCAGGGGAGGGAGCAGCTGGAAATGGAAGGCCGGCCGTGATACAGCTAGGCATGCAGCAAAATATGGCAAGGTATGTAATGAGGAACCAGCCCTGGGGGATCTGCGATGACAGGGGCCGGGTGACAGCAATGATGCTAGGCATGCCGCAGAATGCAGCGTACACAGCGGCATAGCATGAGGGGCAAAGGGTGAGGGCGCATGTGCAGCAGCCGCATGGCATTGCCACATTTGCCGCATGTGGGCAGCACACCCAAGCGCTGCATCCATTGATGCAGCACCCACTCCTGCACATTAGGCACGCACGTACCTGCAGCGTGCAGGCCACACCCATCAGCACCAGGTGCACCGCCATCGCGTCACAGCCTGCAGCCGGACGGGCGGAGAAAGCAGTGTACATCAGACCCCAGCATAGCCAGCGTCGCGGGCAGCTGCAATCCGCAGCTGCAGTCTGGGCACCGGCTGCAGGGGCAGTGCAACATGGCAGCCGCCGCTGCCACTCAGAGCATGCGCGCCTCTGTCGCTCTCAGCTTCCTGCCACAAAAGCGACCCGGCTTAGCGCAGCGCACCGTGGTCAAACAGCTGGCCCAGGGGCGACGAGTTTTTGGTGCGCCGCGCCTGCTTGCCGTCCAGGCAGTCCATGTGCAGGTAGAAGAAGACGGCGGCGGCGCTGCACAGGCGGGGACAAATGCACAAAGCACAAGCACCACCCCAGGTCAGAAGACCAGGTGCGAGGCGCAAAGGACAGCAGCAGCAAGCGGCTGGAGAAACGGCGGGACAAAGCCAAGCTTCACCAGTGACGCAAATGTACGCTGCAATAGCCGTGCCAGCCTCCATGGTACAGACCAGAACCAGGAGGCCCCACACAAAACCGCGCATACCACACCCCGCAACCGCCGACCGCCCCCGCGCACTTGACGGCGGGCAGCCAGGCGGGTGCTGGCCCCGCAAACTCCGGCAGGTACTTGACTCCCAGCGCATAGGCGGCCAGCAGGGCCCACAGGCCCATCAGAGTGATCAAGTTAGGCGCCAGCCACAGCGGCAGCCAGTTGTTGGTGATGTCTGCGGCGTTGGGGCACAGGGCGACGGCGGATGGCAGCAATGTGAGCAGCGGGCAGTGCATTCACAAGGCTAAGCGGGCTGCATCAGTAACGCCCTTTCCTACGCAATTTGGGCTGTGTGCTCAGCCGTCGTGTAATTGTGCAACAGGACATCAACTTGGCTGCAGGCGGCGGCGGCGGCAGGCAGCGGCGCTCACAGTTCCAGACGGGCTGGTGCAGATCGTCGAGCACCGTGTATCCCGAGGGCTTGTAGGCGTACGACTTGAGCCCCTCCAGCGCCCGCAGGCTGAGGTAGAGGCCACCCGCCGCCGGTTTGCGCTGCTGCTCCGGCTGCAGCTTGCCATTGGTGCGTGATTTAGGCGGCATCGTGCTGCAATGCCTGGGGCCCGCTGGGGGGCGCCCGCCGCCAAAACTTGCGCTCGCTCAAAACGCGACCCAAGTCCCCTTGGCTGAAGGACGCTGCAAAATTTGCTGGTGTGGCAGGGACAATCGAGCAGCCGCTTGGGTTGTAGCCACCCCGCTTCCAGCCTGCTGCTGCTGCGCCGCCGGTGAGTGGGCGCTTCCATCTGCTGCCGCCGGCGGCCATGCTGCTCGATCCAGCTTCTGCTGGGGTCTCACCACATCCCCTGCCTTTCAGCCTGTCCCAGGCCATCAAGGCGCTCGAATTTCGATCTGCAGCTCGCTTGCCCAGACCCCTGCCCTCCCAGCAGCTCTGGGCCAGCAGCAGGATGCAGGGTGAGCCGCTGGTGCTGCCCCATGTGTGCTGCTACACCGGCAGGGTGGCGGCCTGGGCGGCCTTCCCACAGCCGGCGGCCGCGGCGGCACAGAGCGCTGGCGGCGGCGGCCTGCCGCCGCTCAAGACCAGCTCTCCAGGAGTGTGGCTGCGCAGCGACGCGGGTGGCGTGCTGGCTGTGCAGTGGCGCCCAGATGCGCCGCCCCTGCTGACCTGCACGCTGCGCAGCTCGCAGCAGCTGGTGCGCGCGCCGCTGCGGCGCGGCGGCTTTGCATTCCGCCTGCTATGCCCCGCCCATGGAGCGCCAGCAGCGGCAGCCGGCGGCAGCAGCGGGCACGTGCTCTTCCTCTCCCTGCCGCAGCCGCCGGCCGCTGGCGACAGCTCTAGACAAGGCGGCACGTCCCAGCCCACAGCCCAGCACCCGCGCACCGCCACCATTGCGCTGCACTTCGACACGCCGCAGGCGGGGCGCGAGTGTGGAGCTTTGCTTCAAGCCATCCACCAAGGCAGCCTAGCAGTAGTGGCGCCCCCTGGGCAGCCTGCCCAACCAGCTGCCGCGCCTACAGCCCATGCTGCGGCGGCAAAGGCTGCGGCTGCCGCCGGCACAGCAGCAGCGGGTGAAGTGGTAGGCGGGGCAGCAGGCGGAGCGGCGGCAGCAGCAGGACAGGGTGGCATAGCAGCTGCGACTGATGAGTGGGATGATCTGTTTGGGTACGCAGATGAAGCGGAGCTGGAAGCTGCCATCAAGGCGAGTGCTAAGTAGAGTAAACATGTTGAGGTGTGCATGCCTGCCCCTTCTGGCGTGCTGGCTTCAGAACCGCTCCGCGCCAGCAGCAGCCAAATGCAACCCCAAGTGCTTTCTGTGATATATGCACCCTGAGCACACTTTATGTCAGTGCCGCACTCTGCTGCAGGTGGCCCAGGCAGACCCCCGGTTCATGGAGCTGGCGGCTCGGCTGGAGCAGGCGGTGGAGCGAGTGGAGGGCCTGCTGGACAAGCAGCAGGTGCAGCGGGAGTGACTGCTGCACGGCTGCTCCAGCTACCCATGTGTGGCACAGCGAACCGGGGGGGCTGCTGGACAAGCAGCAGATCAGCAGCAGTGACTGCCGCGCGGCTGCTCCAGCTGCCCCCGTGTAGCAGAGTGGAACGCAGTGGGGGCCCTGCTGGACAGGCAGCCTAAGCAGCGGCAGTCAGCAAGGGTGCTCCTCTGGGGACCAGCAGCAGATGCAGCGGCAGTGAGCACGGGCAACAATGCTCTGCTGGACAAGCAGCAGGTGCAGCGGCAGTGAGCACGGCTGCCCAGCTGCCCAGCTGTTTGCGACAGCACAGCATGTCAGAACCGCAGGCCTTGCGAGCAGGCGGCACGAAGCTGACGAGTAGATTCAGTTTGGTTGTCTCTTTTCTGCTTGGCGGTCCAGGCGTGCTGTAAGATTTGCCGCAGCGAGGCATGCAACCTGAGGCATCCACAAGGCTGACCCTGATGTGGCCACTAGCTCATTTCGCAGTGCCCTTAGTAACACCGTCAGGGGCCAGCGCGCCTTGCCCTCAGTCAAATCCTGTGCACAGCCAGTCGCACCTCAAGCCCCGCCATTCAGGCCCTGCCAATCAGATCAGTCTGCAATGCAGCAGATTACAGGGCCTGGTTTAGGTGAGCAAGGGCAAGCAGTGCTTGCGAGTGAACTGCCAGGTGCTGCGGTACCAAGCATGCACAGAAGCAAAGGGTACAACAACAGGGAGGCGGCTAGAGGCAGCCGGAGGAGCACATACATGAGAGGACCGGTGAGGGCATGAAACAGAAGTGTGGTTGAACGGGTTGAAGCATGGGGCGGCAGAGGGAGGTGGGTACAGTACAGTGGCAGGAGGACCTCGCATGCCAAGGCAAGTGAAGCAGCAGCGGCGTGGCAGCGAGAAAGCAGCAGCACGGGCAGCGGTTTGGCCGCCCACAAGGGTATACATTAGTGCTGCGCGACAGCGGGGTTGGTGGGGACCGATACATAGGGTGCTTGCATAGAGGACTACAAAGACGGTGCACAAAGCTGCGGCACAGCCCATGGCTGCACATCCAGCCTTCGAAGCAGCTGCGCATCAAGCGCATGGCTGCTGGCATCACAACAGCTCTTCAAAGTGCATGGCCTCGCCGCACACGGGGCAGGTGGAGCTGCGCTCCAGCCACTCGTACAGGCACTGCAGCAAGAAGGGAAGTAGAAATGAAGAAAGAAAAGAAGAAGAAGCGCGGCGATGGCACATGGCATGGCCTTGCCTGGTCGCATGGTGTGCACAATTTGGGCGCCAGCAGTGCATGGACTAGCCACTTGGGCGCGAACGCATGGTGCGCGCAGCAACCAGCAACACACCAAGCCGCCCTCTTGTGTGCGCACCGGCAGGTGGAAGTGGTGGTTGCAGCGCGTCAGCACCTTTGGGTTGTCCTCTGTGTATGGGTCCAGGCCTGCACAGAGGGTGGGATAAGACAGAGAGGTGAGCGGGTACTCTCGTCATAGCAGCGGCCAGCGGGGCAAGCACTGGTGCGCTGGGGCAGGATCATTTGCAACGAGGTGTCCAGCCGCCACTTGAGCGGCCAGCCACCACTATGCCTCGCAGCCTCCTGCACCCACATGTTGGGCAGATGTCCTCGGAATCCTCCAGCAGCGACAGCTTGCTGCCCCCCTTGCCCTTCTGCTTAGTGGGGGAGGCCCCGGGCGGCGGGCTCTCCCCGCCATTGCCGCCGCCGCCGCCGCCGCCGCCGCCGCTGCCGTGCTGTGACCCAGCTGACCCTTGCCGGGCGTGCCGCGGCGCCGGAAAGAACGGCAGCGGCATGGGCGGCAGCGAGGATGGCAGGCTGCTAGAGGAAGAGGAGGGGCCACGGCCCTTGAGCAGCGGCCCCGCCTCGCCGGCCGCGGCCGCCGATTCGGTTGGCAGTGCGGCGGAGGTGCGCAGCGGCAGGCGGGGCGGTGAGGAGCTGGCCTCGATTCCCAGCGCCTCCTGGTGCGCGCTCAGCAACCGCTGGCCGCCCTCCCTGCGCGTGGGAGCACGGCAGGTAAGGTGGCCAGCTTGGGAAGCCGGCATGGGCAGGGTGGGCAGCGCAGGAAGAGGCGGCGCTCGCCGGTAAATACAGCGGCGGCAGCGGCGGCCGAGGGTCACCCACTGCACCCAGGCCCACCTCTCGGTCTCCTCCAGGCAGCACAGGCAGCGCAGCAGGGTGTTCAGGCACGTCGTGAGGCCCTCGAGAAGGCTGCCAGCGCGCGGGGGGCGCGGCTCCTCCTCTGGCTGCCACATGTTTTCGGGGGCCGCGCTCACGTGCCCCAGGGCCCCGCAGGGCGGACAGCAAGGCTCACGGCAGCCGGAACGCGGGTCTTGTCGAAGTTACAGGGGGTGCCGAGGTGCCGGGGCTATTGGATCGCAAAGCAGGCAACTGCAGTGTGCTTGTGCAGCGGTGGAGAGGTCTCAGGGCGCCTAAAAATGCCCCGCCAGCTCGGCCATCCGAGCCTCCCCTGCTCCCAGCCCCCAGCCGGTTGCATCACTTTCAACGCATATCTAGAACAACTACGACGTAGACCAGGACGCCAAAAACTCCCCCAACCCTTCGCCCAGCGACCGACCGCTCCACAGCAAGGCCGTGCGCCTCCAGCACTGCGACAAACTTGCCGTCTAGTGCGCCTAGCAGCCTGCAGCAGCGCACAATTGAGGGTGGGCCCCGCCAGCGCCCGCCGCCGCCACTCGCCGCCTGCCGACGGGGCGCACTGCGGCGTGCACCCGCAGGTGACACTGCGGTGTGTTGCCCTTGCGCATCGCACCCAGCAGCGAGAACAGGAGAAGGAAGCCTGAGCAGGAGTGCGAGCAGATCAGCTGGCCATTGACAGCAGCACCACCTGCAGCAGCAGGCAGCAACCAGCGGCGACTAGCAGCTGCAGCAGGCGCCGATGGGTGCAGCAGCAGAGGCGGCGCCAGACCTGGAGGCGGCACAGGAGCAGTCATGGGCAGCCAGCAACCCAGTGGTGGCCAACTTTGCTGCCAGCGGCATCTCAGTGGCCACGTGAGTCGCAGGGCGGGCATGCTGGCATGGGAAGCACGGTTCCACCCGTGATGTGGGCCTCGCCTGTGCGGCGCATTGCGTCATGCGTCATGCTTGTTGATTGCAGGCGCATTAGGGCCTGTGATGAACAAACTTCCTCACCCACTGTTGCAGCGGCGTCGTACTGACCAACTGGGTTGACGTCATCAAGGTGCGGCAGCAGCTGGCGGGACCAGAGGGCCGCAACCTGCTCGCCACAGGCTGGCGCGTGGTGCGCTCAGAAGGCATCTCCGCGCTGGGCAAGGGAGTGACGCCCGCCGTGGCGAGAGGCGTGCTGTACGGTGGTGCGTGGTGCCGGCTGTGGGCTGCTGGATGGGGGCCGCTTGCTGTGGACTTGTTGTTGTGGTTCAGCCTCGGCTTGTGCTGCGCAGTGCTGCCGCCGCTTCTGCTTCCGCTTGCGCGGCCCCGTGTGCCTGCTGCCGCGCATGCTGCCGTGCACGTCAGTGTGCTGCTCAGGCTCTGCCACGGCTGCCATGCTGCACATGCCATGCTGCGCATGTGGCACAAGGGCCATGCGGTCGATTTGCCTGCTGTTGAACGCTCCTCTGCACTGGCACCCCCCATGCCTACTTCCTGCAGGCCTGCGCATCGGGCTCTATGCACCCATGAAGCGGGTGCTGGGTGCTGAGGGCAAGGAGTCGTCGGCGCTCGGCAGCAAGGTGGCGGCAGGCATGCTCAGCGGCGCAATCGCGGCAGGTGCGGCGGTGGGGCGGTGGGCGGGGCGCGTAGCGAGTGCAAGGGTGCTTGGTTGAGTGGGATTGGTCAACTGGGAGCGGGGAGGCTGCGGGCTGAACTGCACCAGCTGGGCAGAGCAGGTAGCCAGCACAGCTGCATGCTTATTACTCACCCAGCAACTTGTTCCCATTGAACCGCGCAGGCATCAGCAACCCCACAGACCTCGTGAAGACGCACATGCAGAAGGGCGGCGGCAGCAGGGGCGGCCCGTTCGCGGTGCTGGCGCAGCTAGTGCGGACAGAGGGCGTGCGGGGCCTGTGGGTGGGCACCACACCCAGCATGGTGAGGTGGGGCGGGGCGGGGCGGGGCGCAATGCCATCTTTCCTTCATTTGTGGAAGTGCATGCTCGAGGCAAGATGCAGCGGTGCGCAGGTGCTGTGGCTGAAGGGTAACAAATGCTGTGTGAGCACTGTTCACTGCCCTGCATGACTATCTACAGACCCACCCTCCCTGCCACAGCACCAAAGACCGCTCCCATCGCCTGCCTCCTGACTGTCCTCCCGCTGCAGGCGCGTGCGGCACTGCTGACGGCGGCGCAGTGTGCCACATATGATGAGTTGAAGCTGTTCTTTGTGCGCGGCATGGGCTGGGAGGACAACCTACAGACACACTTCTCAGGTGAGAGGGCTGGCATGGGCGGGCGAGCCGCAGGCGGTTGGGTGGAGCCTGACTGCTGCACCCTGCATTGTAGCAAAGGCATGCATGCTTGTTGGGGCCATAGTCACGCCTGAGCTGCCTGCGATTGCTTGCCTGCAGTGAGTGCGCTGGCGGGGCTGGTCACCACGACGGTCACGGCCCCGGTCGACATGGTGAAAACCAACATGTGAGCAACTTTTTGTTCGAGTTGGTGTCATCAAGATTTCATGGTGCTTTGGCAGTGCAACTTGAAGCAAGTGTGGAAGGACAGGTTGCTCATTGGCTTGCCCCCTGTTTGTTGGCGGGCTCATGCCCCTGCTCATGCCCCTGCTCATGCCCCTCATGCCGCCCATGCCCGCTCATGTTGCGCCTGCCGGCTGTGCGCCGCCCGGCTGCCGCAGGTTTGTCAATCCGCAGCTGTACCCCACGCCCACCGCCTGCATCCGAGGCATCATGCAGCAGCAGGTGGGCATTGACATGTACTGCTGCGGGCCTAGCGGCAGAGAGTTGGGTTTTGAGGGCGCCTGGGTGCCAGCGGATACCGCCCCTCATGTCTGCCATGCCGGCATGTTGCTCAGGTACCATGCTTTGCCTGGGCATGGCAGGGCGACTACCTTCCACTGTCGTCATGACGCTCTGCAATTGCTGCTGCCAGCGCTTGACATGCCTCCCCCATGCATGGCACCTTCTCATGCCCGTGCCGCATCCCACCGTGCTGGTCATGCCTCGCTCCCTCTGCCATTCACAGGGCGTGCGAGGCCTGTTCAAAGGCTGGGGAGCGCAGTGGGCACGACAAGGTATGTGCATGCATGTCGCCATGCATCATGTGCTGCCTGGATGAGTGGACATGCCTTGGGCCTATAGCAAGTGGCAGCCACAAACTCGCTCCGGTTGCCGATCGCCGCTCCCCAACCCCGCCCGCACCTTCGCTGCATCTCAACCATGTGCAGGACCCATGACCACCGTCATTTTCGTAGTCAACGAGTGGCTGCGGTCGATCATGGGGATGGAGAGCATCTGAGCGGCCCCCATGTGCCACCACCTGCCCACATGACCAGCGCATGACTGGCGGCAAGCCGTCCGTTGCCCCGCCTGGCCACATGAGGCTTGCAGTGCCAGCGGCGGCTCCCTGCATAGAGCAGCTCAACATGACCTTGCGCTTTGTGCATGCGTTCCATGACCAAGAGAGTTTGTGAGACCAGATTTGGTAATCATTGGCAATAAAAGCGCAATGTCTGCAACGCACCTGCGCCGCCTGGATCCCAGCATGGGGAAGCACAAGACCGCCTCATCGGCGGCAGGCGGATACTTGCAAGCAAGCGATTGAGGCGCTGCTTGATCTTTGGCAACAGGGAACTGCAGTGGGCTGGAATGGGCTCCATGCTGCAGGCGCAAGCTCGGCCAAGGTGACGGCCGTTCTCTCTTCCGCCGCGCCGGCAGCGCGCCCAGCAAGGGCGCGCCATGCATGGATCGCCCGCAGGCGATCCAGCCTCATTGTCGACGACGATCACAGCTCACCAGCAGCAAAACCCCGGAGACGCTGCACTCGACGCGACACACACGGCTGCAAGGGCTTTGGGCGCCAATGCCGGCCTGCGCGCGTCGATGGACCACCTGACGACACTGGAGGGTCTGATGGGGTAAGGCAGGGGCGCCCGCAGGCCCGAGCAGCGGCTCCGATGCCCCGCCGCCCCTGCGCTGCCCTCTGAGCGCCCAGCTGCGCCCCGATCGTGCTGCAGGGTCGATGCGCAAGTTTTGCTGCTAGCCGGCGCTGCTACTGCCGCCGGCCTTTGGCTGCTCGGACGCCGCTTGCAACGCGCTGCGCGCCCCTTGCAGCCAGAGGCGGCAGGAGATGCACCGGGAGTGCGACAGGTGAGCGGGTGCAACCACGCAGGCTCACGCGAGCCGCCGCCGGCGCCGCCCCAACCCTGCCGGCACCGCAATACCCACCGCCGCAACGGGCCTGGCTCACCCTGCCTCCTCAATGCCCCTCCCTTTGCCGCAGCCGCTGCTGAGCAAAGATGAGGCCGGCGGGCAGGAGAATGCTGCAGCACAAGAGGCGGTGGCGGCCGGTGCGGCGCCCGCAGGGCCGCAGCCCAGCGCGAGCGGCGGGCAGGCGGAGGCTGGAGATGAGCAGGATGGTTCTGGCAGCCTGCTGGCTGTTGGAACGCCTGAGCAGCGGGAGGCCGACGCAGTGATTGCGGCTGCCACTGCAGCGGCGGCAGCCGCAGCGGCAGCAGCGAGTGCTGCGACGGCACAGGGTGCGGCGCCAGCCGAAGCCACGGTATCACCGCAACAGGGCGCTGGGGCGGCAGCTGTTGCAGTCGAAGCAGAGGCTGCGCTGGAGCAACTGCAGGAGCGGCAGGCTGCAGCTGCAGAGGGCGTTGCGCCGGCCGAGGCTGCTGCTGCAGCGGAGGCGGAGGATGCCGCAGCTGCTGCTGCCGCTGCAGAGGCAGCCGCTGCAGCGGAGGCTGAGAAAGAGGCAGCAGCAGCAACAGAGGCCGCAGCAGAGGCTGAGAGAGAGGCAGCGGCGGCAGCAGAGGAGGCTGAGAGAGAGGCAGCAGCGGCAGCAGCAGCTGAGGCTGCCCGCGAGGCAGCGGCAGCCGAGCAGGCGGCAGCGGCGGCAGCAGCAGCGGAGGCCGAGAGAAAGACAGCAGCAGCAGCGGAGGCAGCAGCAGCGGCAGCAGCAGCGGAGGCCGCCGAGAGAAAGGCTGAGGCCGAGAGAAAGGCTGAGGCGGAGGCAGCAGCAGCGGCCGCCGCCGCATCAGCAGAGGGCGCAGCAGCAACAGCCGAGCCTGATGCGGCGGCCGAGCGGCAGCATGCCGCCGCGCTGCTGCCGGCAGTGCTGGCAACAGCAACAGCGGAGCAGCTGCCGGCGGTTCAAGCAGCAGGCGAGGGCAGTGCGCAGCCTGAGCTGCCAGCTGTGCCGTCTGAGGAAGGCCAGCCAGCTGACCTGCCAGCGGCAGCAGGCGGAGCAGAGCCATTTATAGACCCCTCAGATGTGGCCCCAGGCGCTCTGGGCTCCCCATTTGTGCCGCCCTGGCTCACGCCCGCACAGGGCGGCCAGGCCAGCCAGCCGCGCGCCCCGCCCCCCATGCCCTTTGCTGCGGGAGCCTCGCTGGGCTTCCCAGCCATGGCGGCAGGGCAGTCGGCAGAGGCGGCGCTGGATGCTGCAGTGGCAGCACTTGGAGAGGGCGGCGACAACGGCCGCGGCAGCGAGCCATTTGCGGCGCCGATAGGCAGGGAGCTGCTTGCGGCGCCCGGCAGCGGGCCGTTTGGCGCGCGGCCTTGGCACAGCCGCAAGCGCTCGCTGCTGTCTGAGAGCCTGGAGGATGAGCGGGGGGAAAGCTCGCCAGGCGGGCCGGCAGAGCGTGCTCAGCATGGCATCGCGCCTGGCGAGCTGGGTGCTGAGCCCAGGGAGCCTCCCTTTGCGCCTGGCGAGTGGCAGCTGGCGGCAGATGTGGCAGCCATGGATGCAGAGGAGGGCGCCGCTGCTGCGCCTGCCGCTGTGGCAGCTGCGCAGGCGGCGGCGGCACAGGCGGCGGCGGCGCCACCGCTGGCGGGCGGGCGGCAGGCTGGCCTGCGAGTAGAGCTGCCAGAAGAGCTGGAGGCCAGGGAGCAGCAGCTACAGCAGCAGTGGGAAGAGCAGCAGCAGCAGCTGGAGGCCCAGCAGCAGCAAGCGCTGCCGCGGCCTGTGCAGCAGACGCCGCCACCGGCAGACACGCCCGGCGAACGTGGCGCACCCACCCCTCTGGGCTTTGCGCAGCAGCAGGCGCTGGCCGCGGCTGCCGCGGCCGAGGCGGCGGCGGCCGCCGCTGCGCTGCAGGCGCAGCAACAGCGCCAGCAGCAGCCAGCCGGCGACTCGGTAGCGGCGGCGCTGCAGCGAGCGGTGGACTTGGCCAGTTCACGCCCCAGTGGCTTGCCAGGCAGCTTTGCAGGCTTCCAATCCGGTCGGCCTGGCAGCGCCGCTGGCGGCATCCCCACGCAGCAGCTGCGTGCCACTCTCAGCGGAGGCACATTCCGAGCGGTGCCGCCCCCAAGCGCAATCCCAGGCGGCGGCTTCCCTGGCGCGGCCGGCATGCCGCTGCCGGGCTTCAGCAGCAGCAGCAGCGGTGGGGCGGCGGGGCGGTATGGAGGCGGCACGGGTCTGCAGCAGGAGGGCGGCGACAGCGCATGGGGCGACTTTGGCGGCCTGGGATTCTCCATGCTGGCTGAGCGGAGCTCCAGCTCGCGAAGCGACCGCCACCTGCCGCGGGTGAGGCTGCCGCCGCAGGCGCTGCTTGCTGCACTTAGTGATGGCGCCACGGTTGTAGTGAACTTGGGGCTGGCTCGAGTGCGTGAGCAACACGTCAAGTCGATGGTCATGGCTGCTGTGGATCCGAGCGAAAGGCAGGACACCGGCGCGCAGCCTGCAGGCAGGCATGCTTGATCATGCTGCTCGCCGCTGCCCTTCTGAGCCCAACCTCTTATCTGCCCCACGAACCGCAGCTGTCTGAGGAGGTGGAGGGTGTTCGCTCCTCCATGGACGTGGATGTGCCGCTGGCCTGCAAGCTGGACGTGATTGCGGGGCCGTGCTCGGGGCGCGCCTACACCAACACCGAGGACGTGCTGGAGGTGAGCACATGCTTGGCTTCACAGCTTTGCTTCTGAACATGGTTCTGCGACATGGTGGGTCTTGGAGTTTACAGCAACACGCAGGACGTGCTGGAGGTGGGGTGTGCGTGATATTCCACGTATATGACCTGATGCGTGCTGCTGCGTGCGCCTCTATCTGCTGTGCCGGGGTGGCATTGGAGCTGTGTGATGCATGCATGGCACTGCACACTCGCGTGCGACGAGCGCCCAGCCTCTCACCCGCCCGCTTTTGCCCACTCGCAGATTGTGATTGGGCGCAACCAGACGGCCCACATGCAGCTGAATGATGGGGAGGTGTCGGGGCAGCACGCCGCGGTGCGCTGGAGCTCGGTGGACAAGTGCTGGAAGGTGCGCATACTCGTGTTCCTTTTCCTGTGTGAATTTTTGTTCACTTCTGAGGCACCTGGAGCTCGGTGGACAAGTGCTGGAAGGTGCGCAGGGGTGGCTCCTGTGCGTTTGAGGTACTGACCGGATCTTGGCAGGTTGGTAGGGATGGTGGGTTGCATGTTGTCAGTCCAGCGCGCTGCGGAGCCGCTAGAACCGGAGTGTTGGCAGAAAAGCGGCCGCAGGCCACACAAATAAAGGGGGCAGGAACGTGTGACACTGCTGGGCCTTGATCCCTCAATCCCACCCATGTTCCCCACCCTACCCTGCCCTTCGCCCCACAGGTGGCCGACCTCGGCTCCCTCAACGGCACGCTGCTCAGTCCTGCTTCTCGCACTCTGCCCTAACTTGCGCCCTGCCTACCTCCCGTGCTGCACCCCAGGTGGCCGACCTCGGCTCCCTCAACGGCACGCTGCACTCCGCCCCAATTTGCATCTTTTTTAATTAACCCTCACCCACCCTGCCCCTCCCCCACAGGTGGCCGACCTGGGCTCCCTTAACGGCACGCTGCTCAACGGCGAGCCCATCAGCGTTGGCGGGCGCAAGCGTGGCCGCGACTACCGCCTCTCGGCAGACGACATCCTGCAGGTGGGCAGGGAGCTGTTTGGCTTGGTTTAGGCTTCCATTTGTACTCCCTTCGTTTGCTTGCAAGCACGGCCCACGATCTGTCGCAGCATTCGACCCTGCTTGTGCCTGCACCCATGCCGACCTGTCATGTTTTGGTTGCTTGCACTTGCACTCTCGGCTTGCAGCTGAGGTCCTTCACCAAGATCATTGAGGCCAGCGCCCTCCTGCCCTGCTCCCACACCGACTATTTTAGTACCAAAATCTGAGTCATGCACCTGGGCTCCTTCACTAAATCAAGATCAGCTCCTTCCTGCTGCCCGCATTCCCATTGTCATCTCGCACTCTGCATTCACAACAGCTGGTTTCACAACAATCACCCTCCATCTGCAGCTGGGCTCCTTCACCAAGATCAAGGTCAGCTCCTTCCCTCGAGACCTGCTGGACCCGCTGCAGTCGCGCTGCGGATCGCTGCCAGGTCAGCGCGCCGCCCGCCCCCTGCTAGTTAGATGGGCAAAAGCAGCACGGCAGGCCAGCAAGCCGCTGCTCACTGCCGAAACGCAGCAGCTGTGCACCGCACCACGCCAGTTCCACAGCTGCACAGGGGGTGCCTCGCTTGCTGCATGTGGGCCCCCAGCCATCGCTACCTTTCTACTCCTAACATGACCCATTCTTGCCGCCCTCACGCTGTCGCAGTGGGCTCGATGCCCAAGAGCCTGACCATGCCCAAGCACCGCATCCCCAGCTTCTCATCGCTGCTGTCGCCCAAGGTGGGTGTGAAGCTAGTTGTTGCCTCTGGCATCGACTGCTGTTGCTGCTGGCCTGGGGAGGGCAGCATGCGTAGCAGGAAGCAGGCAGCAGCGGCCCCTGGCCTCGCGACCACCACAATCCTCCTGCTTGCACTGCATCACCGCTGTCCCAAACTCATTCCCTCACAAACAGATCACCAACAACACACCCAGCAAGAAGGCCACGGTGGCAGCCGCAAGTGATGATCCTGATCCTATCAACCAACTGATCCTAACTCCCAACCGCAGATCACCAACACGCCCAGCAAGAAGGCCACGGTGGCAGCCGCAAGTGACGAGCTGCGCCTCGAGTGCTGCATCATCTCGCGCACCGGCCGCGACCACCAGCGGAAGGGGCAGATGTGCGAGGTGCGCTGCCCTGTGCTGCGCTGCGCTGTGCCGTGCTGCGCTGTACTGCGTGGTCGTGGTGTGCTGTGCTGTGCTGCGCTGCACTGCGCTATGCTGTGCTGTGCGTGGGTGCAACTACGTTTACACATGCTGCTGGAACGCGGCTGTGGCGGGTTGGGAGGCGCTGCTTCCTGCGCCATGCTGCGGTTGCCCTCACCGCGCCCCTGCTGTTGGAGTCCAAACTGACCGCAAACTGCCTGCCCTCTCTTCCGCATGAGCAGGACGTGGCGTGCGCCGAGTGCCCCCTGCACGGCAGCGAGGAGGCGCTTGGGGGCACCCCCGCCGCCCTGTTCTGTGTGTTCGATGGGCACTGTGGGCGGGCGGCGGCTGAAGCGGCGAGCACCGCGCTGCCTGATGAAGTGTCCAAGCGGCTGGCCGGTGAGTGGTTTACTCCGCCTTTGTTTGTTGCGGGCGGGAGCTAGCTGTCATCAACCATTGCGCCGTATCACATGCCTCCAACTCACTCCATCCAGCCTCTCCCCTCACACCTGTCCGGCGTGCAGGCATGCGAGAGCAGCTAGCGGCGGCAGCGGGCGCAGAAGACATGTTACGCTCTGCCTTCCTGGCAACTGATGAGGCAAGCATTTGTTTGGAGCTCAGCTGCACATCGCGTCCTTCCACTGCATCGTGTGGCGGTGGCATGTGGTGGTGCAACGAGTTGCAAAAGCCAGACGGATCCCATCTCCTCCGTTTCCTGGTTGCCATATGGCTGGACATTGCCTTTTCCCACTCGCTCCTCCCCTGTGTGCAGGCCATCAGCGCGGAAGAGGGCTGCACCGCAACAGCAGTACTGATGTGGCGGGACGGCCAGGGCGACGTCTGCCTGCAGGTGTGTGGGGCTGGCCGGCTGGGGCAGCAGCAGCATAGCATGCTGCCTGCTGCAGTAAACAGCACCATAGCGTGCTGCACTGTTGCCCTCTGAGACATGCCCGGTTGTGCAGGCCGCAAACGTGGGCGGCTTGTCTGCATTCTTCACGGGCCCCGCCATTGGGCACCTCTGCAGCCCACCCAAACCAACTTGCCCCCTGCCAATGCCCTGCAGGCCGCCAACGTGGGCGACTCGTCCGCGTTCTTCATAGACCCTGCCACGGGGCGGGCGCGGGAGCTGACGGAGGACCACCGGCTGACCAACCCGCGGGAGCGGCAGCGCCTGCAGGACATGGGCATACAGGTGGGTGTGTTCTGGAGTTGTTTCTCACTATCTTGAATTGTGCTCCTCGGCTGCTGGATGGCCTGGCTGCGGGAGCGGCAGCGCCTGCAGGACATGGGCATACAGGTGCGTGTTCTGGCTTTGCGACTCGGGAAGTGTGCTCGTCAGTATAGGTGCCTGGCTGCCACATTGGTTTCGACCGGCTGCGCCCTCCCGCCAAAGACGAGCAAAGCGTATGACAAGTCCTCACTGCCGAACTCCCCGCATGCAGCTGGCCAGCAACGCGCGGCGGCTGTACGGCCTCAACCTCTGCCGCGGCCTGGGGGACAAGTTTCTGAAAGACGAGGACCTAGGTGCGCCTGGACGGGGCAGTCGGGGCTGCAGGGCTGGTGCAGGTGTGGTAGAGGGCCTTAGAGGGGCTTGCATTGGCAGCCGGGAGCGATGTTGGGTCGCACAGCTGCGGCAGGCCTCCCCCCCTGCTGCCGCATGGAGTGGCCGGCATGACGTCATGTTCATTGTGCTGCTGGGACCAGCCTGCCCTCCCCTGCTTCCGCTTGCCTGCAGGCCTGTCTGCGGAGCCTACTGAATGCTAATCTGTGGCCCCTGCCCTGCCTGTCAGCCAACCTGTGCCCCCCGGCCCTGCCTGCTTCCCTGTTTGCCCTGCAGGTCTGTCTGCGGAGCCGTTTGTGAGCAGCGTCGTGCGGCTGGGGGAGCAGGAGGGCGGCATACTGCTCATCGCCTCGGACGGTGAGCCGCTATTTGTCACCGCTTTCCGGCGGTCCACCGGCTGCAGCGCGCCGCCCCTGTTCCTTGCCTGCTCACCCAGACCCCCTGCTTGCCTTGTGTGGCGCAGGGCTGTGGGACGTCGCAGATCAGGAGGCGGTCACTCAGGCCATCTGCCAGGCCGACAGGTGCGGCCGCTGCTGGGGAGTGCTCTCGCTGGCCGAGCTCCCTGCTAGTTCTGTGGCTGGCAAGGCAGCAACGCGAAGTGAAACTTGCACAGCAACATGGCTTGCTATCAGGCCCATACCCGCGCATGCTTTCACTCAATCCCTGCCACCCCTGCGGCCCCTGCATGGACAAGGACGGCAATGTGGTGGTTGGTTGCAGGCCCATACTTTCTCTGTGCTCACTCACTCTGGCCTCCCATTCTGTCCACCCACCCCCCTGCAGGGACAAAGATGGCAATGTGTTGGAGACGACCAACGCAGCGATTGCATTGGCGCTGAAGCACCGTACAAAGGATGACGTCACGGGTGCGCGAATGTGTAGAGTCCAAAATGTGTGAATTCAGTGCGTGGCCTGCAGGCAGCCAAGGTGCATGGCTGATGCCGCTGCCGTCGATAGAGCTCAAGGTAGCTGGTCCCGCCCAAAGCGTGGCGATGTGCTGTGCCCCAACCAGCTGCACACCGTACCACATGCCCCAGCCCTGCACCCCTCCCCCCGCCCATGCAGCCCTGGTGGTGCGTGTCTGGCCGGCCACAGAGTGGGAGCTTCGATCGCCCACTAAAAACCTTGACGACGGAGAGGCAGCCGCATTTGTTGTGGGCTAGCCTGCTGCCACGGCCGCCGCGCCTGGGCCAGCTGCGGCGCCTGAGACGCCACAGTTGCCGCACTGTGGCGGGCCTGCGCGGCCTCAACAGCCGCTGCGCCCCTGTTGCCTCTGCGGGCTGGCCAGTCGTGCTGTGCCGCAGGTGCAGCGGCCCCGCGTGTGCGCTCGAGTCCAACTTGCCTGTGAACGGAGGAAGAAATAAGGAAGAACACGAATCAGCACGCGCAGCCGCGGCCCATGCCGCCGCCACGTGCCTGTACCCTTCAAGACATGTACATCAGACTTGTCTCAGCGTCGTGCATTCTGCTTGTAACTGCCGCACTGACTGAGGGGTGTGGAAGAGAGGGGTCGTAACGCAGCGGGTCTTCAAAACAGCGGGGCGCCTTCCTTTGTGCTCGCTCGCGCTGCTACTGCCGTGGGTCCGCCTGATGTCAAAACCCTGAAGTTCCATGGATGCACCGTGGAAGCATGGTGCACGGATG
>VFQQ010000908.1_pt1 | contig 48922 bp, 74 predicted proteins | sample 3512341 | NCBI WGS metagenome assembly VFQQ01 (sample SAMN10412373, study PRJNA504923) | tailings metagenome | isolation source: Relicate 2 Philex TSF1 revegetated site | place: Philippines: Tuba, Benguet | collected 2017-08-29 | reverse complement strand
CACTATGAAATGTGGCCTAACTGCAACCGAACTTGAGACGGTACACGGCCCGCAGCGTTCCTGCTGCATTAAATTCTGCCTCAGGGCACTGAAATAAGCTTTTTTAGGCCGGGGAGGGCCCCGGAGAGGGGGCGACACGCGCGCCGCATGGTCGGCCGGGCCGCACGGCGCGCTTTTGGCGCCGCTGCAATGCTAAAAGGCCTTCAACGAGTGTCAAAACACATTCCAATATATCGGCAGGCGCTGCCGCCGCTGCCGCCTGCTGCCGCCCCGGGCAGGCGGCAGCGGCGGCAGCAGCGGCCTGTGAGCGGCAGCATGGTTTGCAGCCCCGCTGGGTTTGACAATGATGCTGCCACTTCACCTCTCTACTGTTAGGTCTAAAATCTCGTCCATGGCCAGGCAGCGGGCCTTGTGCAGGCCCGCCTGGGGCGCTGCGGAGCGGCCGCCGCTGTCGCTGGCGGCGGCGGCGGACGGTGACTGCAGCAAGCCGCTGGAGCGGCCAGCCCTGCCCGGCTAGCCGCTACAGTTCATGGCCTAGCTGAAGTAGGAGTTAGGTGGCCACTGGGCACCCTGCTGGTGCAGCAGCTATCGAAAGGAAGGCTGGGCGGGGGCAGATGCGCAGCCTGTCGGCAGGCGCCGCTCGCGCCAAGGCGCCGCCGCCGCCCCGCCGCCGCCCTTTTGTGCAGCTCGGGCGCTCGAGCTTAGTCTTTGAATGTGTTTGCAGCATCCCGATGGTCAGCGGCCTCCAAAGCCGCCCGGAGGGCTCCTGTCGCGAGGTTTTGCCAGCGGCCGCGCCTTATCACCGCCCGGGCTCTGCGCGGCTCGGCCGGCCCCGGGGCTGCACAGGCTGCCTTTGCACGCGGTGTTCTAGGAGCTGATCGCGGCAGTGATAAGAAAACGCCCAAAAAGCTCCAGGCCGCAAATGGAACGAGGGCCCGCGGCCGGTTAGAGCCTGCCTGCCACGATTAATACCTGGAGACCGGCCCCCGAAGCATGAAACACGAAACACAAGGCAGTTTGGTGCCGATTTGAGACCAGGGGGTGATAAGGCGCCCTGCCGTCCGCCGCCGCCCCCACGACATTTCATAGTGTGGTGCAGGCTGGTTGGGATTCCTCGTTTCGTAGGCCCTGCAAAAGTATCTTGCGCACGGTGCGCCAGGCTTCTCGTTATGCAATTCAACTCTGCATCAATGCTTCGTTTCGAAACTCGAACCTGCCTGCAGAAGTACCTGGAGCGCGGCGGCCGCTTTGGGCAGGGGCAGAGCGCGGAGAAGGGCTGCAATGACCCCAGTGAGCTGGGACTGGCATGGGTGGGCAATCACTGCTGGCCAATGCCACGTTGCAGTGGAGGAGAGGTGGGAAGCAGTTGCAATATACAATTGGCGTGCTACAAGCAGCAAGAGCATGCCCATGCGCATTGCAATTTGGCTGAGGGGGTCTCTGCTGCTTGCCCCTGCCCTGCAGTCCGCTGCTACGGCTGATGGGCGGCTGCTGCCCACAGCGATACCTCAGCATACCTGACTAGCATACCTGACTTGTCTGCATTGCTATTTGTTTCCTCGGCACCTCTGTAAAACTGGAAATGCACCCATGGCACAAGGAGCAGCGTCGGCGTCGCCAGCGGTGGCAGCGCACGCAGCGTCCGCCGCTGCTCAAATGCAGGCAGCCCTCGTCAGGCGGGCGGCAGCCCAAACAGCTGGCGACACTTCCAAGCAGCACTGCAGGGCGTCAGGAGGCCGGCAGGGCCGCCGGCAGGATGGCGGAGTACCTGCAGGTCGCGCCCAACAAGTTGGTGCTGCGGTTCGAGATCGGCAAGCCGGCAGCAGCCTCGATCAGCCTGCAGGTGGGCCAGCCACCATGTGTTGCCGCGGCTTGAAAGTGGGAGCGCTCGCAGGGCTCGCATTTTGACGTGCCATGTACGTGCCGCAGCTTTCTGTATCAATGGAAGCGATCCGGCATTACCAGGCGGGGCAGCGCTGCCGGTGCCCGCCGCCGCCGCCGCTGCTCCATCGCCTTGCCGCCGCCAAGTCGCCTGCTCGCTTACCACCCCGCTGCTTTTGCCTGCTACCCTTCTTTCCATGCAGAACCCCACCGATGAGCGAATCGCCTTCAAGGTCAAGACCACAGCGCCGATGCGCTACACGGTGCGTCTTGGTGGCAGCCGCCGGCGCCTGTCTGTCGGCAGCTGCCCACCTGATTGCACTGGCCTTTAGTCGCCAAATGCCGCTTCTGCATGCTCCCGGCCCATCATGCATAAACCATGTGCATGAGCCCGCCCATATTGATATTTTCAGGTCAAGCCGGCAGCCGGCATCTTGGAGGGCGGCGGCAGCGCTCAGCTAGCAGTGGGCATGGCGGCACCGAAGGAGCGCCCACCCAGCCTGGCCGACTGCAAGGTTAGCCTGTCTGTGAGGGCTCCAGTTGCGGTGCCTGAATATGCCACCTGCGAGGGGAATTATTTACATAGAAGCCGCGCCAAGGCCCCCTCCAGCATGCAACGTAATGCTGCGCCCTGCGCTGCATTCCGCTGCTGCTGCAGCTGCTGCGCTGCACGTGGGTGCTCTCATCAAATGGCCGCAAGGCGCATGTCACGGTCCTTGCTCATCCGGATTGAAGACCCTGTTTTTGACATTCCGGAAGGCTTATCTTCCTTGCATGCACCCGCAGGACCGATTTCTGGTGGAGGCACTCGCAGTGGGCACAGAGGTGCAGGCGGCCACATCAGAGCTCTTCAAGCCGCGCGCGGCAGATGTCAGGTGCGTCAAGCTGTTTAGCATTGTGCTGGATCAGTGGGGATGAGGTGAATGGAGAGGCAATCAGCTTCACTGCGCTTTCAGATGCTGGTTTGGGCTGCTCCTGACGTGCGTAGGTGCAATGCAGCAGATGCGTTTGGTTCTCTGGAACCCGCTTGCCAACTCCTTACTCCCTGTATGCTCCTCCTGCGCAGCGGTACCAAGCTGAAGGTGGTGCTGCTGGAGCCTAAGCCGAAAGGCGGCAGCGCTGGCGGCAGCACCCCTGCCGCCCCGCCCGCGCGGCTGCCCACGCCGCCGGCGGCAGCGGGTGGCTCGGCAGCTAAGGTGGCAGGGGCAGGCCGCACGCCGGCAGCGGCAGCAGGGGCAGGCGGCGGCACGTCAGCTAGAAACCGTGCAGGCACACCCGCGTCAGCAGCTGCAGCAGCAGCAGGGGCGGCAGGCGGGTCGGCACGCAAGCAGGCTGCCACTCCAGCCGCCACACCAGCAGCAGCCGGAGTGGCAGCAATTGCAGCAGGCTCCAGTGGCGGGCTGCATGCGCGGCTGCCTCCCAGGCCCTCCCCTGCGCCTGCCACTCAGCTCGTGCCGGGGGCCAGCCGACTGTCCAAACGCTCGCCCGCACCGCCGCCACCCGAGGCAGCTCAGGTGCCTGCCGATGTGCTGGCGGCATTCGCTGCTGTGCCTGCTGCGGTCCCAGCCGCGCCTGCTGTGCCTGCGGCGGCAGCAGAGGACACGGCGGCAGCACCGGCTGCGGCAGCTGCAGTGCCTGCGGCCGCCACAGCGGCACTGGAAGCTGCAGCGGCACAGGAACCGGCAGCTGCAGCAGCGCCCGCAGGTGCCGCCAAGTTTTCCTCCTCGCTGCGTAATCGCATGGCTAAGATGCAGCAGCAGCAGGCGCGGCAGCAGCAGAGCGTGCCGGCGGCCCCCCAGCAGCAGCAGCAGCAGCAGCAGCCTCTGCCGCCGCCGCAGCAGCAGAGTGCGTCGGCGGGCCCCCAGCAGCAGCAAGATGCTGGACAGCAGCAGGGCCAGCAGGAGCAGCAGCAGGATGCTGGGCAGCAGGAGCAGCAGCAGCGGCAGCAGCAGCAGGCAGATGGAGTGGGCGAGCTGCTGGTGGGACGAGCAGTGTCCAAGCGGTTCAAAACAAAGTACTACTCAGGTGCTGGCTTGCGTCAGCGCTCTGGTATGGCACGTGCCAGTAATGCCTGCTGCCCTCTCATCTGCCTTTCACGTGTGGCTGGCCCTTTGAATCTGATGTGTCGGCGTTACCTTGCAGGTACCTCATGAAGTTACAACGGCTGTGCCTCAATTGAATCTGTCCTATCGCGATTGGCCCTGTGCCTTGCAGGTACCGTGATCGCCTATGATCCAGAGGAGGACTGGTACCTCATCAAGTACGAAGACAGTGACGAGTGAGTTTGCACAACAAATGGCAGCTGCTCGCTCTGCCTGTTGCGCACTACCCGGTGGCTGCTCGCTCTGCCTGTTGCGCACTGCCGGGTGGCTGCTAGCTCTGTCCGGCAGCACAGCAGCGCAGCACCACATCTCTTCAAGCTTGGGGTCTCCTGATCTTCGTGGCAGCAGCTTTCATGCACACTGCAGGGCTGGCATGCTGGCGTGACCGTGCACAACGCTCAACCTGTATTGCTACCCTTCCTGCCTGCAGTGAGGAAATTGATCTGGCCGAGCTGCAGCGCATCATGCTGCCCCTCCAGCCCAGCCCAGCCAAGCAGGAGCCAACGCAGCAGGCACAACAGGCGCAGCAGCAGCAGGCGCAGCAGGCGCAGCAGGCTGTGCCAGCGCCTGGCTCGCCCCAGCAGTCGGCGCTTGCCTCCCACCACACCCAGCTCGATGGCCGGCCTGGGGCTGCAGAGGACACTGCTGCTACAGCAGCTGCAGCTGCGCCTCCCAGCACGATCCGCCAGCGCCGCACCCGGCGGCTGAGCGCCGACACTGAGCCGGCAGCAGCCGGCACGGCAGGCAGGACGGATGCCGAGGTGCAGGCCCAGCTGGCCACGGGAGAACCGGCACCCAAGCAGGTGGCAGGTGCAGCAGCTGCAGCAGCAGCAGCTGGGGAGCCAGCGGCAGGGACTGGCAGCCAGCTTGGCAGGCGGGCCTCTGCTGGCAAGCCACGCCGGCAGGCGCAAGTGGTGGATAGCGAGAGTGAGGAAGAGGATCGGGAAAATGGCAGGTGCGGGTAGGGCTGGGAGGAGTTGGTTGGTTTCGTGCAAGGGAGTGCTGCATCCACACTCACTGGGCTGCACCTTGCCTGTCCAGTCCTGCTGGAAATGATGCATCAACAGCCAGTGTGCTGATTGTGCTATCCAGTGTGTCCACGACACAAAGCTGAAGCATGCTGTGTTGCATCATATAATCTGTCTGCAGCCCCGGCAGCGCGGCAGCCAGCGCCGGCCCTGAAGCACCTCCGGCTGCAACCGCCAAGCAGCAGCAGCACGCCGGCAGGCGGCAGGCGGCACGCAGCAGCCTAGATGGGGGCAGCCCAGGGACCAGCGGCGGCAGTCTTGAAGAGGAGGTGGAGGAGGGCAGTGAACAGGAGGGCAGTGAGGAGGATGGCAGTGAGGATGGCAGTGATGCGGTACAAGCCAGAGCCCCCGCCAGCCGACGCAGAGCGGCAGCAGCGGCAGAGGGCGGCTTGGATTCGGATAGCGACTGGGGTGTGGGCGCGGCTGGTGCTGACAGCGACTCAGACTATGAGCCGGACGATGCAGAGCTGCTGCCTGAGGAGCGGCGGGAGCAGCGCTGGCTGGAGCAGCAGCAGCGGCGGGAGCGCAGCCTGATCTTCACGCCGGCTGGTGTTGTGGGCCGCGGAGGCAGCGCAACAGCAACAGGCAGCAGGGGCGGGCGGCGTGGCAGCATGCCGTCTGTCCACGTGAAGGCAGAGCCAGTCACTGCCGGCAAGCCGCCCCGGCAGCCGGTGCAGCGGCAGCAGCAGGGCGGCAACGGCGGCGGCACCGAAGTCATCAGCCTGCTGTCTTCCGAAAGCGAGGATGCGGGCCCAGCAGCACAGCATGCCAGTACCAGCGGTGCTGGCGGTCCCGGCGGCCCTCGCACAGCTGCCTCCCACCCGCTGCCCGCGCTGCGCCTGAGCTTCCGCGCCGCAGCAGGCACAGCGCGGCAGCGCCTGGCCGTCATGCGGGTGCGGACGTGCACGCCGCTGCAGCGGGTTTTGGAGGCGCTGGCAACTCGCTGCCTGGAGGGCGGCTGTGCGGCCGATGCGGCGGCACTGGCGCTCAGCTTGGGTACCGCTCAGCTGGACCCTGAGCACACAGTGCGGCAGGCGGGGCTGCAGGACGGAGATTTGATCGAGGTGTCCCTGGTGCAGTGAGTGCTGCGGCGCCGCCTGGCAGGCAGGTCTAGCAGCTCAGTCAGCAAACCCATATCATTGAGTTGATGAACGGCAGGCTGATGCTGTGCCTGCAACTGTCTGCTGCCTGTGCAAGCTGAAGAGTGATGTGTGTTGCCTGCCCCGCGATGTAAGTATTTTGGCTGATTTGCATGTAGTGCAGCAGCTCCCTCACTCACGGCTTGCACGAGAAGTTATGCAGTCACATATGGTGCCCAGCCTCTGCTGCACGTGGGCTGATGGAACCTGCTGCCCAGATCGCTGATGACTTTCTGCTCGCAGACCAGATTGCTGGCCATGGCCGGAAGCCTTCTCTTTACAATGCAAAAAAAACTTGTGCGTGTGCAGGACCGTGGCTGTTGATTGCATGGAGGAATAGTCGCATATAAGATCTGTGGCAAAGAATTGAGTTCCCCCTCCCGCTGGTTTAAAAAAAAAGGCATGCGGTCAAGTGGAATGAAGGGCGGGTCCAAGTGGCAGGGAAGTTAAGCAGGCAGCACAAGCCACACCACTGCTGCGCGTGCATCGTTGTTAGCATACAGGGCCAGCGCGTTAGAGCTGCAGCTGCGTGCTGCGCCCAGCCAGCGTTTGTGGCAATAACCATGGGATGCAGACTCCAGCATGAAACTCAGAGGGTTTGGGCACGCACGCAACATCCAGCGGGCACCAGCCGCGTTCCCTTCGCTTTCCAGCAGCACCCTCCCGCTGCCGCAACGCGCCGTGGTTGCTGTAATGTAGCCGCCGCACGCGGCCTGGGCAGCGTTCTGGAGAGTGACAACTGCTCCGGGGACCAGTGCGCCGCTGTTAGCCGCCACAATGCGCCAGACCTGCTGGCCTGTGCTGCCGACAGCAGGGGCCAGGCTGAGGGCGCGGCAGCGGTCGTGCCAGTCCCCTCTCCTGCCTGAAACCCAGTGACTTCCAGGCTCCTCCGTGCACGTGCACGGCACCGACGCAAAGCCTGCGGATGAGCGGTGGTCGGGCAAGCAACTTGTTTGGTCCTTCAGATGATGCATATGATGCAAGGGCACGGCCGTTGTCACTAGCAGGACCGTCTCAGCGCAGGAACCACCATGCATGCATTCCAGGCGGCTGCAGCATTAGGCTGCATGCTGTGGCATTGCAAGCGCTGGTGCTACAGCTGGACTCTTGCATGCGGAACGCAAACAATCTCGATGCATTTACCTCCATACTGGCAGCTGCCGTGCCCTACAAGGTACAGAGCCGCACTGCCACTGTGCATGGGCGGGGGCGGGGACGGCGGGCGTGGCGAGGGGCTGTGCCTCGGCCGTGGCGGGGGCGGCCTGCTCTTTGGCCGTGGCGGGGGCGGCGGCATGCGGCGACATGAGATGCCAACGATGCACACAGGTTGAGGCGTGGCCGGTGGCTGTGGAGCAAAGAGCGTGCAGCTGCCAAGCCGCCGAACTAACAAGGCGGCAAACTGCCCATTCCTGATGGCTGGCAAGCTGATGTTTACTGTTGCCTCTGCTGGCGCCAGACCCCGCTTGCTGACCATGTGCCGAATGGCCAGGGTAGTGGTGCCTGCTCCCAGCTGCGCCAACTCCTGACAGACGGATGTCACGTCTGCCTTGCTGACGCGCCATATTTGGGCGATTGCTGCCTCGTCTGCAGGCAAGGGTCAACGTGTGACAGTGAGCATCACTTCATCCCTCGCTGGGCAGCACTCCAACGCCGGGCTGAGCCACACACAAACTATCTACAAGTGCCATCGATCATCGGGTAATGCCGGTGTCCAGCCGGTTGGCCCTCACATGCGTCTTCTGCAGTGGCCCGCCATAGAGCGCAGGATGCGTTGCCGCTTGAGGTGAGCACCAAAGCCTCCACTTGATACACCCGTGCAGGGGATGGTGGCGCAGAAGGCGGGGCCGGCGGCGGCCATGGCTGTGCCATCAGCTTGGGAGGAGGCGAGGGCTTGAGCATGGCTGGGATGGGCGGCGGTGGGAGGTATGGCGGAGCCAGGAGCTTCCCGGGCGGCTGAGGCAGCTTGGGCAGAGGTGGAGGCGGTGAGGTCTTCAACGGAGGTGGTGCAGGGCGGGAACTCGGCTTCGGCGGCCTCGGCGGAAGGGGGCTGCAGGCACAGCGGCAGATGCCAAAACAGATGTCAGGTGTTTGTCGTGAGCGGGTGAGCATGGTCAAGAATGTATGCTGGCTTGCATGCTGAAGCCCTGCACAGTACTGTGCACACTAGTGTGCAAGGATTGTTACCGACATTTGTACTCCCTACCTGGGTGGGGTAAGGTTAAGTGGTGGAGGCCCTCCGGGCGGGGGAAAACGTGGGCTGGGCGTGGGAGGATGTCGCAAGGGTGGAGGAGGGTTGGGGCTCGGCGGCGGCGGTAAGGGAGAGGGCGGCGGTGGGCTGGGGCTGCAAAGCATGTGGGCGGGCAGACAAGCAGGTAGGGTTAGAGGCCGCTGAATGCGGCAAACACAGCACAGCCTGGCAGCTGGCAGCTGGCAGCTGAGCCCGGCAGTGCTGGTCCGCAGCAGGAGCGCAGCGCAATAGTTGACACAGCACGACGCAGCATGCGCTGCACACCTGGGCGGCGGCGGCGAGGGGGAGGGTGGGGGCGGGATGGGGCTTGGTGGCGGTGGCGAGGGAGAGGGCGGCGGTGGGCTGGGGCTGCACAGCAGGTGGGTGGGCAGACAAGCAGGTAGGGTGAGCGCCGCTGAATGCGGCAAACACAGCACAGCAGCGGCGCTTGTGCTCAGCAGGAGGGCAGTGCAACAATTGGCACAGCATGGCACAGCACGACGCAGCATGCGCTGCACACCTAGGTGGCGACGGCGAGGGAGAGGGCGGCGGTGGCGGACTGGGAGGCGTTGGTGGAATCGGTGGGCTGCAGGGAAACACAAAGCCTGCGCCAGGTCAACATCTGTCGCTTAGGATTGTACTGCTACTGCTGCAGCAAGCCTTGCACATTGCTGCCAAGCGCAACCGACGGCAATGGTTCCTGCCTTGGCGGCGGTGGCGGTGCGGGTGGACCCAGAAGGGAGTATAGCTGCGGGAAGCCGGGAGCTGTCGTCCATACACTAGCAGTGCTAGCCTTCTTCTGGTAACTGGGGTACGAACAGACGTCGAACAGGAGGTGAAGCCAGCGTAAGAGTCGTGACAGGGAGCACAACATCAAAGCAATAATGTCATGTGTGTCCCAGCCATGTGCACACAGGCGACTGATGGCAGGCTGTCCTGCCCATCGGTTCTCTGGCCAGCGGCTCACTTGAGATCTGTGAACCCCGAGTACAGGAGCGGCAGTGTCCGCCCAGCTGCGACCAGGAATGTGGCACCAGGGGTGAGCGTTAGCGTTGGAGGGGGCTTGGTCAGAGTCTCAGACTCGTGGGACGTCCACTGGGTGCGACATGCGCCTAGGGGGGATCTGGAGAAGTTGGGGTACTCGGCCAGTTTGCCGCGATGCTGCACCGTGACGGGCGCCAGCTCGCGGAAGTACTGAGGCCGCCTCCTGCCGGCGGCCACTCAGAGGCTCCCGCCTGCCGCGCACACGCACTTGATTGCACACCCCCATCTGCACAGGCACTTACCCCCATGTGATGGCCACCCCAGTGCTAAGCCCGGCTCCTGGCAGCACTATTGAGTAGGCGGCGTTGGAGTTGAGCGGAAGTGGCGTGGCGAGCGTGAAGGTCAGTTTGGCATACCCAAGCGCGCCTGCAGAGGGTGAGGAGGGCTGTGCCTGGCGATGTGTACACGCAGGGCCTCACGGGTGCAACAGGGTTTGCATGCTTGAGAGGCAGACAGGCAGCACAACGCAAGCCAGGCGACACTGCGCTCACTGGAATCCAGTGTGATGGGGAAGTCCTGTGATGCCAGCACCGAGATTGGGGCGCCCGTTGTGATGCTGGCGTTGTAAACAGCGACCCGCAGGGTGCAGCCCGGCGCGCAGCCGGTACCGGAGGTGGACTTCTTAAGTCTCAACTGGATTGCGACCAGCATGTAAGGGCCAGCGGGCCCCGTCTTGAAGGAGGCTGCATGGTCCTGGCTTGGCTTCGCCACTACCAGCGCAGAGCCTATTGTCCCAGTGTAAGAGGCGTAATCTATGTACATGGTTTGCCTGTTCAAAAAGAGGGTGACATTTGAGGTCAGGCCGCAGTCTGTTGGAGGCTGCCAAACCGAGGCCACCCCGCCTGTCAACTACGCAGCGGTTGCAAGTCGCCTGAACTCTCACGTTCATGCTAAAACCCATCGCTCACAATCCATGTTGCCCTCAGGGCTGTGCCATGCAACTGCATGTATACTCCTCTTCATCGCCTAAAGCGCACCCGGCGGCCATCTGAAGCACCAATGCCATACCCAGCGCTGCGGGGTGAGGCGGAAAAGCAGTGAACCTAAGAAGGTATGACATCGCACCCCAAAGCATGGGGGCATTTATGAATCGTTTGGTTGGACAGGCATGTGTACAGCTGCTCGTCAGACACACTTACATTGCTGCCTGAAGGTGGGCATGCCGTGCTGGTCATCATGCCAGCAGGTGGTGCACTGAGTGAGGCAAACCATGGTTGTTCCTGCGGATGCGCACCTGACCAGATCACCACTTCAAAGCGCATCCCGTTCGCCGTAGAGAATGGCTTGCACGTGCTGCTAGGGTATGTGGACCCTGCATGGCAAAGGGCAGCGGGGTCGGGACACGTGTGCCCTGTGCCCTAGGCATGCCTGTCTATGGAGCAAGCAACTCAACAACCTGTTGCCCACTAGCGCCCAGTGCAGTACAGTTTTTTTTCTGCTTTGCATGCACGTGCGAGAACTGCGTCCGCACCAGCGCCGGCCACCGCCAGCGGCCAGTGCGCGGCGGCCGCGGTGGTGGCAGGCGGCAGGTGGGAGGTCAGCGCTGCGCAGTGCGGCTGCTCAGCCGCAAAGACCCAACCCCTCAAACCATTGCCACGGACCGGTCACGTTGCCTAGGCCTGCAGTTTGGCCCCTGCAGCCCTGTTAAGTAGGCCTGCACAGGTCGCGGGCCAAATGACGTCGAAGAGGTGTGTTCGCGTTCCGCGATGCTCAGGAAAGGCGCGAGGACCGGCTGCGCTGATCGGACGCCACGGTGAGTAACTGGACAAGCACCGCCGCCGACGGCATCAGGCCCGGGCGGCACCCGGGTGCTGACGGCCACAGGCGCCAGCGGCCACAAGACTTGTCTGTGCCCGCCCCTGCCTGCCAACATTGAGCCCGCCGCAACACGTTGTAAATGTGTTCAGAGTACTTCCAGGGCCAGGGCAACCAGATGGAAACAAAAATTACATCACTGCCAAGAGCTCTACCCCGCGGGGCCGGCCGGCAGCCTTCCGCCCGTCAGGCGAGCGCTCAGCACGCATGCATGCGAACATTGGCCATAAGGACCACCACCTTGATGGGAGAAGGCTTTGAAGGTGTTAGACTCTCCATTGCAACAAAGGCTGCACATCAATTTGCACAAGGCATGACAATCGGTGGGCTGCTCATGCGATGCGGCAGCGGCGGCGGAGCGGGGCGGCAGGGAAGAACGCGCCAAGAGCGCGGCGGCCTGTCTCCGATTGCTCCAGCGCTGCATGGCATCCCTCGTCATCCGATCACAGCGGCCGATGGGCAGCTCTGCTCACCCATCGCCCAAAGTGCCAGCCGTGCCTGCAAACCGGCCGCCATGAGGCGCGCAATGCTCTCGCAAGAGTCTATTTTGCCTCTGCTTTGTCGCGCCGCGCAAAGCCGCACCCTGCCCACCGCCGCCACTCGCCCAGCAGCGGCGCTGCCCCGCAGGCGCCCTAGAGCCAAGCCGCTCTCTGTTGGGTTGGGCCAGTGGCATTGCTCGCCTGCTGTGCAAGTGACACACTGCTGACTTGAGAGCAGCCATGCGCACTACTCCCGCCGCTGTGCTGCTGGCGGCCCTGCTGGCCGGCACTGTCGCCGCCGCCGTCGCCGCTGGTCCGCGCCGGCCGCTTGGCAAGAACGGCAAGCAGCCCAACATCATCCTGCTGCTGACAGGCAAGCTAGGCAGCACCTGTGGCTGTTGGATGTGTGATAGGGCAGCACGGCAGCCCTGTTTGTGCAGACGCCAGCTATCAGAGCTGGAAGCTGCTGCTACCCTGCCCTGTGCGCGCTTTGCCCGACACATCGGCCAAGGTTGCCCTGCTGCTGCGTCACTTTCCTTCCGGTCACTTTGCAGACGATCAGGATGCTGTCATGGGGGTGAGAATTTCAGCAGGGCAGGCCAGTAGGACAGCAGGGTCACTGAGCTGGCCAGCCAGTTTGGGCGCTTCTAATAAGGACTGCCCCTCAATCAATAGCCCGGCAACTGTGCATGTGCAACGCTCTGTCTGCAGGGCGACTGGCACATGCCCAAGCTGCGGCAGCACCTGGCCCAGGGCGGCATCAACTTCACCAACTGTGAGCAGCAGGGCCAAAATCTCATGCTTTGGGCATAGCCGTGCCGTCGCTGTTCAACCAGGCACCAGCGGGCGGTGATGTGAGCTGCAGCGGTGCCACCGGCAGTGGTACATTGCCTCTCATGGCAGTATCCTGTGCTGCCCGCTGTGCCAGCTGCTCCGATCGTCCTTGTCAGCAGCTGCTGACTCCCCGCTGCCTCCCCTGCTGCGTCACCCTGCAGACATTGCCAACTTTGCCGTGTGCTGGTGAGCTGAGGGGCATGTGCTGTGTCAAGCAGACTTAACCGACCGCACATGCGCCGCGCCTGCATGCTGGCTTGCCAGGCAGTGGCTGCTTGGGCAGAATGCACACGGAGTCGCAACAGCTACGGCGCAGGCTGGTTTAACTCACACTGCGTGTCGCCTGGCCCCTTCCATCCTGCAGCCCAAGTGAGCGACGGCAGCTAAGCTGCTTGCCTGCCAAGTTGCTGAGCTGGGCCGGCCAGAGAACCACTGCGCCAGGGCGGCAGGTTGCCGGGCAGCTGCAGGTTGCATTTTCCGCATGCTGCCACACGCCGCCGCTGCGCAGCGCATGTGTGGCGTGCACATATGGCCCTCAAGGCCCTCGAGATCAACACGCAGGCACATACCATGGTGCCCTCTTCCCGTCTCTGCAGGCCGCACCACCATTCTGACGGGCGAGTGTGCGCACAATAGCGGTGTGGTGGGCGCATGGGGGGAGACGCTGGGAGGCTTCCACCGCTTCACCACGTGAGGCTGGGCAAACTGATTGACTGTATACTGGGTTGCCAGCATGTTGCAACAGCGCTGGGCGGCTTCCAACGCTTCACCACGTGAGGCTGGGCACACTGATCAGCCCAAACAGTGGACACGCAGCGCACCTGGTCCGCCGGCGTGCAACGGTTTTACGATTGGCTTGCCGGCGTGTCAACTTGCAGGCATCATCAAAACGCCTGGCGCTACCGCGGCCTTGCCTTGCCTGTGGGTCTACTTCACAAGCTGGTCCGTGACTTGTTGCTTGCCTGACCTCGTGCCTGCAGGCTGGGCCTGGAGCAGAAGACGGTGCCGCTGCTGCTGCAGAAGGCGGGGTACCGCACCGGCATCATTGGCAAGTGAGTGCGCTGCTACCACGGCCTTCTCCACTGCTCGTACTGCGCACATTCATCTGTCGAGAGAAGGGAGGGCATGCTGACGCAGATGCCTGCATGCCAGCTTGCTCGCTCCAGCGTCCTCCCGCATCCAATCAAACCAGGTACCTTGACCAGGTTGCCATCATTATGACCCGCCGTCTATATCTCACACATCCATTCCAACAGGTACCTCAACCAGTACGACACCTCCCTGGTCCACCACGTGGCTCCCGGCTGGGACCGCTGGTTCGTCATGACAAGTGATATTGGCAGCCCTGACTACTACGATTGGGTAGCCAGTGACGAGGTGAGGGGGTGTGTTTCGATTTGAGTAATCAGCAGTGCTTTAATTTGTCGTGTTTGCGGTCTGCTGGTGCGACATTGGCAGCCCGGATTACTACGACTGTGTAGCCAGCGGTGAGGTGAGGGCAGCGCTGGTTCGAAGGTGGGCGGCAGGGTGCACAGGCTGAGCAAGCCGCTGTGTGTCCAGCTGTTTGTCTGTGCTGTCACACATGCTCCTTCCCTGCACTGCTTGGCAGCACCACTGCTGCCCGCCTTCCTGCCCTGCAGGGTGTGCTGCGGCGCTACGGCACCGACGAAGCCGACTACAGCACAGGCAAGCAGCTGGGCAGCGAACGTGAAAAGTTGATGGAAATTGGGTGCCTGACATGGCATGGCGATGCCCTGTTTATGCGCACCTGCTGCGACCGCTGTTGCGACATGGTTTGTGCCCCAAACTGCTCCGCAACCCGCAGATGTGCTGACCCAAAGCGGTGGAGTACGTCCATGCTCATTTTAGGAGGAGCAACTGGCTGCTACAATTAAGGACACCATCGCCAGCCATTGCCTTCTGATCCAAACTGCAGATGTGCTGACCGGTTCATTCACCAGCACCATACGTAGCAATTGACTGCTGCTTACAAGATACACCGCAACAGCCGTTTCCTTCTTTTCTGAACTGCCAATGCAGATGTGCTGACCGGCAAGGCGGTGGAGTACATTCACCAGCACCAGCAGGACCAGCGGCCCTTCTTCCTGTACCTCACACCCTGTGAGCTTGCTGGGCACTGGTAAATGTAACTAATCGTTTGGATTGCTAACGTTTATGGCAATGCAAGGAACCTTCTTCCTGTACCTCACACCCTGTGAGCTCAAAGGGCCGCCAAAATCGTGGCTGGTTACCTACCGTGCATGCATGCTACAGCTGCTCGCACCGCTTTGCATCCTCCGCATGCGGGCCAATTTGCGTCCGCCATGCGCTGATCAAACTTGCCCGCGCTCCCCAAGTGCAGATGCCACACACCGCCCCCACGTCCCTGCACCCCGCCACAAGGGAGCGTTCAAGGGTGCGGGGCCTGTTGAGGAGGTTGTGTGTTTGTGCCGCTGTTGCACTAGGCGTGGCATGCTGCTGCCGCTACTGGCGGGCGCGTGTCGCTGCCGCCGCTTCTGCCACGGGCACTGGCACATCGGACAATTGCTGCCGCCTCCTGACCCGATGGCGATCACGAGAGCTCATGCCTTGCGCATGGCTGAGCCCTGTTAGCTGACCAACGTTCAGTCTCTCTTGGTGGCATCCTACTGCAGGGCTGAAGATCCCGCGCGTGCCTTCCTGGAATGAGTCCGACGCCAACATCGCCAAGAAGGTGCGTGGCTTGTCTGGGCAGAGGGTGTGGATTTTGCACGCACTTGCACTAAGCCAGCCTTGCATGCTGCTGCAGGGAGCGTCACTCCAATGCCAATGGCTTGCTGCTGACAGCCCTGCCCGCCCTCTCGCCCACTGCCTGCAGGCCTCCTTCCTGCGTAACCTGCCGCCCATCGACCAGGAGACTGCCGATGCCCTGGACTTTGAGTATCAAACTCGCGCCGAGACGCTGCTGGCTGTGGATGACATGATTGAGGCCGTCATTCACGTGTGTGTGTGATGAGCAGCCAACTTTCACTGCGGGCATCATGTGCCCGTACTAGCCTGCCCACATTTGTTGTGGATGTGGGCGGATCAGTTCCGAGGTCCCACTTGTACAGCTTACAGCGGTGCAACAGCCTTCCGGTGTGCCCCTCCTCGTGTGTGCCTGTTCACGTGCGCCATGCTCCCCTTCTCTTCCCTGTGCCCAGGCGCTGGACGACATTGGCGAGCTGGACAACACCTTCATGTGCGCGCAGCATTGAGCAGCTTGGGCACTCAAAGCTTGGGCACTCACAGACGGGCGCTCGCAGCTTGGGCGGAGGGTGTCCGCTTAGCGTGCTGCCGATCACTTGCAAGGCAAAGGTTGTGGCCTTGCGGGGAAGCAGGCGCCTCCTTGCATGCATGCCATAATTGCTCGTGCTCCCATCCAACCTGCTGGCTGCTGCAGCTTCTATGCCCCGGACAACGGCTTCAAGCTGGGGCACCACCGCATCCCCGTGAGCAGCCGGCTGTGCAGTGCAGTGCTGGGCTGCGCTGGGCTGTGTTTGATGCCGCACCGGGTTTGAAGCTGCGCCACCTTTTTGCTCACATGGTTGCTGAATTCTGGTCACCTGAACCCCTGCTGCAGGGAAAGATGAGCGCCTAGTGAGTGTGCACCAGACCAAAACGCACGGCAGTTTGCTGGACAGCGGTGCAGTGGCGCAGCGCACCGGTCGGGCAGGCAGTCTGTGGCCCAGCAGTGCAGCGGTGCCGCGCAGGTTGCAGCGCAGCTCATCGTGGGTTGGCTGGCAGCTCAGGCTGAGTGCTTGCTTCTAATCGAGCTGCAGCTGCTTTTGACACGGCGCTGCCATCCATACCATTTTCATTGTGACGCAGCGAGAATGACATTCGCCTCCCGTTCTACGTGCGCGGCCCTGGCATCAAGCCTGGCCAGGTGCTGCCCCACATGGTGAGCTGTAGCTCTGATGTCACACTGCTGGTCTTTCTGAGGTGTGTAGGGTGGACGGTGTGCGTCCAAGACTACCCCGCTATGCCACACCTCAACCTCGAACTTGCATCCGCCCTTTCGCAGGTCGGCAACGTTGACTTTGCGCCTACCTGGGTTGAGCTGGCTGGCCTGGAGGACCCGCTTGCTGCCACCCGAGACGGCATTTCCTTGGTGCCCATCCTGCTGGGCCAGCCGGACGTGCTGGAGAATCCCGAGCACCACCGCGTGGGCATCCTGGTGAGCTCCACAGCTAATAGTTGCGGCCAAGCCTTTGCACCTCTGTTCAGCCGGCCAGGGTGTTTGTATCTGCTGTTGCATGCAGGGCAGGCGTGCTTGGGTTGGCGGCGGCTTGCAGGCCAGTTGAGGCCTGGGCCAGTGCAGTCACTGCACCAGTCAGGCTGAGGCGCACCAGCTGCAACGCCATATGAGCAATGACTGTCCAGCTGCACCACTCGCTGCGCAGATCGAGAAGCCCGCCACTAACGGCGGCAAGGACAAGTGAGTGGCACTCCCCTCTGTTGGTTCAGCTTGCTGCTCTCTGGTTCACACTATGCGCTGCAGATTGAAAAGCCCGCTACCACCGGCAAGTCGGACAAGTGAGTGGTGCACTGCGGTTTGAGCTGTTGCATTCCGTTTGAGCTGTTGCATTCAATGCCGTGCGCATTGCATCGGCTACGCCCGAGTTCAGGCGAATGCATTATTCCCTTGATCCGCACATGATCCATCCTCGGTGTGGCGGCAGCAAGGTTTGTCTGCATCCTCCTGCCCCACGTGTATCCAACTCCTGCCCCCTCTTCCAGGTTTGTGTCCATCCTGACTCGCATGCGCGACTTCTAAGAAATGCCATGTTTGCCGTTTACTTGTCGCGAATTTGTGAGGGTTTGCCATTCCCGTCGTGCAGGTTTGTGTCCATCCTGACCCCCGTGCGCGACGTGCTGAACGACGTGTTTGACGGCTACCGCCCCCGCCTGCTGCCAAACGGCTCCTGGCCGCAGCAGGCACGTGGAATGGGGGGAAATGCAGGCTGGATAAGCTGCACCGTCACCGCAGCAGCTGCTGCTGCCGCTGCCGCTGGCACAATGCGTGTTGGCTCGCAGATGTTGCAAGGTTTCAACCGTCCACCTTTTAAGCGCCCACCAGCAGGCATTGCCTGCTGCGCTGCTTCCGGCCGTCCACAAACGCTGCCGCAGGGGGGCGGCTGCTGTCGCAGCCAGCCCTGCTCTGCTGAATGTGACGGCGCCCTCAAGTTCGCTGCCACACCTGCCATGCAGGTGCTGGACTGGGAGCTGCAGGGCCACGACCTGCCTGCTCCTGGCCTTCCGCACCTCAATCCCTCTCTCCTCCACATAATCGACCGTCCAAGCAGGTGCTGGACTGGGAACTCCAAGGCCACGACCTGCCCGCCGATTGGGTCAAGCGGGTTGAGGGCAGCTCCGAGTTCTATGGAGGCCTGGGCTTTGAGCAGACGGTCGGATTCCAGATTGTGAGTTTCAGAAGGGCTGTTTGCTACTGGTCAGTCGCTGGCATTGCTGGCTGCATGTGCTGGCAGGAAACTGCTGGGCACTGAGCAGAGGTTGGGTTCCAGGTCGTGAGTTTTGGGTGGGCTGTGGGATGCTGCACGGCTTGGGGTCGTTGGCAGCGCTTGTGTTGATGAGCTGACAAAACCGCTGCGCGTGTCGATTTCGCCTGGGATGGACAGGAATTTTCTCCTTTGCTCCTGCTTTGCAGTACCTCAACATGACCAAGGAGGCGGGCCTGAGTCCCCGCGGCGTCATCCTCGGACTAAACGTGCGCCGATGAAACGCCTCAAAAATGCCAACTGTCGCACGGGTGCAGCTGTGCAGGGCGCAACCAGCTGCTCGCAAGCGTTGCGAATCAATCGGCTGTGTGGCATTCATAGTGCCATGGCTGTGTGCAGGACACGCTTGCTGCCGCGGTGCGGCTCTCCAACCCAATCTGGATGCCAGTGCCAGCTTTACCGCAAGATGTGGACTGGCTGCTGCTGCCGTGCTGCAGGAGGATTTTCCGCTGGCGTACTATGGCCTGCGCTACCAGGACCGCCACCACAAGTACAAGTACATCGAGACGCCGGGTGGGTGGTGAAACTGTATCGAACAGCTGCAGCGATCGGTCTGGTGCAAGGATTGCGGTGGTTGCAGCACCCAATGCCTGCCGTGTCCGTCTTGTTTAGAGAGGGCTTCGAGCTGTATGACCTGAACTTTAGGGCCTGCAGAAGCGCAAGCACCCCGCTTAGCTTACACTATCCATTCTTCCGTCCTGCTATTCGTGCAGAGGGCTTTGAGCTGTATGATCTGAACGCCGACCCGCACGAGGTGGACAACCTGTTTGACCGGGCGCCACGCTCGCTCATTGCTGCGCTCCAGGGCCAGCTGTCGCTGCTCAAGGTGGGTGCAATCGCTGGGTGCTCTGGGATTTGCTGCTGCTGAGCTGGTCATGTGGCAGCCGCAGATACCAGAACCAGCGCTGGCCGGCTGTTGCTGCTCTAAGTGGGCACAGCTTCCTGCAGGGGGGTTTGCTTGGCTCGTCAGTTGAGCTGGTCAGCTGCTGGTGTTGGCGGCGTGGTACTGCTCTTCCCGGCCGTCCATAAACGGCTAGCCAGCTTCTTGACCCTGGCCGCTGGCTGTTCTGCGTCCTCCCTGCCAGGTGTGCCGCGGCGCCACGTGCCACGTGCGCAACATCAACCTGCTCACCGGCCTGCCCAAATCAGCGTTCCAGCTGGACAGTCCAAGCCCGGTGCTGGAGCTGTAGACGCACTGTGACGGCAGCGCAGCATTGCAGCACTGGGGGAGCAGCAGCGGTTAAAAGCAGTTCACCGGCCTACCCAAGCCGGCGTTCCGGTGGACAGCCCGGGACAGGTGCCGGAGCTGTAGACGCAGTGCGCAGGCCAGCAGAGCTGCATCAGAAGGGCGGCACAGCGCTGCCCAGGACCGCAGAGCATTTCGGCATCAGCGGCAGCTCAAAGCTGCTGACCGGCCTGCCCAAGTTGGCGTTCCAGCTGGACGGCGAACGCCCCTGTGCTGGAGCTGTACGCAATGCTTAGGCCAGCCAGCTGCGGTCCACCTGAGGCACACCCAATGCTGACCCACAGCGGCAGCGGCGCACATCCACCACACTGATCCTCTCATTCCGTCTACCTGATGAAACGCAGTCAGAAGGGTGCAGTTGTGTAATGTGAAGCACACCAGCAGAAGGAGTAGAACAAGAGCAGCAGAGGCAGAAGGGGAGCATTGGCAACAAACATGCATGATGAGCAGAGCAGCAGGGGCTAAAGGGTGCACAGAGGAAGCAAGCTGCAGAATGTAGATCGGGCCGTCACATTGCATCAGCTGTCAAACAGCGCAATCACCCGACCGGCCACCTCGGCCGGCAGTGCCACTGCGGTGGCCCGCTGCGCCCGCAGCAAGCACAGCGCAGCAGTGCGCATGCGCTGCTTGTCAGCCGGGGTCAGGTGGCGCACCACTTGCGCCGCCTGGGCTGCCGAGCAATCCAGCGCAGCGGGCAAAGCGCGGCCCAGGCCGGGACACGGCGCTGGCACCAGCTGCCATCCGGCATTGCTTAGGGGCAAGTGCGCCGCCACGCAGTCGGCAATGAGGGGCAGCGCTGGGGCACCAGCAGACGCAAGGGCTGCCAGCGCCGCGTGTGCTGGAGTCACAGCAGCCAGGCAGCGCGCCACTGCCTCACAGCCTGATCTGCCTTGCGCAAGGCCTCCCAGGGCACACTCGAGTGGCGAAAGGCCAGCCGCTGTGACAGCTCTGACTGACTCAGGGGCAGCCGCGAGCAGCAGCTGCGCCACGGTTGTGTGGCCCCGGCTAGCTGCACCATGCAGAGGCAACAAACCGGCAGTGTCTGCCTGCATGGCTGCTGCCGGAGCTGCAGCAAGCAGCAGCTGTGCCACCGTTTCATCCCCCCGTTCAGCTGCACAATGCAGCGGCAATAGGCCACCTGAAGTAGCCGCTGAGGCTGTCGCCGGTGCTGCATCCAGCAGCAGCTGCAACACCACTGCATGCCCTTCCTCGGCTGCACGGTGCAGCGGCAAATCGCCCGCTGGACCGGCCACTGTGGCTGATGCAGGTGCTGCAGCAAGCAGCAGCTGCACCATGGACGCATGGCCAAGAAACGCGCAAGCATGCGCCAGCGACCAGCCTGCAGCGAAGTCACAAGCGTTTGGTTAACCAACAGCAGTATGGCCCTGCACGACCGCTGCAAACTGGTACGGCCCTGGGGTCGCACCTTCCTCCACACGGGTTGCCACCTGGTGGCAGCACTCCCGCAGCTGCTGCACGAGGTCGTTAAAGCTTGCAGTGCTTGCTGGACCATCCTGCACGCCTGACGCCTTGGCTGGCACAAACAACATGGCAGGGCGCCAAGTGGGTGAGCAGGCAGGTAGCGGCGGGGCAGTGGGCAAAGCCTGGGGCAGCCTGCACAACATACAGCAGGCGGCCGCAACAGAACGCACGGCCAGCGCTTCACACCTTTCAGAATCACGCAGACCAGGCGGACCTCCTCTTCTGAGGCGCAGGGCCCGATCTCAAAGCAGGTGCCCTCGTGCACCACCGCCACCTGCGTCGAAGGCGGCGGAGGAGCGGCGGGTGGGCCAGGCCAGGAGTCGGCGTGCAGCCGGCAGCTCGCTGATAAACTGCCGCACCTTGATCTCAATCTGGAGATCGCCGGGAGAGGCCGGGCCGGCCATCGTGGCGTGGGGCTTCACCGCTGGTCGCTAAGTGGAGGCCTGAGATCCCCAAGGTTGATCGAGAGGTCGGCAGATGCAAGAGCAGCTATTCTGATCCTGACCAGCCAGTGCGTGCTGCGGCGGGCGCCGCCCAGCGCCACCGCCTAGGACGCCCGCGGGCTTGGGACCCATCCTGCAGGCCGGGCCCATATTGCTGTTTCTAGTATCACTTGGTAGTGCATATCACTATCACGTGTTTCTCATGTGTATCAGCATGGAGGCATGCGCGCATGGTTCTTTGCACCCTGCATGCAACGCCCGCTCGTGAGCTGAATAGCGGCGGTGGGGGCAGCGAATAGATTGCTACCACCACCCTGTTGCAGCATCAATCTTTCAACTTGCTGTTGCGTGCTGCACGAATCTGCCCACACAGGCGCTGCTCCGCCAGCCTGCACAGCACCTGTGATCGAGTCGACCCCCTCTGCAGCCTTGGAACCTAATGCCTGAGGGAGTGCACTAGGCAGGCAAGTCAGCGGGCCTGCTCACTGCCGCCCCAATGGCTGCCACCGCTGCCGCGCTCACGCCGCTCGAGCTTCACCCGGCATTCCCTCTCCTCCCCCAACGCGCTGCTCTGCTGCTGCAGTGGCCGGCAAGCATGGACAGAGTGCGCGAGCTAGTGCACTCGCTGCGCAACAGCAGGCGGCGCCATGTCCAGCTGATGGCTGCCAAACAGCTGACCCAGCTGCTTCAGGCGCAACCTGTGTTCTCCACAGCTCCCGGCGAGCAGCCTCAGCTGGCAGATCCGGGTGTGCATTGGGACTTCCTAGCAGCCGGCGGCATGCAGGCTGCCCTGCACCTGCTGTGCCGCGTTGAGCAGGTCGGCAAGGTGACAGCAGCCAACCTGATGTACGCCGCGTGCGTGGTCCCAGAAGCAGCAACGCAGCTGGCTGCAGATGGCGGCGTGCAGCCACTCGTGCAGCTGCTGGAATGCACGGCCGCAGATGGCGCCAGTGGCATTCGCAGAGCGGCCCTCTGCACGCTAGCTCTAGCAGCAGAACAGTGCGATACAGTCCAGGATGCAGCTGTGGCCGCTGGCTGCGTGCCGCTGCTGGTGGCGATCCTGCAGGAACCCAACGATTCAGACCATGTTGCCAATGCTGCTGCGGTACTGTCAGCCCTGGTACTACGGCCAGGAGTGCACACCGAAGTGCTGCTTACCTCTGGAGCAGCAGCTGCACTGGTCAGGCACGTGCCTGATGAGTCATGTGTGTGTGAAATCTCGCTAACAGCGCTGAGCAGGCTGACAGGTGAACCCAGCCCCCTGCGATCCGAGGCTGTGGCGGCTGTTGCAGCAGCCGGCGGCATTCCGGCAGCGGTGCAGTGTTTAAACGGCCCCAGCAGCGCGCTGAACTGGCCCAGCTCTGAGGAACTTGCCTGGACAGTGCCCCAGCTTGCAGCTGGCCTGCTGGCCAACATGGCTGAGGTTTGCCCACAGCTAGCAGCGGACATCCAGGCAGCAGGTGCAGTGCCCAGGCTGGAGTGGATGTTGCGCAACTCCACTCACCGTGACGAGCGCGGCTGGGCAGCCACAGCCCTGGCAAACATCAGGAAGGCGGCCGCCGCTGCTGCTGCGGACAGCGGAGCGGCTGCGCAGGCAGCAGGGCCCGCAGCAGCTGCGTTGCCCCGAATGTGCGCCGCTCCCGGCTGCGGCAACACACGCGGCTTGCGCCGCTGCGGCGGCTGCCATACGGTACTTTACTGCAGCGCCGGCTGCAGCAAGGCACACTGGCGGCAGCACAAGCCCGAGTGCCGCCGCCTGCAGGCCGAGGCAGTGGCAGGAGCGGCAGCAGCAGGGGCGAAGCAGGGCTCCAGTGCGGCTGGGGACAGATGAAACATGTCTGTGCGTGCACCAAGCTGCTTTGTGGTGGCTTCATAAATTTCACCATCATTCTGCCGTTTTTACTGCATGACCGTGTGATGCCAAACATGGGAAACCAAGTGGGCAGCGTGATGGGAAGCGGGAAAGCGGCGGAGACGGCGCCGGCCAGCGCACAAAGCGCCGCCGCTGAGCTGTCCCGGAACCAGTCGTCCGGCCCTGCTTCCAACCCATCTGCGAGCACAGAACGGACTCAGCAAGATCTGCACCAAACGCGGGCTCTGCTGAGCAGGCAGGGGTGGACCTCAGCCGACAGCGGCCGGCACGCGCCGAACAGCAAACCACGCTGACCACATCGACGTGGCTACTGTTTTGAGGCGCGCGATGGGCCGCCCGCCGCTGCTGCCACCCCCGCCGCCCCTGCCGCCGCCTCCTGCCGCTCAATCGCCCATCGTGCTGCTGCCGCCTCCGCAGGGCTCACACTGTAGCAGCCGGCCGCCATGGCGGACGGTCGGGAGTTAGCTCCCGCCCAGGAGCCACGCTATCTGTTGCGCAGCGAGCACCCACAAGTAGCAGTGACGTGGAGCACCAGCATTCTGTCCGACCGCCCAAAGCCTGACACGCTCAAGCTGCGCAAGCGTGTGACGGCCTGGCCGCTGGAGTTCACTTTCAAGGTGGGTGCTGGGCTGCTGCAGCAGGAGTCAGCCGCGCTCCTGCGGGCGTCTGAGCGAGGGCGGCGGCATTGCTTGGCAGTACAGTGCATGCTTGGTTTGTTGACCAATTGGGTTTTAGTGACGTTGCTTGCCACGCTTTGCTGTGCAGGCGGACTACCACACAGCGACCAGGGAGTTCACCTACGGCATGATGTGCCGGGTAGGCAGTGCTGAGTTGTGGCCAGTCTAGGCCTGGCAGATTGTGGGCCTTGTGCGCGTTTGCTGCCGTCGTTTGCATGCTGCGCTGCCCCTGCTGCGGTGTTTGAATGCCATCGCAGGCAGAATGCCTACGCTGTTTTGCCCAATACATGAATTGGACTGCAGGATGCGGTCATAAAGGGGGACATCACGCTGAACATGCCGCGGCAGCAGGTGGGCGGACCTCAACCCAGCACTGCACTGCAATCTTTGGTCTGTGCTGTAGGCCCAAGTGCCTGGGTAAAAGTGCAGTAAACAGTGCTGCCTCGTTGAGCTTGCAAGTTGCTGGGCTGTCTCCACAGCGCCACCCTGTGCTCTCGCCTATCCCAGGTTGATTATTGCAACCGGTTACCACTCACGGGTGGAGCAATGCTGGCTGTGGCTGCCAGCTGCAGGCTCGAAGGTGAGGGCACTGCGGCCGTAGCCAGCGGGCATGGTGATTATAAGCAGGCCTACGTGCAGTGCGCATGGGCCTATGCGCAGTGCACAGGGCCCGTGCAGCAGGGGCGTGGCAGCAATACACGCAGGTCGGCCATCTGGAAAGGTGGCCGCATGCTGCTGGCCAGCCGCTCACATGCTGCCACACCACCAACCCCTGTTCGGCTGCCGTAGATCAGAAGCTGAAGCCTGACTTGAGAGTGACTGTGGAGTTTGGCACGCACAGGTGAACAGGCGCTTGCCCTGGTCACGCAGCAGTGGAGCATGCAAGCACAGGTGGCTGTCAGTTAGCCTAATCAGCAGAGCAGGTGCTGTGCCTCAGCTGCCGGTGCTGCCCCAAATGCCTGCTGCGCATTTTATGCCTTGCCTGTTGACCCCGCGATATCCGCCCTTCAACGCTGTGCAGCTCTCGGGGAGATGCATCGGCGGTGTATGTGGCGGGGGCGGGCGGCGCCAGCAGCTTTGACCTGCAGCAGCGCTTCAAGGTGGCCAAAGGGCTGGCGCTGGAGGTGAGCTGGTTGCAAGCTTGAAAGGTGGCTGTCTGATAGCTGCGCCTGCTCCCAATGCATGCATCCGAGACAAGCAACGTGATCCTGTCTTGCCTTCCCTGATGGCTGGTGGGCAGCACTGGCTTCCTGGCTGGTGGAACAGGATTTCCCTTGGACTGCCCTCTACGCAGCCGCACTGCCTTTTTCAGCTGCTGCTGTTTGCTTTCCTGCTCCAGGTGTGCGGCAATGTGCAGCTACCGTCGCCAGCAGCACGGTGCGTCTGGCGGGGCGGGCAGGCATGCAAGGAGCATGAGCAAATTGGCCACAGGCACCCTGCAGCACTGGTTTTGGGGCGCCGCCCAGCAGCCGTGCTGAATGGGCACATGCGTCCCTGCCTCCCATGCTACCCTTGCTTAACAAGCACTGCCGATGTGTCCCTTCTCTTGCTGCAGGTACAGCGCTGAGTCTGGGCAGCTGGTGCTGGGAGAGGGCGCCTTCCGGCTGCACGTGGCGGAGGTGAACGCAGTTGTGCACATCTGAGAGGCTACCACTGGCGACTTGGCGCGCATCTGGTTCAGATGCGGCAACCGTGCACATCTGGCGCTGGTTGCTGACGAGCGGTTGTGCTGCTGCGCACAGACTTGCTGGATTCCATTTGCTAGATGGTGCCGCCAGCCCACACCCTTCGCTTTCAAATGCCTCCCCTTCCCCTCCACTGCCTCTCCCACTGCCTCTTGTCATTTCTCCTTTGAAATCACGCATTACCGACAGGGTGTGTATATATGTCATTGGGCGAAAGAATTGGGGCGAGGCAGCTATCTATGTGCATGGGGACGCAATCACGCGATCAATGAAACGGTTGGACATGGGACATGGGGGACATGGGGCCGTGCATGGGCTCGAGCGGGGCACAGGGTACGAGTGGAAATGGGGTGCCAGTGCAGCACGGCCGGAGTGGGGGCGGGTAATTGGTGACCGGGTGGGTTAGCGTCTGCTGCCTCAGGAAGCGTGTGCATAGCAGGCAGGAGCGGTAGGGGGCACGGTGTTGGCTGAGGGTGAGGCGGTACAATGGGCAGCGGCGCACAGAGTTGGCGGGTGCTATTGAGGGCTCACGCGGGCAGTGCTGGCGCGAAAGGAAAATGTACGGGGTACGAAGGGTGGCATTGTGGAATAAGCACGTGTGGGCTCGTTCGTGCCAGGCACGAAAGAATGGCGCGTTGGCGCACAAAAAAGTGGCGGCGGCCGCCAAAGGCAGTCGGGGTGGTGAAGCGAAGCGAGAAAAGCGCAGTGGTGCCAAATGAAGGGGCAAAGCCTGGGGCGCAGCGGCGCGGGTCTTCAGAGGGCGCCAGGCGGCGCATCATGAAAGGGGGAGCGGTGTGCAAGGAGCAGGGAGCCAAGCCCCCACCCAGGTTGGCTGCTTGCCGCTGGCTGAGCTGGCCAGCGCATGTGGGCAAGCAGGCGCAAGTGGGTGGAGGTGAAAAGGGGAGCAAAGGGTTGGCAGGGGGAGAGGTGGAAGACATTTGGAAGAGAGCCGCGGCGGGCCCGGTTGGTTGATTGTGAGCAGGGCGGGCCAGCCAATGAAATGGACGTCAGGGTTGGGGCGCCACAGTGTTGAATGGCAAGAATCGCGAAGCAGGGTCGGTACTCGCTCGTGGTGCTGATGGCGCTCGCTTAGGGGGTGCTGCTGCTGCTGCATTGCTGCCGGCAGGGCGTGCTACAGCATGGGCAGGGCATGCCGGCACGGGGCAAGGGCTGCCAAATGGGGCATGCTCCTGGCTGCAGTAGGTCGATCAAGGGGCCTGCATGGCAGCGGCCGCCATCAGGCGCTGCCGCTGCTCCTGCTGCAGCGCCTTGAGCAGCAGCAGGCGGTTGTACTGCTCAACCCACTGCCGCTCCTGTTCCTGCTGCGCCAGCACTGCCGCCAGCCAGGCATGCGCCTGTGCAAGCGCGGTTGCGGGCAGGCCGCCTTCTGCGGCGGGCTGTGCCGTGCCGCTCAGCGGCAGCGGGGCGGGCAGCTCAGGTGCTGCAGCAGAGGGCTGGCTGGCTGCCAGCGACTGCAGCGCTGCCTGGGGGCGGAAGGCGGCAGGCACGGGCATGCCTGCGGCCGGCTGCTGCTGCTGCCGCTGCGCCAGCAGGGCGGCGGCGTGCACGGGGGCGGGGCGGTAGATGGGGTGCTGCACTGCGGCGGCGGGCGGGGTGGGCGGGCTGGCTGCGCGCTTGGGGGCGCGCTGCGGGCCTGCTGCGTCCTCGGCATCAGAGGTGTGGCACAGCGGCATCTGCTCGCTCTGGCTGCTGACCGGGCTGGCTGAGCAGTGCATGTCCAGCAGCGCCTGAGCGGCCTCTGCGGGACTGTAGCAGCAGCCCCCTGCTGCCGCCCAGCCGCCTGCTGCCGACAGCAGCTCCGCCTTGCGCTTGCGGCCGGCCAGCGGCTCGGCAGGAAGCTCCCAGGGGGCTGCTGCTGCCGCCGGCTTGGCGGCGGTGCGGCGCCGCGCCGCGGCTGCCGGGTTGCTGCCGCGCTTGGCTTGCTTGGGCAGCAGCTGGTCCGCGCGAAGCGAGGTGCGCAGCAGCATGCGGCCGCCGGCGGGGCAGAAGGCCAGCGTGTTACCCTGGCACAGCCGGTTGGCGCGCACAAAGTCGGCTGCGGGGGGAGGACATGGGAGGGTGGGGGGAGGGGGTGAGCTACGCAGTTGCCAGGGCTGAAAGGCAGGAGCATCAGATGCTGAAGGTCTGCTGCTGAGGCGGCTGCTGCACAGGCTGTATCCTGAAGTGCTCACAGCGGCGACACCTGCTGCATGCTGCACCATGCACATGCAGCAGCAGCGATCCCCATCCATGCCGCGCACCTGTGTTCTCCAGCACAAATGTGGGGCGGTGCTCGCCGGACACCACGTTCTGCCAGGTCTTCATGAGGATGGTCCAGGTGCGGCCCGCCTCGTCATCAACCACCTGACAGAAAGGCAGGCAGAGGCAACTCGGCAGAGGGTCAGCGCAGAGGAGCAACATCAAGAGGCGTGCCCATCAGGTGCACATCCATGCGAGCTGGCTGCATGCATGCCACCATGCAGCCAGCTCCCATGCGGCAGGCAGCTGGTCGCATGCATGAGCGCATGCATGCATCTCGCGTGCTGCAACTTGCAGCGCCGCAGCCAGCCAAGACAGCTCAGCACAGCACCACAAAGGCACTGCAGGGGCATGCCGACTCACCAGGTCGACGGAGAGCTTGACGGGGCCGCCGCTGCGCACCGCTGGCAGCGCGTGCTCGGCGCGGCAGAGTCGCAGCAGCTCCGGCAGGCACTGCTGCACCTGGATGCGCGGCAGCACGATGCGGCCCGTGCGGGCAACTTCTGTGGACACGTCGCTGTAGGTCAGCACCTTGCTGACCAGGATGGCGGGCTCGGGGGCAGCCATCATGCTGGCGGCGCTGCCGCCGCTCAGGGCGGGCAGGTGGGAGGCGCTGCCTGCGGAGCGCAGAGGCGGCGGCGGCGGGTGTTTGTGCACAGTCTGGCATTGTGGGGGCTCATCTTTCAGCTGCATGGCGGCCTATAAGAGCAGCATGCATGGCTGGGGAGGGGATGCAAGGGCTGGGCCGGCGGCGGCGGGAGCGGCGCGCCCACCTTCAGAGGAGCTCATTGCGCTTGCAAGTAGCCCACAAGCGTGCTCGCACTGCTGTAAACTCCTGTAAAGCATCGGGGGAATGGATCGGGGATGATTGGTGGAGGGGTTGTGGTCCATTCGCTCGAGGGGTTATGGCAACAAATAGCAACAGTGTGGTGAGGGGACCGGGGGGCTCCGAACACGCTTGTAGAGCTGCAGAGGCATGCCAGGAGCCCCGCAAACCGTGCAAGCAGGCCGGCGAGGCACCAAGCGGCACCATGGGTGCGCTTGCCCCAGTGCCACCCTGCAAGCAGACTCACGGGCTCTCAGGCCGTTTGCGGGGTTGCAGCAAGGATGTTGCGCTGGGGGGCTGTGGCAGGAGGGTGCCGGGCGCAAGGTGCGGGACCGAGTGCTGCTGCTGGGAGGCTCTGACCGCTTGCAATGCGCTGCGGCGTGCCTGTTGTGAGGTCAGGAATGGTTGGATTGCGCACAAGTGAACAGGCAGAGAAGACAGGCTTCCATGCGGTGCTGTAAACGGGGAAGTCATATGAGTGAGTTATTAAACAGTGCTCAATTAGTCGTCGCTTGGCCTGACACGGGTTGTTCAAACAATTGCAGCTCGCGGAGCACACAAACCGGGCAACAGGTGCGCGCTGGGAAGACCAGTCTGCCCCCGCCGCCGCTGCAAGGAGCAACAGCTCCTCATTCGGGGGCAGCTGTCGCGGAGCAGGGCACAGCTGGGTCCGCAGGGAGACCCAGCAGCGCAGTGTCAAGCGCGCTGCAGCAGCACAAACTGGGTTGCTGGATGATGGGCCCGACTCGGTCGGCGCCGGCTGCCGCTGGTGCTGCCCGCAGCCACTGTCCGCCCCCTGCTCGCGTGCGCATGCTGGCCAGGTGCATGAAGCTGTTACATGGTCCTCAGTTGCACAGCAGTGCTTGCATGTTACTAAGCGCACAACACAGCTGCGGCGTCCTCCTGCCGCTTGACTTGCCGTGCATGCCAAGCTTGCTTCATGAAGCTGCCGCACCATCACCGCTGGCCACCGCCCAGGTTGTCCTTCGCCCAGCCCACACCTCCTGACACAAGCTGCACGCATAAAGGGGCACAAGGGCAGCTCAGTTGGTGGGCGGAAGAGGGCGCCCTCCAGTTGAATCGGGCAACTGCTGCTTGCAACCGGCCGTGCCGCTGCGGGCCTGCCGCTATTGCCATGAGCATGCACATCCGCACGTGAGCATGGAACATTGCATTGCCTCAGCAACCCCACCCAGTGCCGCCCCAGCCGCTCACCGCGCCCAGCATCAGCACGCCGATGGCTGGCTGGAACACCCACTGCCACAGCGACAGCCACGTATCCAGCAGGCGCTGCGGTAAGGAGCAGGTGGAGCAGCGCAATTGCGTCAGCGGGCGTCTGCTGAACAGCCCAAACACTTGAATGGGCGCAATCGCAGAGAGCCTGCATGTAATGCTGCATGATGCATGCAGGTGCAGGGTGCATGCACAGCTGTGGGTGTGTCGTTGCACGGGCAGCAGGCATCCGCAGCGAGCCACAAGTTGCGCCATGCACAAGGCAGCAAAACAAGCCAAGTTGTGGAGGACATATCAGGGCCGCTCACCGTGGACTGCAGCGCCGAGCGCTCCGCCAGCGCGGCGCCCAGCCAGGCCAGGGCAAACAGGATGAAGAAGAAGTCGGCAATGAGCACCTGAGGGGAGGTGGGAAGGCAGATTGAAACAAGCTGGAGGCGAGTGGATGCCGGCCCCTTTTGTTGCAGTGCGGCACCGGCACGAGCCAACAGGCTCTCCCAGGTTGGCAGCATGCACAGCCGTAGCCAGCTTGGGGCGCCATGGCGCACGTCATGCACAGCGGCAGCAGCAGCAGCAGCAATAGCAGCAGCACGTGGTTATAAAGCAGCGCACCTTGTCCACGGCATCTTTCAAGCCCGCCAGCGGGCTGTCGCCGCCGCTCGATGTGCTGGCCGCCTGCTGCTGCTGCTGCCGGATGGGGGAGGCCGCCTGGGGTGCGCTGCCGCCGCCCGCCGCCGCCTGCCGCTGGCGCAGCCGCTCCAAATCCGCCTGCAGCTGCTGGTCCAGGTCTGCATGCGCAGCGGACGCGTGGGCGTCAGTAGGGCGTTGTGACCTGCGGCCATGCGGAAGCTGTCCAGTGTGCATCCCCAAAACCAGCAGCCAGGGCGCGCACCTTCCTCGGACGCGTGCACCGCCGCATGCCGCTGCCGCCGCCGCTGCCGCCGCCAGCCCGCCAGCAGCGGGGCAGCTGCTGCGGAGCGCTGTTGCTGGTGTGCATTGCGCGAGGAGCTGCTGGCGGCGGCCGCAGGCCGCAGGGCGCTGCAGGGTGTCACGCACGCGAGCGCCATGGCTGTAGGGGACGCTTGACGGCTGCCGGGCTCCGCTGATCGCAATGTGCAACAGCTGGAAGTGCTCCCACCGGCGTGGTGGCCGAGATCGCGCCTCGCGATCACCGCACATGACAGCATGGGCCGCCCATCGTGTGGTGGACAGCAAGTGGGCACGGGCATTGCGCCATCGCCATCTGCTGTACGCACTGTGCTCGTCTGCGAAAGCCCCAGCCGCCCCGGCCGCCGCCTCCCCGCACTGCTGCCCTACCGGGCGCCCCGGCGCTGCCCTTCGACATTGGCAGTTGTGCAGCAGCGCCTGAAGCAGCCGGAACCGCCTTCGGCGATACCCACACTGAAGGTCAGCAGGCCGCTCGACTGGGACCACCCTTTGCGGCCCGCCCAGCTCGCTGGATGTGCTCTTTGTACTCGTTGGCATGCACAGGACGCACGGGCAGCGGGGCAGCGCCGCCCTCGCGGGCGCCTTGCACCCCGCCGCCGCCTTGCCGCCTGCCGCCGCCGCTCAAAGGTGCCCCCTCGATTGCGGCCCTCCCGGCCTACAGGGCGCGCCTGCCGCCGCGCACGGCCAGTACTAAGCCGGCCAGGATGGCAGGCATGGAGGGGCAGGAGGTGTACGACCCCCAGGCGGCGCTGACGCCCATTGAGGAGCCGCAGCGGCGCCGCTCCACGCTGCTCACCGGTGCACATGCATTGCCGCAGCGCATGCTGCTACGAGCATGCTGCAGCGCGTGCCGCTACGACCATTTTGCATTGCATGCTTCTACGGCTTGCTGCAGTGCATGCTGCTGCGAGGCGCATGCATGCTGCGTTGCAGCACGTGCACGGCCTGGCTTTGAATCACATTGGGCTGGCGGTTGTGTGCACATGGACGTGTGCTGTTGGGCAGCTGCAGTGTACTGTCAGCAGTGCTTGCTTGAGTGTGTGCCAACCCGGCTTACCTTGCTGCTTCCCGCTCCGCCCGCAGTGTGCCCCTTCATCCTGGGCAACGAGTTTTGTGAGCGGCTGGCCTTCTATGGGTGAGGCCCATGTGCAAACCAGTGGCTGCGTAAAACTGCCCCCGCCTGCTGATGAGGCAGCCAGCTTTTAATGCCCCGCAATTTTGGCGGTCAACCAACCCTGATTGTGTGCCCCTGCTGCACCCAGGCTGTCCACCAACCTGATTGTGTACCTCACTCATGTGATGGGAGAGGACAACGGCTTTGCCGCTATCCAGGTAAGGCACAACTGATGTGTGCATGCACGGTTTGCTGGTTGGCTGCTGGCTGTTGTTGCTGCTGCTGCTGCTGACTGATCGACTGGCTGGCCCTTGCTGCTGCTGCTGCTGACTGGCTGAGCTGCCGCCATTCCTTGCTGCGCCACAGCCGCCGCCACTGCCGCTGCCTTTGTGGCTGCGTATGGTGGCTTTTGGGGGTGGCGGGCCTAGCCCGACTTGCTGCTGCCCTGCACCCCATGCTGCTGCCTGCCTGCAGCTGAGCCTGTTTGAGGGCACCTGCTACCTCACGCCGCTGCTGGGCGCGTGGCTGGCCGACTCGGCGTGGGGGCGCTACAAGACCATCCTCATCTTCTCGGGCATATACTTGGTGGTAAGCAGATGCAGTGCATCAGCAGCAACCAAGCATCGGGGATGGCAGCAGCGATTGTGGGGAGCGCGGCTTTCTCCCGCAGCGCCCGAAGTCGCATTTTTCACGCATGCTACCGCATGTTCTTCAAAGTGTGTCCAGTTGTCTCAGCGACACCAGCTGCCAACCCGCCTATACCGCTTGTGCAGGGCATGGTGCTGCTGGCGTTCAGCGCCTGGGCCCCCGGCCTCACCCCCGGCCCAGACGAGTCGTCCACGCCGCTGCAGGTCGGGAGGCATTGCTGAAGGGGGGCTTTGCGGCTGGGGCTTTGCGGGGGGCTTTGCGGGCTGGGGGCTGGATGTGCGAGGGCCCTCGTCTATGGTATGTGCGAATTTGCACCACCGTGATCTGCCAATCAGTTAGGGTGCCTTGTACCTCTGCCCTGCAACCCTGCAGAACGCGTTCCTGTACGCCTCGCTGTACATCGTGGCACTTGGTACCGGCGGCATCAAGCCTAATGTGTCGGCCTTTGGCGCAGACCAGTTTGACGAGGTGGGCAGGCGTGAGCCGCAGATGGCACACTTGGGCACAGCCACAATCCTGCAGTGATTTCTGCTGCCGCTGCTGTTGCCGGCTGCGGCTGGAGTCGCCGCTGTGTGGGCACCCTTTGCTAGTGGCCTGCCCTCTGGCTGTGATAGTCTAGTCTAGTATAACAGCTTAGCACCAGCCCCTGAGGGCCCAACTTCCTGAGAGGATGGAATCAAGCACTCATGCATGCCCCCGGCTGTGCTGCCTGTCGTGCAGGCGGACCCCCAGGACCGGCGGGAGAAGACCAGCTTCTTCAACTGGTGGGCTTGCTTCGTTCATCACATACGTGCTACAGCCGATGATCGACCTGTCAGATTGTCTGTATTCAGAGCATCTAAGCAGGATGACCAACTGAAGCTGTTTTGTTCTGCACCTGCATTGCAGGTTTTACTTCTTCGTCAACATCGGCAGCCTGCTGGCGGTGACCGTCATCGTGTGGGTGCAGGTGCGCTGGCTGGCGAGGTGGCATCCCTGAGCCTGGCATTGCCGTGCCGGGCCAGTGCTGTGCTGTGCCACGCGGGCCGCTCTGATCCGTAAGGTGTGGGCAGGCTGAACCCATGTCTGGCATAGCGGCAACACTGCAATGGTCGGTCCACTTAACATCGCACTGTGTCGCTTGAATTGCCATCCCCGCAGGAGAACGTGGGCTGGGCGCTGGGATTTGCCATCCCCGCGGCCGCCATGCTGTGCGCCATCATCACCTTTGTGGCCGGCTCGCCGCTGTACACCCACGTGGCCCCCACAGAGAGGTGCGAGGGGAGGAGGCGAATGTATTGGCTTCTTGCTGTATCGGTTTGCCGGATTTCGCAACTTTGGCCGGTTCTACACCCATGTGGCCCCCACAGAGAGGTGCGAGAAGCAATGGAATGGTGGTGGTGTCTTGCAGCAATAATGTGGCTGTGGGCAAGCTGCCGCAGTTGTGGCTGGCTCGCCGCTGCGCACGCATGTGGCCCCCACAGAGAGGTGCGGGGGTTGCACAATTGTGGTCTGTATATGGGTTGCCTTGGCTGCAGGCGCATGCGCTGGTGTGCAGCATGTGCTGGCTGGCGCCACCCATGCTGACTTGCCTCGCTCCCCTCCTGCAATTCGCTCCTCCCGCAGCCCCATCTCGCGAGTGTTGAAAGATATGCCTCACTTGCTGCCTTACTCCATGCCTCAATCCCCACCCTCTGCTCCCCCACGCAGCCCCATCTCACGAGTTTTCAAGGTGGTATGGGCAGCCTGGCGCGCCCCCAAGCAGGCTGCAGCCGATGGAACCGAGGCGCTGCTGCAGTCACACGACACCAGCCTGCATGGGGGGCTGAACGGCAGCGGCGGCCTGCACGACGGCCTCAACGGCAGCTCAGCGGTGGCGGCGGCGATGGGCGGCACTGGCGGCGTGGGTGGCGGCATGGGCCGCCGCACTCAGAGCCTGCAGTGGCTGAATGCAGCCACGGAAGTGCGCGTGGCAGGTGGGCGGAGGGGTGGGAGGGGAAAGCAGTTGCGAGAAAATGGAGTGCACTATTGTTTCAGATGCGCCGCTCAGTGCGCTGGCGTGTGCATAGCCCCATGTATGTGCAGCTATATGTGCCACTTTGCCTGCTGCCATGCGTGCCTTCTTTCCATCCTTGGCAACCCTTCAGTCAGTCCACATGCTGTGCATCACTGCGCAGGCGGCGGCCGCCGCTTCAGCCAGCGGCAGGTGGAGGAGGTCAAGCTGGTGCTGCGCTTGCTGCCTGTGTTTGCCACCACCTCGCTGTACTGGACAATCTACATGCAGGTGTGCTGTGCTTGCTGTGCAGGCTGTGGTCGGGCTGTTGGTCATTTCGTGTGCACGCTGTACACGCTGTGGTCCCGGTGCGCATGCGTGCCGCACCTGCAGCTTAGCTTGCGCTGGACAGCTGGGCGCCTGAGGCACGGCGTGCCACCGCTGCAGCTTTTAACCTCGTTGTCTCTCTCTTCCGTGCAGATGGGCTCCTTCTTTGTGGCGCAAGGCGTGAAGATGGACCGCACGCTGCCGCTGCCCGGCGGAGGATCCTTCCTGGTGCCTGCCGCCTCGCTGGCGTGAGTTGCTGATGCTGCCTGGGCGGTGCTGTAGTTGTTGCCAAAGGTTTCTGCTTTGTAGTGCTTGCCGCCTCGCTGGCGTGATTAATAAGATGCTGCCTGGGTGCGGCCCTGAATGCAATTGCCATTGTGGCTTGGGGGCACTGCACATGGGTGGCGAAAGGCAGTTGCACATTGATCAGGCAGCCTGCCTGCATAGCTTGCAATGCCGCTGGAGGCCTGGTAAATGCATGCCGCATGGGCGGCTGCCGCATTCACTGCCGGTCAAAGTTACACTGCCCTGCCCTCTGGTATGTGCAGGATGGTCAACACGCTGGGCATTGTGATCATCATCCCACGTGAGTCTTAATCGCCAGCTTTGCCATTGCACAGCCACTGCGGCTGTGCTGTGAGGCCACGCCCCGCTGTGCCGCAGCTCGACAGCGCTGCTTCTACCGGGCGAAACATAGTGCTGTTATGCAGCGCCTTGCTGCTCCAAAGCCTACGTGCACTGACTGCTCTGCAATGCGGCCAGCCTTTAAGATTCCTTCCCAAGGCCTCCCTTGCTTTCCCCTGCAGTGTACGACAAGCTGTTTGTGCCGCTCATGCGCCGCCTGGGCCGGCCAATCACCCTGCTGCAGCGCATTGGTGCGTGCGCTTACTCATCACTGGGTGGCTTGATGGGTGGCTTTGCGTGTGGTGCATCGATTCTGCAGCCCATGCATGGCGTTGCAGGGGTATTGGGGAGGGAAAGGGCCAGGCTACTGCGGTGCCCTTCATTTGCAGGTGGCTATCCACTCATGTCTGCACGCAGGCTTCAACAGGTCTGCCACTGCTAACCTGCACGTGCATCCCTCCTCCTGCCCATCTGCTGCAGGCTGGGGCCTGGTGGTGTGTGTGGCATCCATGCTTATCGCCGCCTGGGTGGAACACGCCCGCCTGCAGAGAGACAGCATCTGCTACAGCGGCGGCGGCAGCGATGGCAGCGCCGCCGCCCTGGCCATGGCAGCGGGCGGCGCGCTGGCGGATGCAGGAGCGGCGGGGGGCAGCTTTGGGCTGGCAGATGTGGCGGCAGCAAGTGGCAGCGGCCTGCTGGGCCTGGCAGACTGCAGCCGGGCGGGGCCCAAGATGAGCGTTTGGTGGCAGGTGCCACAATATCTGGCGGTTGGCCTCTCAGAGGTGCGTGCTGATGGCTTTGGGTTAGGAGCGTGTGTGCTGGTTGGTCTGGCAAGGATTTTGGGGACGCTATTGCACTGAACTTCGCGAACAGTCGCTACAATTGTTGCAATCTGACACCGACACTCTGGCGAACCCCCAAACCCAACCCCGCAGGTCTTCACCTCGATTGGCCAGCTGGAGCTGTTTTACGACCAGGCGCCCGACGTCATGCGCTCCTGCTCCATGGCCCTGGTGCTCCTCTCAGTCTGCATCGGCTCCTACCTGTCGGGTGAGGATTTCTTGGCTGCAGCTTGTTCATTCCTGACAGCGTTTGCGCTCCTGCTCCATGGCCCTGGTGCTGCTGTCGGTGTGCATCGGCTCGTATCTGTCAGGTGAGGCTCATCAGGCACTCATCGCCATCTGTTTGTGTATAATATAAGTGTGTGATGCTCAATCGCCCTCCATGGCCCTGGTGCTGCTCTTTGTCTGCATCGGCTCCTACCTGTCGGGTGAGCGCTGATGCAGCTGCTCCATGTTGCTGATGCGTGTTGCGCTTGAGGGCGTATTCAGCTGTTGCTGCACCGGATTCCACTGATGCGACAGTGGCTGTGATGGCGACATCAGAGCATGAGCAGCCAGTTTGCTGGCCTATGCCTACAGCATATCACCTGGCATCTTCCTCTGCAGGCGCGCTGGTCTACGCGGTGACAGTCATCACTCGGCGGATGGACCCAGTGGGGGAGGGCTGGCTCCCCAAGGACCTCAACCACGTGAGTTGTCAAGCCGCTTGCCCAAGTGGCGCTTGCACAAGCAGGTTCCGTCTGCAAATGGTGTAGCGCCCGCCCCCGTGTCAGCTGTGCCCAACTGCTTCTCTCCATGCTACCAGGCGCGACTTGCTTGCAAGCCTTTGCATGATTGTGAAGCATGATTGAGGACATTTCCCTCGCATCACCACTCCTTGCAGGGCCGGCTGGACCTCTTCTTCCTGCTGCTGGCGGGCCTGATGGCCGCCAACCTGGCTTTGTTTCTCATCAGTTTACCCAAACTTCCCATCCTTGCACTTGTGCAGGGCCGCCTCGACCTCTTCTTCCTGCTGCTGGCGGGCCTGATGGCCGCCAACCTGGCGCTCTACCTCTGGGTGGCGGCGCGCTACGAGTACAAAGCGGTGGAGCACGTCAAACGCGTCACGCTGCCCCGCGCGCAGCGCCAGGTGTGATGCAGCTTTGTGTATTTGACCGGCTGGTGATTTGAGGCGGGCAGGTGGATGGCACATTGCAAGAATTGCGCTGCGTTCACGAGCGGCGGCAATCGGGCAGCGGTTTGGTAGACAGGCGGAGGCAGGAGAGGCAGGCAGGCCAGGCGACAAGCAGGCATACTGTGGCTGCTGCAGCCGCAGCTGCTGGCCCACACAGCAGGAGTAACAGAATCGCGTGGCCCGATCACACCTGCCGCACCCTCTGCCCCCGCTCTGCTGCAGCGCCCGCCGGCGCCTCGCCCGCCGCAGCAGCCGCCCCGCTCAGCCCCCGTGGCCAGCCTGGCGGCCTCCCGAGCGCACCCGCAGGCGGTACCGGGGGCGCCTGGCAGCATCCCAGGCTCCCCGGCACCCTCCATTTTCTCGCGTTCGGTCACTTTCATGCCAAAGTCGCCAGCCATGCCTGCCCCCTTCCGCTGAGCGGCGGCAGCTGCTGGTTTGGCTGGCGCAGATGCTGCCACGCACTGCAGATGTGCAGCAGCTGTAGCGTCTGCGTGTGCTTCCCGTGCTACACTACACAACCCTTGCTTGAGTTTGGCCCCTGCTCCTTTGTCCCTGCTTACTGCAAACCCACTGCTCACGACGCAACACACCGCCGGCATTCCTGCCTGGCCATGCACCCTGCTTGCAAGCATTTGTAGTCCTGCTGCCCATGACTGACACATGTGACGCATACATAAGAACATCAATTGCACGCAAGAGGATGTGGTGGAGCCAAAACGACCAACACGATTCAAGAACTTCGGGTAAACGGGGTGTCCGTGGGCGGCAATGCTGGTGGCTCGAAAAGTGTGGGCCAGACAGAGGTACAGTGGGTGGGCACACACAATCAAAACTGGGCTCGCGGCGAGCCGGGAAGTGTTCCAGAAAACTGCTGCAAGTGCGCAACATCAGCGGGCAGGTGAGTTGGGAGGGATGAAAAGATGCAAGGTGAGATTGATCGGCTTGCAGCATTGGCAGAGGTGGGCGAATGGGTGGGCAATGGGTGGGCGTTCTGGATGATTTCTTGGGCGTTGGGGTAGGCACAACAGTAGGCTGGGGCAGGTGAATGAGGTGCAGTTCATGAGTGGGCGTTCAGCTAGGGCAGATATTTTGCCGCAGACAGCAGGTTATTCGGCAGGACACCCTGGAAAAATGTGGTGGTGGGCGGATGCTGATAGCACCATGGCAGGCCTACAGCGCCAGGTACAGGAAGTCGTTGGCTCGGCAGATGCCCGCTCCTTCCATCATCTTGAGCCGCGCAAAGCCCTTCTCCCCCCAGTCGGTGCCCCTGCAATTAGGGAATGTGTGAAGCGCCTCAGCGGTTCAACATGCAGCAGCTGTGCATCCTGCAGCCCGCCAGGAGCAGTGCCCAGCACTCTGCGGCAGCGCTCTGATCCAGCCAAGCACCCTTGCAAGATGCAACAGCATGGCGAGTTTGGCTGAAAATCGTGATTTAACGCACCAGCTATTCTTGACCAGCAGCAGCCTGGGATTGGCAGGGGTTGGGTTAGCTGGGTTGGAGTAGCCCACAAAGAGCATTGCTGCAGAAGGGGGCAAGAGGGCGAGCAGGGCGGTTTGTGGCGGCAAATCTCCGGCGTGTGGGACATGGTGCCCTGCACACATGTGTACATACATTCCTATCTGCTGTGGACGGCCTCCCGCAGCTCCAGCTAGCATGCACTTTGCAACGCACCATGGTTGACCCAATCGCTGTAGGTGCCGTCGGCTTTGATGTTGGTGCATGGGGTGTCGTACACACCACCTGCGAACGAAACAGGGCAGCGTGGAGATGGGAGACCTTTCTACAACCCTGCTTGCTTGCAGTGCCCGCTTAAATGGGCAGATAACAGTCTTGGCGCCATGCAATGCCACTTCCCCGCGTCTGCTGCAAGCTGCATACGCAAGCTTGAGCCCCCGGCGGGTCAGCAGCGCAGCGCACCTCCATACCAGCGCCAGGGGGACTCAACACGGAAGTAGAACACAATGGGATTGCTCTTGATTGCACGCATGAGCGTAGTGGTGTTCTGCAGGTAGGCGGCAGGTAGACGGGGTGATGTGCCCCCCTGACACCTGCATTTTGCTGTAGCATAACTTGCTGCTGGCGTGGTGCTGCTACCGATCTACACGCTGCTTACCCGCGGCGGGATTTCATAGTAGCCAACTGGCGGGTTGTTTGTCTTGTGGGTCACCCGGGCGCCATTGATGCGGTTCCAGTTGCAGACGTTGGTCATGCCCACGTACGGGTAGTCACGTTCCGGCACGACTGCCAAGGAAGACGAGGGTGGCAAGGGAGGTGAGGTATGAGGTGAGGTGTGGGAATAAGCTGAAGAGCTGGGCACATCTTGGAGAATGCGAGGCGGCAGAGATAGGTTACCAGCAGGTATGGCACGAGCGCTCGACTCTCGATGCTGCTGCGCAGGCAAGGGATTGTTCTGGGGCAGCACCAGCAGCACACCCATCAGCCCAGAAGATCAGGCTACTCACTCCGCCGCTCAAACATCCAGCGGAACGCCTCTGTGCTCCAGCCACCGTCACAGCCCAAGCTGGTGTACACTGTGCTGTTGTTGAACCGCTGGGGTAAGCGCGCACAGTCCTGCGTGTGTAGGGCAGCGGCAGCAGGGCATGTAGGCATGCAAGGTAGCACACAGGCAGGGGCGCAGTGCAAGTACGGTGTGCAGCCGGATCAGCAAAGCAAGCCACTTCTCCCTGCTCACCACCAGCTGCTGCTCCGACAGGTCGTGCATCGGGTTGTTGGGGTTGTATGTTGCGCCTGTGTCAATCAGGATGCGGCTCTCCACGGATGCCACTGCCGCATGCGCCTGCGGGGCATTGCCGGTGTGCCACGGGGATAGGGGCGCTCAGCTCTGGTGGGCAAGGCACAACACTTGTGCCATTTGCGTGCAATACCTCCCAACAAACCTGGCCTCCAGCCAGCTGCTCTCGTCGCTTTCACCAGCCCGCTGCTTACCCAGCAGGAGCCGCAGTTGCCCTGCGCTTTGATGGGCGTCACCTTGCCCGCGGCCGTCCAGTTGACAAACTGCGCAGGTGCAGTTGCATTTTAGGGCGATAGATGCAAGACATGAGGGCAGCCCAGCAGGCTGCACACATGGTCGGCCCAGACCACCTTGAAGGAGCAGCTGGAGCAGCTACAGCAGCCAACATGTGGAGGGACTCGCCCGGTTGTTGTTCGCGTTCCATTGACCGACAATCGGGTCGCGCAGCCGGAGCCGGTCGGCCAGCGGCGGCAGGCTCCGCTCAGCATTGGCGGGCAGCAGCACACGAAGGCGGAATTCATCGTCAGTCCTGCAAGCCATGCCGTGCAGAGCTTTGACGTTGCCTCAGTGTGTGTTCCATGCGAGAGCGCAGGGTGCTGCACCAAGCGCACGGACGCAAGCCTGATGTGGACAACAACAGGCACAGCTGCCAAAAACTTTGGCTGCCGCAGCAGAAAGGCAATACCATTGAGCGGCTCACAGGTCAAGGTAGCGATTTGGGGAGGCAAACCAGCTGGCGCCGGCAATCTGCAGGCAGCCAAGCAGGTGGCAGGCGGCACACGTCACAGTCAGGATGAATAGCATGTGCATCGGGCCGCCACAGCGGGTGCGGCAAGGCATGATCGCCGCTGGCCAGCTGCCACGACAACCCTGGCCAACCTCAGCACACTCAGCAGCCTAGCTCAGCCTGCCTTGGAGTTGTTCAGGTTGGTGGCGGCAATCAGGCGCACATTCCTGGCCACCACATCCATCCGGGCCCTGCAGGCAAGGTCGGGGCATGCAGTGGCGGCGGCAAGATTCAACAGCGGAAGATGCAACAGGCGCCAGAGTGCCAGCTGGGTGGTTGTTTTGCACCGGCCTGCACCTGCAACGTGTGTTTGCAGCCTGCAGCTTCAAGCCAGCACAGCTGGGCAGGGGCAGCGGTGCCTGCAGCTTGGAGGCAGCACAGCTGTACACATGTGGCAGCTGCACCTGCACTCACTTCTTGGCATTGGCACTCAGCCCGGCATACTGCACTGCCTTTGAGGGGTACTTTTGCAGCAGCGAGTCCCATAGCTTGTTCATGCCGACTCGGGCCTCGCTGGTTGGGACATTCTGAGAAGCGGAGGCGGGAGCAGCGGTGTGCATGTGGGTGGGTCAATGGTGTGCAGTGCTGCATGCCATCTCATGCAGGGGGTATCCTGGCCCCGTCCAGACGTGAGCACCCACCCTGAGCCAGCCGTCGGACAGGCGCAGCAGACTGGCCGACGTCTGGTTGGCATGCTGCAGAGAGGTCCTGCAATGCAGAGTAGGAATCCACTGGCAGCATGTGGATCACATGTGGATCACATGCGGCGCCTGTCTCGCTGCCGCCCGCTGCCGCGGCCCGCCCGCCGCAGCCGCGGTGCAGGCCTGCATGCCGCCGCACGCCCCGCCATGCTCACCAGCGCAGGTCGTTGAGCGAGATGCGCGAAAAGTCGAGGTTGAGGGGGGGCAGAGTGAGAGAGGCCAGAAGGTTGCGACCGCCCGTGGAGTCGTCCGGGACGCGGGCGTCCACCATGGCAGTGCTGATGACCAGCAGTGCCAGCAGCGGGAAGCAGGCGGCCCGTGCAGCTGCGCGGGGAGCCATGGCCGAAGCGTCACGCAGCCTCTTGAGGGGGGCTCAGTTGTGTAGGGCTTAACGCGCGCTACAAAGTGGGGAGGAGCGCTGGCGGAGAAGAGCGGCGGGAATAACGGGCTGGAGCGTGCGCTTGCAGTAGGGCTGCCGCCTGCAGGCCTGCCGGAGGGCTGCGGGAGGCGTAAGGTGCTTGTTTCAGGTGCGCTGATGGCGATGCAGCCACGCAGAAGCGGCTTCACGCTCCGGACGGGTTCTGCAGCAAATGCGCTCTGCCGCCCCGGCTGCCGCCGGCCGTCCTGCCGGCGGGCCTGCGGCTGTGCCCCTTAAAACTTGGCTTGTGGTGCAAGGGTGTAGCAGATAATGATATGATGAAGCGGTGGAGCCTGGCAGCAAGTCTGGATACTGGCATGGCTCGCGCCGGACAACTCGTTGCAACGCCTTCGGCATGTGTGGCGGCGCCGGCGCCGGCATACTCCATCACACCTGCCCATGCCATGGCACTGTCCCAGGCCAGCATTTCCGCGTGCTGCTCATACATTTGATTTCGCAAGATTCCAGATGTCGGTCAGGATTCTTTCGGGTTGCTCAGACTGACCTTGCATGTCAGATCAGGCGCTGCGCCGTTGGGGCGGCGACGGCGGCAGCGGCAGCGGCGAGGCTAGGGCTGGGCGCCAATCGTAGGGCTCTAATCGTCATCGTCACTGAATTCAGTTAGATTATGGTTACAGCGGTGAGCTGGGCGCCCAAGCGGAAATGATAGGGCACTACTTTTGAGTTAGCGGTCGCCGCTACTCGGGCCCGGGGCCAGCGGTGGTGGCGGCGCCTTCTTGACCCGCTCTTGCTCCTCCCCACACACAAAAAAACTCCCACAATGTACAATGGGTTATTTTACACCATCCATCACACGGATTGCAATTGAGTGCCAGCATTCCAAGAGCACACTGCGCCACTACGGTGGGCCCCTAAATAGGGCCAGCGAATTGCTGATTCAATCCAAGTAGGTGGGTATGCAGTGGAGCACGTCACTGCCCCGCGCGCAGCGCCAGGTGCGCAAACCTCTGTGAATTTTGCTGCTACAGTGTGAGTAGGGCTGTCAAACGTGTCACGCTGCCTTGCATGCAGTGCCAGGTGCGCAGTTGCTTGTTGCGTGTTGCCGACCAGCTGCTGGCCAGCGGCCGCCAGGCGGGGCCGCTTATGGAGCTGTCCGCACTGCGCTTGCATGCAGCGGCAGGGGCGCAGCGATTTGGTTGAACAGAGGGAGGCGGCGGGAGCACCCCGCAGGGCAAGCCAGCAGCAGCTCTTACAACCTTTACAACACCTCCCCACAGGCCACAGACTTGCTACAAGGCTATGTGTCCCATGCTCAATCTGCTGCCCATGATATCACACATGTGACCGCCCGAGTTAGTTGGCCACCGCCAGCGCCAGCGCACACTGGGTGGCATTCCAGCTGGGGGTGGCTGGGCGTGTAGCTGCTCTTGCGGCTGTGCACTCGAGTTCATGTGCCTGTAACCGAGGGAGGGGCCAGCTGGCCGATCGGGCGACGGGCTGGTGGTGCATGGGGCGCTTGGGGGTAGCCTACTAGGCTTTGGGGTAGCCTACTAGGCTTACCCAAAAGCCACCTGAGGTGGGCGGCGCTGCCGGCGGGCGGCGCAGCTGTGCAGCTGCACACGCCCATATGCCGCAGGCTTGCAAGGCTATCCAAACAGTTATGGCGCTCCATCTCTGCTAATTGCTACCCTCGCAAGTGCAGGTCGGGTTTGCCTGTCAGTGCTCACCGGCACGCATCCCTGCTCGAGACACGTTGCTTCCCCTCCTTGCGACCTCTGCCTGCCAGTGCCTTGCACCGCTGCTCACTGCCGGTTACTCCAGTTCGTTAACACACCTGCACGCAGAGTCCCCCTCGCTACCTTTGAGCCCAAGACTCCAAACCACCCTCCCCTCTCTCTCCCTCTTTGTTTGTTTATGTGGCCATTTCTCTCCCCCCAGCCCTGTGGGCCACCTGGGGGCGTGTAGTCGCCTCGCACGACAGACAGGTAACAGCCAGCCAGCCAGCCAGCCAGCCATCTCTTCCACCAGCGGCAGAGGCTGGCTCCGGGCTCAGCGGCCGCCCGGCGGCAACTGGCAGCGGCGGCGGCGCTGGCACTGCCGCTCTGCCATTCTGCCCTCCATCCGCTGCATGCTCCGCAGCGGCGCCATGGAACCCTTCACAGGGCGGCGTAACGACAGGGTGTGTCAATCCTGACGCCGACCTGACAGCAGGACTACATCCTGCCTGTTCCTGCAGAGGTTTCGGTTGCGGGGCTTCCCGCGCTCCAGCGTGCTGAGAACGACATATGAAGCGTAAATCGGTGTCAATCGCGTCGGGTTGGGGCGGGAGTCCAGGAACAGGCGTACTCACGCCCACGTGGCGTGCATGGGAAGTCTGCGCGCCAGAACGCGCGCCGCCGTCCCCTGCACCGGCGTAAACCGGCATGGACACGCATCGCTTTCGTTCCTGAGAGCCTGGCCCTCGACAGCACCCAGCTTAGGCCGCTGCCGGACCATAGGTCCCCATGGGGCCTTCCCTAAAGGCCTACTGCCGCCTACTAGCAACAGCAACAGCCCTAATCTTGCTAGTGAGCGCGGGCGTACCACCGGCCAGAGGGCACTTGGGCTGGGCCAACTTTGAGCCAGCTTTCTGTCGAGCAACTGGGGTTTGCAACGGCCCTGCTGCTCCCTCATGCAGGCGGCTGTTGCGCACGGCGCAGAGGAGGGACCGCAGAAGCCTGGCCCCCTGACTCCGTGAGCTTGCCCGCCGCCCGGCGCCTGCCGTCCGCCGCCCCGCGGGGCCGTCAGGACGGAGCAGCCAACAGCGCTGTCACGCTCACCATGCCGCCGCTTGCAGCAGTGGAATGTGGTGCAGGCGTTTAATGAAACCATCGCCATCCGGCTGCCGCCGCAGGTCTGCCGCCGGTGGCGCCGCCGCCGGCGCGGGCGCTGGCGGCGCACTAAGTGGCATTGCGCCCGTCGGCTGTCCGCGCGCCGCGCTGTACATTCTGCCCACCCTGCCTGCCATCAGGAGTGCCGCGGCCTTCCACGAAGTGTCGGCACAATACAGTGCAGCCGTCAGGGGCTTGGCTCCCGCCGGTGAGCAGCAGTACCGCAGGGCCACTTTGCCAAGCTGTGCTGGGCTGCATGCATGCAGGCAGGCCCCTACGGGCATGCCGATCAACTTGCAGCTGACATGACATGACCCCACAAACAGCGATACTGCCGCTTGCAGCCCTCTTGGTGCATTAGCAGCTGCTGGAGGCCTGCCATGCCATGAACAACCTGCCCCATTTGCAGGCGCCATAGCCGCTGTGATCCCGTGGGCCACAGAGCCTGGAGGCGGCGGCGTGGCAGCGCACACGATACTGCTGTTCAGCGGTTCCTGCGCCGCTGGCAAGGCGGCAGCCCGCGCCCTGCACGTCAGGCTGCTGGGCGACGTGCAACAGCTGTTCCCTGCCGCGCTGTTTGGCGCGGTGCATATGGAGACTGTTTCGCACCCTTTCCTGGTGAGCCTGTGGCGCCGATCGCTGGCAGCCACTTGGCGCACTGAGCAGGCCATCTTGCACTGTAACCAGATGCTTAGCTGCTGCTGGGGCTTGGCACGCACATGCGCATCCCGGAAATCCATGTATGCAGCACAGGGCGTCCCAAATTGACATGCATGCAGCACCCCCTGCTGCCCCTCGCCCTCTGCCCTGCCGCAGGCCGATGGAAACGGGACGCCGCTGTCCGCCCCTGCTGCCCCTGCTGGCACCAACCTGGCGGCGCAATTTAGCATTGAATGGTGGGATGTGCCTCCCTCTAAGATCGGCGAGGCACATGCTGCCGCCTTCAAGGCGGCCATCCAGAAGCAGCTGCCTGCAGGTGTGCTGCCGGGCTTGCTTTGCTTCAACCTGCAACCGACGCCATGGCAGCACCATAACCATAGGCACGCTGGCCTGCCTGGAGTGTTGCTGCGACTACCAGGTTGATGCCGTCCAACTGCTGCCCTCTCCCCGTACAGGTGCTGATGTGTATCTCACAACGCACATCGACGACGGGCGCTCGTACCGGTTTGGCAACCACTGGCGTGCCTCGGCCGCACCCATAGCACGTGCGTCTGCACAGGAGCTGCTGCGCAGCTCTGCTTGCACAGGCATGGCCAGCAGGCATGCATGGCACCTGCCTTTTCTGGCTGTTTCCACGGTTGCTGTTGGATAAACAAGTTGTCACCCCCTGCTGATCCACCTGCTCTGTCATTCCTGCCCACAGCAACCGTGGCACGCAGCGCAGGCAGCACGTCACAGGGTGGGGCGGTCTGGCCTCCGGGCCAGCCTGCTGATGTCCAGGCTGGCCGCCTGGTGTTTAACACTGCCGTGTATGGCGCGGTATTCAACACCGCCGCCGGCAAGGCAGTCCTGTCCCAGTTCCTGGACACCCTGCGTGCCAACCCAGCCACGGTGTTCCCCACCCCGGCGTTTGGGCGCATGAAGCTAGAAGGCGGCTCAGGCCTGCGCCTGGTCAACGACCCTGCCTACCCATGCTCTTGTGGGAGTGAGTGCAAGGCCGCCGCAGCCCCCCAAACTTGTCGCCTTGCTGCTGGCAATCCAACATCTGATGAATTGCAAGTTTTTTTGCCGATGCCATGCCTCAGGCTCCTCGATCCTGCTCGGAGCAGGACTGCTCCCCAACTGTGTTATTGGGATCGCCTGCATGCCTTTCCCCTTGCAGCGCCGCTGCCATCGCCGCCGCCGCCGGTGATGCCGACTCGCCCAAAGTCGCCGCCGCCACCACCACGTCGCTCGCCACCTCCTCCGCGGCCCTCCCCCCGGCCGCCGCCGCCTCGGCCAATGCCGCCATCGCCCGGCCCCTCGCCGCCGCCTCCCCGGCTGTCCCCGCCGCCCCCGAGGCCGCAACCGCGGCTGCCGCCTCCCTCGCCGCCCGCACAGCCTCTGGAGCCTGCCCCCAAGCTGACTGTTGCCCAGGCATATGGCCCGACATCGGCAATGGCAACTGCGACGGGGGCAACTAATGTGACGTGGGCAAAGTGGCGCTTTACTGCCACCCCAGACGCTGGTGCAGCTGCGCAGCATGCTGCTGTGGAGTCGGCTGCGCCCGAGAACTGGTGGTATGGACTAGAGGCAGATATGACCTGTGAGCGTCAGCGTGATGGGTGGCTGGTGCTCTCCTTGAAGAGATTTTGTGGGAGCACACAGTAGGGACATCTTGGCCTGGGATGAGCACAGCTGAAGCGCAGCATGCATAGCATTCAGCTGGCACTTGCCGGCGCCTGCCTCAGCATGCATTCTCCACGCATTGCGTGACCGCCCGTCCCTCACCCGCCATGCCCCCAAACCTGCCCGCAGACACCATCCAAGTGGTGGGCTTCACTGCTGCCGGCAAGGCGGTGCCAGGCGCCAACGCGCTGACCATCCGCACCCCCAAGCTGGGCGCGCCCACAATCGCAGCTGCCGAGGCAATTGGCACCACCACAGCCCTAGTGCATCTCAACCCACCCACCGACAACCAAGTGGTGTCGCTGTATATCGTCAGCATGTGCCGCACAGCAGCCCCTGCACGCTGCGCTAGCAAGAACAGCACTGCCACACTGGTCCGCTTCACGGGCCTGGAGTCGGGCGCCGAGTACACGGTGACGGCCACAGCTCGCATCAACGGCAAGCTTGTGCCCGCCTCCAACAGCCTGCCCCTGGCCATGCCGGCACCAGGCGCGCCGACCCTGCTGACTGCGGACGCCACCAGCGCACTCAGCGGTGCTGCGTCAGCGGTAGCACCCCCAAGCACCACCTTCAGCCGGGTGAGCTGTGGTTGGCTGGTGATTCCAGGGCAAGAGCTCTCCGCCATTGGCAGCAGCAGCCTCCTCCTACTCCTCAGCAGCAGCAGCAGCAGCAAGCAGCAGCAGCATGTCATGGTGTAGACAGGGTTGGGATGGCAGCGCAGCTGCACAGCACGGTTGTAGCCTGGCGGCCAGCCTGCCGTTGGAGCTACCAACGTTCTGCCCTCCCCTGCTCCCCTGCTTCTGGCGCAGTACGTGTTCACTGCCAAGCCACTGGGCGGCGGCAGTAGCGTTGCTTCGTCTGTGGTCAACCCGATGAATGGCCAGTTCACCGGCCTGAAATCCTCCACGCAGTAAGCTGTGGCATGTGCAGCAGTACTCCTTCAAGAGGCAGGGGGCCGGAAGGCCCAAAGGTAGCCGGTTTGCATGTACTAGATATAGTATCCTGGAACCGGCGCGCATGTACTGCACGACCCACGCTGCCTGCCACACAGCTGCAATGCCTGCTCACCTATGTGCAGGTACGATGTGTCAGCCGTGGGGTACTACGCCAACGGCCGGGCATCCCTGCCAAGCAACGCCCTCTCATTTGTGACGCCCCCAGCCAGCGCCCCTCTGAACCTGGGCAAGGCGAACAACCCGTATGTTGTCGTCATCAAAGTGGTCCCGCCCACAGAGCCACCGCTCAATGGCGGGAACTGGTGCGAGAGCTGGCTGCTGCATGGCCGGCAGCAATTGCAGCAGGTCCAGCTGCAGCACTCCTCGGCCTTACCGGATGCATTCGCTGGGCATTGCCTGACGCCTGCAAGTCCCTTGCACAATGCAGAGTTGCCTACGATGTCACCCTGTGCCCAATCGCTGGACCGCAGTCCGCTTGTCGAACCAAGCGGTCTGGCCGCGCCGGCCGCCGCGGTTTGGCAGCCGTCACCTCCGACAGCGTTACGTTTGAAGGTTGCGACCCTCTCACCACGTGCGCGGTGGGGCTTAGGCCTGCAGCTGCACGTAGGCAGCTGCTGCAGAGCTACTGGGCTGGCAGTTGAGGTGCTTGCACGGCATGAGATCTCTATTATCTTCCAGGCGACCCCCCC
>VFQQ010000907.1_pt1 | contig 48942 bp, 43 predicted proteins | sample 3512341 | NCBI WGS metagenome assembly VFQQ01 (sample SAMN10412373, study PRJNA504923) | tailings metagenome | isolation source: Relicate 2 Philex TSF1 revegetated site | place: Philippines: Tuba, Benguet | collected 2017-08-29 | reverse complement strand
TGGGGCCGCAGTGCAGGATCATGCCGTAGGGCTGGCGGATGCACTCGCGGTATTTGGCGAGGTTCTCCTCGGTGAAGCCCAGGGCCGGGAGCGGCAGCGTGGACTTCTGCTTGTCGAGGATGCGCATCACGACGCCTTCGCCGTGGTTGAGCGGCGCGGTGGAGACGCGCAGGTCGATATCGATGCCCTTCTTGTTGTATTGCTTGAAGACGATGCGGCCGTCCTGCGGCAGGCGGCGCTCCGCGATGTCGAGGTTGCACATGATCTTCAGGCGCGCGACGAGGGCGCCCGTGACCTTGGCAGGGAGGCGGAGCTTTTCCTGGGTGAGGCCGTCGATGCGGTAGCGGACGATGAGGTCCTTCTCCTGCGGCTCGATGTGGATGTCCGAGGCGCCGCCGAAATACGCGTCCTCGATGATGCGGTTGGCGAGCTGGATGATCGGCGCGGAGTCCTCGTGCGTGAGGTCCTCCTCGCTGATCTCGCCGTCCTCCGCGTCGGAAAACTGGGCGCCGAGCTGGTCGACGACGTCGGAGAACTGCACCTGCTCGGGCGCGTTGTCCTTCTTGAGCTTGTCCTTGATGTCCTGCTCGCGGCCGAGGAGGCGGGCGACGCGCAGGCCGGTCTTCTCGGCGATCTTGGCGGCGAGCTGGGTCTCGAAGGGGTTGGCGAAGGCGACGAGCAGCACGTCGCCGACCTGGCCGACGGGAAGCAGGAGATTCTTCTGGCAGAACTCCTGGTCGATCTTCTCGAAGGTGGCGGGGTGGACGCGGTAGCGCGCGACGTTGAAATAGGTCAGGCCGAGCGCGCGGCACTTCGCGAGCTGCAGGTGGAAGGGCGTGATCTTGAAGTCGGCCTGCAGCTGCTGGTCGAGCTGGTCGCCGGTGGCGTCGGAGCGGCTGACGAGCGCGGCGCGCTGGTCGGGCGCCAGCTTGCCGAGGGTGACCAGCTGGTCGACGATCTGGGTCTGGACGCGGCCGAGGGGCATGTCAGGAGGCGGGCTTGGCCTTGGCGGCGTCGGCGCGCTCGGCCTGGAGGCGCTCGAGGAAGTCGGCGATGACGTCCATCGACGTCACGTGCCAGAGGATGGTGCCGCCGAGCTTCTTCTCCCAGTGGGTGCGCACGGCGCTGCTGAGGTAGTAGGCGGTGGCGACGAACCAGCAGTCCTCCTCGCGGTCGTAGGGGACGGTCCAGGTGGCCCAGCACATGCCGGGATCGAGGTCGCGGCGGATCTCGTCGGGCACGTCGTAGGCGCGGAGGTCGACGACGCCGAGGCCGTGTTCCTCGAGGGCGAGGTGGATGACGGCCTCCTCGGCGAGGACCTTCTTCTCGCAGACGAGGACGCCGAGGACGGAGGCTTGGCGGAAGTCGCCCTGCGCCGCGAGCTCGAGCACGCGGTCGTTGGCGGTCTCGAGATCCTCGAACTTCACGAGGTTCTGCTCCACCAACGCCGAACCGAGCAGGCGGTTGGAGCGCATGAGGAGTGGCCGGTGTTCCGTCATCGGGAGCGGAGAACGTGGTTCACGCCTTCGCGGCTGGCGATTTCTTTTCCTTCTTCCGCAGGCGGCGGACGCGCTTTAACAGTTCTTTCTTAAGCTTCGGGATGCCCTCTTCGCTCAGGCAGGAGATGGGGACGATCTCGGCGGCCTTGTAGCGCGTCTTGAATTTCTTGAGATTCGCGACGGCGGCGTCCTCATCCATCTTGTTGGCCGCGACGAGGCGGGGCTTCTTGAGCAGGGCGGGATCGTAGAGCTCGAGCTCCTTGAGCAACTGCTTGTAGTCGTCGCGCGGGTCGCGGTTGTCGGTGCCGGCCATGTCGACGATGAGGAGGAGCAGCGCGCAGCGCTCGATGTGGCGGAGGAAGCGGTGGCCGAGGCCCTTGTTCTCGCTCGCGCCGGCGATGAGGCCGGGGATGTCGGCGAGGATGAGGCGGTCGTATTCCTCGACATACTCGATGATGCCGATCTGCGGGTGCAGCGTGGTGAACGGATACGGCGCGACCTTCGGGTGGGCCTTGGTGATGAGGCCGGTGAGGGAGGATTTGCCGGCGTTGGGGAAGCCGACGAGGCCGACGTCGGCGATGCTCTTCAGCTCGAGGCGGAACTCGCCCGTCTCGCCCGGCTCGCCCGGGCCGTGCTGGCGCGGGGCGCGGTTGACGGAGGACTTGAAGCGCGTGTTGCCGAAGCCGCCCTTGCCGCCCTTGCAGAGGACGAACTCCTGGCCGTCCGCGAGGATCTCGGCGATGACGGCGCCGGTCGCGAGGTCGTAGACGACGGTGCCGAGCGGGACGCGGAGGATGGCGGGGCGGCCCTCGCGGCCGTTGCAGTCCTTGCCCTGGCCGTGCTCGCCGCGCTCGGCGTTCCAGTGCGGCTTGTATTTGAAATCGATCAGGTTGTTCTGGTCATCGTCGCCGCGCAGGACGACATCGCCGCCCTTGCCGCCGTCGCCGCCGTTGGGGCCGCCCCAGGGCTCGAATTTCTCGCGGCGGAAGCTGACGCAGCCGCGGCCGCCGTCGCCGGCGCGGGCCTTGATGGTGCATTCGTCGATGAACATGGGGGTATCAGTCTAGTTGGCGGGTCCGGCGTAAAGCGCAATCGGGAGATGGCGGCGATAGTGGGCAAAATCGCCATCGGTCGTGTAGATCTCGAGCCCCCGCCGGCTGGCGACCGCACAGAGCAGGAAGTCGGTCATCGACCCCTGCACGCCCTTGCCGCGGCACAGGTTGAAAAACTCCGCCGCGAGCTCATGGTCCGCGGTCTGCACCGGCAGATCCGGAAAACGCCGCAGCGCGTCGCGCACCTGCTCGAACTGCGCGCGGGCCTTGATGCCCGACAGCAGTTCCTGCCGGATGGGTCCGACCAGACAGACAAGACCGTGGGTGATGAGCCACTCCAGTTCGCGCCGCAATGCCGTCGCGGGCACGGCCGAGCGGCGCAAGGCCGCCGACCACACCGGCGTGTCGGCCAGCACCTTCATCGCTTCGCGCGCTCCGCCTTGTGGTCGAAGCCGGGTTCGAAGACGACCGTGCCGAAGAGCCGGGAGACGCCGCGCTGCTCGCGCCGCTGGATGTATTCCGCGAGCGCGTCGTTGACCGTGGCTTTCTTGGTCTTGTGGCCGCCGATCTTCCGGGCCTTGGCGAGCAGCCGGTCGTCGATCTCCAAGTTTGTAGGCACGGCCACACAGTGAACCACACAAAAGACGAGTCAAGCCAGGCGAGTTGAAGGAAGCAGGCGGGACGCCTGCGCCACTGGTCCGGCCTTACACCGTCACCTTGATGCCGCGGCGGAGGTAGGTGGGGACGTCGAGGTCCTGGCCTTCGAAGAGGTTGCGGTCGGACTTGTCGAACGAACCGCGATTGGCCTCGGGTTCGCCGCCGAAGCCGAATTCCTCCTGCTGCGTCTTGGGCTTCTCGGCCGGGGCGGGCTTCGCGGCGGCGCGGGGCGCGGCCGGGCTGCCCGCGCGGGCGGTCGCCGGGGCGGCGGGCGCGGGCTCCGCGTCCTCCGCGGCGGGCGACTGCTCGGGACGGCGGGCGGCGGGCGCGGGCTTGGCGCGGGTGAAGGTGCGGCCGCCGAGGTCCGTCGCGCCGAGCACGCAGACCTCGACCTTGCCCGTCAGCGCCTCGTCGATGACGGCGCCCATGATGACGTGCGCCTCGCGGCCGAATTCCTCGGTCACGGCGGTCATGAGCTCGTTGACCTTGGTCAGGCTGAGGTCGGGGCCGCCGGTGATGTTGACCATCAGGCGGTCGGCCTTGCGGGCGAACTCGGGCGTGGCGAGCAGCGGGCACTGCTTCAGATCCTCGAAGGCCGCGAGCGCGGCGTTCTCGCCCTCGCCCACCCCGAGGCCGAAGAGCGTCTTGCCCCCGCGCGTCTGGAACGCGGTGCGCAGCGCCTGGAAATCGACGTTGATCAGGCCGGTGCGCGCGAGGAGGCCCCAAATGGACTTCACGCCGCGGCCGATCCACTCGTCGGCGCGGCCGAAGGAGTCGAGCACGCTGGCGTTCTCGCTGCCTTCCTGGAGCAAGAGGTCGTTGGAAAGCGGGATGACGGCGTGGGCGCTGGCGCGGAGCTGGTGGAGCGCGTCCTCCGCCTGCTTGCGGCGGCGGCCGCCCTCGAAGCTGAACGGCATCGTGACGAACGCGATGACGAGCGCGCCGGACTCGCGCGCGATGTCGGCAATGACCGGCGCGGCGCCGGAGCCGGTGCCGCCGCCGAGGCCGGCGACGAGGAAGATCAGGTCGGTGTCGCGCACGATCTCGGCGAGCTTGTCGCGGTCCGCCTCGGCGGCGGCGCAACCGAGCGCGGGATCGCCGCCGGCGCTGAGGCCGCGCGTGAGGCCGGCGCCGATCAGGACCTTGTCCTGCACGGGCGAGCTGCCGAGGGCCTTGAGGTCGGTGTTGACGACCGCGAGCTGGAGGCGGTCGAGGTTCTCCATCTTCAGGCGGTCGACGGCGTTGGAGCCGCCGCCGCCCACGCCGATGAGCTTGATGCCGACGTCGCGGTCGGCGAGGGCCTCGAGGGGAAGTTCGTTGTTCGACATGGCGCGGGGGCTCAGGAGAAGAGTTTGGCGAGGTTGCTGAACACGCCGCCGGACTTGCGGCGCACGGGCGTGTAGTGCTCGTGCACCGTGCGCAGGCCGAATTGGAAGATGCCGAGGACGGTGCTGAAGGACGGGTCCTTGAGCTCGTCCTTGACCCACGTCGGCGCCTCGCCGCGGCGGGCGGGCAGGCCGAAGACGCGGCTGGCGGCCTCGTCGATGCCGGGCAGGCGCGCGGTGCCGCCGGTGAGGACGACGCCGGCGCCGCAGTGCTCGGGGGAGAACTTCGGCCCGAGCTTCTTGCGGACGACCTCGAACAGCTCCTGCACGCGCGCGGCGGTGATGGTCTCGATCGCGACCTTGGGAATCTGGCGGTCGCCGAAGGACATGTCGCCGTTGAGCCAGACCTTGTCGGACTTCTCGCGCGTCTGCACGGTGCCGCGGCCGTGGCGGAGCTTGAGCATCTCGGCCTGCTGCGTGGTGACGCGGAGGCCGATGGCGAGGTCGTTGGTCAGGTGCTCGCCGCCGACGGGCAGCGTGCCGGTGGCGGCGACGTGGCCGTCGCGGTAGAGGACGTAGTCGGTGATGCCCTTGCCCACGTCGAGCACGAGGGCGCCGTGGACGCGCTCCTCGGGCGTGGTGAGCAGCGAGCCGCAGGCGAGCGAGGAGAGGACGAGTTCGCGGACCTCGAGGTGGTAGCCGCCGACGACGTGGATGTTGTCGCTCACCTTGCTCTCCTGGCCGTGGATGATCCAGTAGCCGACCTCGAGGCGCTGGCCGGAGAGGTGCTCGGGATCGGTGACGACGCGGCCGTCGAGGCGGAAGGGGCGGCGGATCTCGTGGATGCGCGTGCGGCCGGCGGGGAGTTCCTTCTCCTTGGCGAGATCGCAGACCGTGGCGATGTCGAGCTGGGTGACGGTGTTGTCGGCCGACTTCACGTTGACCGAGGCCTCGTTGTAGAAGCCGTCGAGGGACGGGCCGGTCTGGGCCAGCCAGACCTCCTCGATGCGGGCGCCGGCCTTCTTTTCGGCCATCTCGAGGGCGTGGTGGGCGGCCTCGCTGGCGGCCTTGTAGTCGACGACCTCGCCCTTCATGACGCCGCGCGCCGGGGCGAGGCCGACGCCGATGATGTTGAGGGCGCGCCCGCGGGCGATTTCGCCCACGAGCACGGCGATTTTGCCGGTGCCGATTTCGACGGCGGCCACGATGCGTCCGCGACTAGAGATCACGTTGGGATTTCCGAGGAGTTGAAGGTTGGAGAGTGAGATCGAATTGGGGAATCCGCTGGCGCTGCTGGCGGGCGAGCTCCTCGGGCGTGCGGGCGAGCTTCACCGGCACCTGCGGGCCGAGGGCGAGGTTGACCGACTGGAGCGCGGGCTCGTCGCCGAGCTGGGCGCGCGTGGCGTCGATGATGTAGTCGAGCTGCGCGAGCTGGCGGAAATAGTCGTCGCGCGTGCTGAAGACGATCTCGGGGATGTCCTGCGCCTTGACGACGAGCTCGTGGTTCTCGCGGAGGCGGGCGAGCGAGACGATGAGCCATTCCCGGTAGAGGTGCGGCGCCTGGATCTGCGCCGTGGTGAGCAGTTCGGCGACCTGGTCAAGGCCGGGGATCGGCTCGTAACCGCCCGCGGCGGAGCGGCGGAGCGAGAAGCCCGCGAGCCAGGGCAGGCCGGCGACCATGGCCTTGTCGTAGTTGGCGCCGTCATAGACGACGCCGTCCTTGGCGACGAGGAGCTGCTGCGGCTGGCCGCGGCCGTCGTCCACCTGGAGGCGCGCGACGGGCGTGCGCTCCTGCAGCGTGACGACGAGCGTGTCGGGAAAGCTGCGCGTGAGCACGGCGACCCGCACCTGGCCGTGCGCCATGAGCTTCTCGCGCTGCGCGGCGAGGTCGAGCGCCATGAGCGTGACCTGGCGCGGGAGCGCGAGCGTCTGGGCGACCCATTCGCGCGTGAGGACGCCGTCGGTGACGAGGACGATCTCGCGCACCGGCTCGCTCTTCACGGCGGAGGCGAGGGCGGCGCGGTCGGATTCCCAGGCGTTGAAAATCGCGACGAGTCCCCACGTCGAACCGCCGACGAGCACCGTGAGCGCGATGCCCTTGAACCACGCCAGCTGCTGGCGGCGGCGGCCGCGGGCCGACATGGCGCGCGGGGTCACCTCCTGGCGGATGGTGCGCCAGGAACGACCGGTCGGGGCGTTGGGGTTTTCCTCGCTCATGAACCTCGGGCCGCCCGCGCGGCGAAGCGTTCCACGGCGGGCGCGACCAGTTCGCGGCAAAGCGCGTTGAAGTCGAGTCCCACGCAGCGGGCGCTCATCGGCAGCAGGCTGGTTTCCTTCATGCCGGGCAGGGTGTTGATTTCGAGCAGATAAAGTTCGCCCTCGGGCGCGAGGATGAAGTCGACGCGCGCGTAGTCGCGGCAGCCGCACGCGGCGAAGGCGGCCTCGGCGGCGCGCTGGACCTCGGCGGTCTGCTCGGCCGACAGCGGCGCGGGGGCGGTGTATTCGGTCAGGCCCTTGGTGTATTTGCTCGTGTAGTCGAAGACGCCGGACTTCGGCGTGATCTCGACGACGCCCATGGCGCGGCCGCGGAGGAGGCCGACGGTGAGCTCGCGGCCGGCGATGCGCTTCTCGGCGATCCAATCGCCGCGGCGCAGGCCGCCGAGCGCGATTTCCAGGCCGGCGCGGGTGGAAATCATCTGGAGGCCGACGCTGCTGCCCTCGCGGTTGGGCTTGAGCACGACCTGCTCGCCGAGCTCGGCCGCGAGCGCGGCGGCGGCGGGCTTGTGGGCGACGTCGAAGTTGCGGCCCGGCGCGACGCGGACGCCCATGGCGGACACGGCCTGGCGCGTGCGCCACTTGTCGAAGCACAGCTCGCTGCCCTTGGCGTCGCAGCCCGCATAGGCGATGCCCGCCGCCTCGAGCAGGCGCTGCATGGCGCCGTCCTCGCCGAAGACGCCGTGCAGGGTCGAGAAGACCACGTCACGCGCCGGATCGAGACCCTCGGGCACGGCGTCGCGATCGACCACGACGAGGCGGGTCGGAAATGAATACGCGAGGGCGAGCGCGGCGGACCGGCCGGACCCGAGGGAAACTTCGCGCTCGGCGGAGGTGCCGCCGGCGAGGACGGTGATGGTGGGGAGAGTCATTTTCGATTTTGGATTCTCGATTTTCGATTTTCGGCGCGAAGCAAATCCGTCACCCGCGGGTCGGGTCTCGGCGATCGAAAATCCGAAATCGAAAATCGAAGATTCACAGCACGTCCCTCCAGTGCTTGCCGAAGAGCATGACCTCGGGCTCGAGGTCGAGACCGCGCTGCTCCTTGACCCGGGCGCGGATGCGGCGGACGAGGGCGATGATGTCGGCGGTGGTGGCGGCGCCGCGGTTGACGATGAAATTGGCGTGGACCGGCGAGACCTCCGCGTCCCCCACCCGCTCACCCTTGAGGCCGCACTCGTCGATCACCTTGCCGGCGGAGGTGCCGGCCGGGTTCTTGAAAATGCACCCCGCGCTCGGCTCGCGCGGCTGCGATTCCTGGCGCTTCTTCTGGTAGGTCTCGATCTGGCGCTTGATTGCGTCACCGTCCGCATGCGCGCGCGGCCGGAGCATGGCGCCGAGGGCGACGGCGGTCTCGAGCTCGGCGCAATGCCGGTAGTCGACGTGCATCTCCTCCTTGCGCATGACGCGCTTCTCGCCGGCGAGGGTGAGCAGGTGGACTTCCTCGACGACATCGAAGGTCCAGCCGCCCATCGCGCCGGCATTCATGCGCAGCGCGCCGCCGACGGTGGCGGGGATGCCCTCCATGAACTCGAAGCCCTGCAATCCCGCCTTCGTCGCGAGCCCGCACAGGTTCTTCAGGCGCAGGCCGGCGCCGACCCACACGCGGCCGTCGGGCTGCGGGGCGAACACCTGCCAGGCCGGGTGCGCGAGGCTGATGACGAGTCCGTCGACGCCTTCGTCCGGCACCACGAGGTTGGAGCCGCGACCGAGCAAAAAGACCGGCAGGCCGAGCCGGTGCGCCGGGGCGAGCAGCCGCTGCAGGTCGGCCTCGTCGGCCGGCTCGGCATACACGCGCGCCGGCCCGCCGACGCGCATCGTCGTCTTCGGTCCGAGCGGCTCGCGCTCGGTGAGCTTCGTCGCCGGCGAAAGCGTGGCGCGCAGCGCGGCGAGCAACTCGTCCCAGGCGGCGGCTGCGCTCGGAGCGGAACTGGAAGGGGTGAGACTCATGCGGCGGGCGCGGTGGCGGGCGCGTGGCGCAGGTGGCGGCGCGGCGGCAGGCGCTGCGCCAGCTCCTCGAGGTCCTGCACGATGACGTCGATGACGTTCTCGCGCGCCATGCGGTGGAGGTTCTCGCGGAATTTGTTCAGCAGCCAGTCGTGGAACAGCACGTCGAGCACTTCCTGACGGAGGCGGCCCACGGCGCCTTGGTCGATGACGAAGCCGCCGCCCTGCTGCTCGAAGTGGCGGGCGTTGGCCCACTGGTGGTTGTCGGCGGCGTGCGGGTAAGGCACGAGCACGGCCGGCGTCTCGCAGCGCACGAGCTCGGCCAGCGTGCCGGCGCCGGCGCGGCTGACGACGAGGTCGGCGGCGCTGAGGAGCACGCCGACGCGGTCGGTGAAGGCTTCAAACCAGACGCGCACCGGCGCGCCGTGCTTGGAGCGGAATTCGCGCCCGGTGTTCTCGCCCTTGCCGAGGCCGGTGACGCACCAGACCTGCACCTCCTCCTGCGCGAGCGCAGCGGCTTCGGCCGCGACCCAGTCGTTGAGCACGCCGGAACCCTGGCTGCCGCCGAGGACGACGAGGAGTTTCTGCCGCGGGTCGACCCCGAGCTGCGCGCGGGCGGCCTCGCGCGGCAGGCGCGCAATCTCGGCGCGGACGGGCAGGCCGGTGTGGCGCACGCGCAGGCCGAGCCGGCCCGGCAGACGGACGCCCGGCGGCAAATAGAGACGCTGGGCCCAATGCGAGAGGACGCGCACGGCGCGCCCGGGAATGCGGTTGGCCTCGTGCAGGGCGACGGGAATGTCGAGCAACCGCGCGGCGGCGGTGACGCCGGCGTTGGTGAAGCCGCCGAAGCCGACGACGGCGTGGGGGCGGAACTCGCGCAGGTAGCGCAGGCTGAATTTCACGCCCTGCGCCTGGCGGAGGAGAAAATGCGCGAGCAGGTCCGGCCGCACGCCGAACGGCGCGCCGGGGACGCGCGTGGCGGTGAGGTGCGGGTATTTCTCGGCGAGGCGCGCATCGACCTTCTTGTGCGAGATGAAGAGACGGGCGTCGTGACCGCGCGCCAGCAGCGCGTCGGCCAGCGCGATGCCCGGCGCGAGGTGCCCGCCCGTGCCGCCGCAGGCGATGAGGAAGCGATTCATGGGCCCTCCTTTCGGAGGGGAAGGAACAAGGAACAAGGAACAAGTATCAAGGGATGGAAACCGGACTTGGTCCGACCGCCCTTGTTACTTGTTACTTGGAACTTGTTTCTTCTTCCACTCACGCCACCACCTCCGTCAGCGCGCGCTTTCGCGCGAGGGGTTTCGGGCGTTCCCAGGTGCGCGAGGTGTTGATGATGACGCCGACGAGCAGGCCCATGAGGATGAGGTTGGAGCCGCCGGCGCTGATGAACGGCAGCGACATGCCCTTCGTCGGCATCATGCCGGTGACGACGCCGAGGTTGATGATCGCCTGCAGGCTGATGAGCAGGAGGCAGCCCGTGACGAGGAGGAACTGGTAGAGGTTCGGCGCGCGGCGCACGTGCACGAGCCCGGCGATGAAGATCGTGATGAAGAGCACGACGGTCGTGAGCGTGAAGATCAGGCCCATCTCCTCCCCCATGATGGCGAAGATGAAATCCGTGTGCGCCTCCGGCAGGAACGACTGCTGCTGCCGGCCGTTGCCGATGCCGACGCCGTCCACGCCGCCGGCGGCAAAGGCGAGGATGGCCTGCCAGAGCTGGTAGGCGCCCTCGCTGCGGTTGGCCTCGACGTCGAGGAACGACGTGATGCGGCGCAGGCGCACGGGATTGTGCAGGATGAGGACGATGAACGCGCCGACGGCCGCGATGACGGAGGGAACGATGAACTTCAGCCGCCCGCCGGCGAGGAAGAGCAGGATCATGCCGATGGCGCCGGTGAGGAAGGCCGTGCCGAAGTCCGGCTCGAGGATGATGAGTCCGGCGAACACGCCGATGCCGAGGCACGGGTAGAGGAAACCGCGCTTGAACTCGCCGAGCTTGTTCTGGTTCAGCGCGAGGTAGTGCGACAGGGCGAAGACGAGCGCGAGCTTGGCGAACTCCGACACCTGCACGCGCGTGAAGCCGAGGTTGAGCCAGCGGCGGCTGCCCTTCACCTCGACGCCGATGCCCGGAATGAGCACGAGGATCAGCGCGATGACGGCGGCGAGCGCGGCCAGCCAGGCGAAGCGCCGGAGGCCTTCCAAATCCGTCTGCACCACCACCCACGCGGCGCCGATCGCCATGCCGAGGAAGATGATCTGCTTGTAGAGGAACGTCGTCGGCGCGGCGCCCTTGACCGTCGAACTCGCGCTGAACAGCACCGTCAGACCGATGGCGAGCAAGGCCGCCACGCAGACGAGGATGATGCTCGCGGGAGTGATCGAGAGAGGGCGGCGGGGAGTGGGCGCAACGCTCGTCGGACTCTCCATGGAAGGGACGGTGTCGTCAGCCGGCGCGGACCGCCCCGCCGAGTTTCCGCCGGACGGCGCCGCTGGGCGGCGCGGGGAGGCGGAGGCGGGAGGTCGCGGGCACCGGGGAAGCTGGGGTCATCGCGGCCGGGAGTGGAGCGGGGAAACTCAGCCCTTCGGACGGGGTTCCTCGACCTTGATCGTCGGGACGTCGGTGGTCGTGTCCTTCAGGCCGGCGTCGAGGTCCTGGCCGGGCGGCGGAGGCGTGAGTTCGAAACGGGGCGCTTGGTTGGCGGGCGCGGGCGTCGTGGCCGGCGTGGTCGCGGCGGTCGACGCCGGCGTGGTGGTGGCCGGAGCCGGCGTGGTCGCGGGGCGGTTGTTGCCGACGGCACGGAAGCCGGGGATGACGAGCGACTGACCGGCGCGGATCTTCGCGGGATCGGTGATGCTGTTGGCCGCGGCGAGTTCGCCGACGGTGACTTGGTAGCGGCGCGCGATCGTGCCGAGGCTTTCGCCGGACTGGACGACGTGGCGGACGGCTTCGCCGTTGCGCGCGGGCGTCGTGGCGGGGCGCGTCTCGGCGGGTTTCTCGAGCGGCGCGGTGGCGAGATCCTGCGCGGTGGGGGCCTTGCCCGGGATCATGAGTTTCTGGCCGGGGCGGAGCGTGGCGCCGGTGCCGAGGTTGTTGGCGCTGGCGAGTTCGGCGACGGTGAGCTTGTTGCGCTTCGCGATGCTCCAGAGGCTGTCGCCGCGCTGCACGGTGTAGGCGGTGACGGGCGCGACGTCCTCGACGGCGGGCTTCGTCGGCGCGATCGCGGCGGCGTTGGGCGAGCCGGGGCGCGTCGGCTCGGCGCGGCCGACGGACGCGGGCAGCGTGGTGACGGTGCCGGTGCCGAGGTCGACCGGCTGCGGCGCGTAGCTCACTGCAGAGGGAGCGCTGGTGACGGGACCGGCGGCGGGCATCGTCGCATCGGGCGTCGGGATGTTGCGCGGCGCGGACTGGCAGCCGGGGCTCGCAAAAATGAAGATAAACGCGAGCACATGGACGACGACCACGGCTCCGAAGATCTGCAGGATTTTCATGACGGAAGTATGGGTGGCAGGGTTGGAGATTTGCTATCTAAAAATGGGTCCCGGTGAGCTTTCGCCGCCGCTCGCCCGCGGGGCGACGACGGTGGCAACCGCGGCTGACACCCTCGGGCGGGCGCTGTCAGGGACCCCGACGGTCCGGCAAGGTTGCGCCCGCTCCGGGCCGGTTTCGCCGGGCCGGGGCGCGCGGAGCGACACGGGCGAACCGGGAATGGCGGGTGAAACGGCGGACAACATGGCGGCAGGGTGCGAAACCTTCTCAGCGGCCCGGGGCCGACTTGAGCGCCGGACGCGAGATGAGGAGGCTGACGAGCGAGAGCAGGAGGACGAGGGTGAGCATGGAAAGGACGGCAGGGGTCCGCGGACAGCGGGGGGAGTGGTTCCGGTGGGAGATAAAGAACCTGTCAGCGGACTCCTGCGAAAGTGCGGGCGGTCTTCAGCGGCAGCTCCGGCAGCGTCAGGCCGCGGCGCAGGCGGCGGAGCTTCGCCGCCGAGCGCACGAGCGGCTTCTGCAGCAGCACGAGGCCGGTGTGGGTGAGATCGCGGAACGAAGGGGAAAGATCGGAACTGAAGTCGATGGGCATGGGGGGATTTTCGATTTGGGATTTTCGATTTTCGATTTCAGGCAGCGCTGGGCGGTGCGGCAGTGGGTCGCAGGCTTTGGCGTTTGGACATTTGGCGTTTGGCTGTTTCCCGCTGAGCTTCGCTCAGCGGAGTTTCAGTGTCGCGAGCCCGAGGAGCGCGAAGCCGAGGGACAGAACCCAGAAGCGCAGGACGACCTTGGTCTCGGGCCAGCCGAGCTTCTGGAAATGGTGATGGATCGGCGCCATGCGGAAGAGCCGGCGGCCCTCGCCGTAGCGGCGCTTGGTGTATTTGAACCAGCTGACCTGGAACACGACCGACAGCAGCTCCATCACGAAGACGCCGCCCACGATCACGAGCGTGAAGGGCTGGTGGATCATGAACGCCATCACGCCGATCAACCCGCCGAGCGCGAGCGAGCCGGTGTCGCCCATGAACACCTCCGCGGGATGCGAATTGAACCACAGGAACGCCATGCCCGCGCCGATGAGCGCGCCGCAGATGACCGTCAGTTCGCCGGCGCCGGGCACGTAGCTGATGAGCAGGTATTGCGAGATGATGCTGTTGCCCGCCGCGTAGGCCATGAGGCCGAACACGAGCGCGACCGTGATCGTGCAACCGACCGCGAGACCGTCGAGGCCGTCGGTGATGTTGATGGCGTTCGAGAAGCCGACGATCCACAGGTAGATCAACCCGAGCAGCAGCCACCACGGCATGTGGGCGATGACGGCTTCCTTGAAGAACGGCACCCAGAGCTCGCGGATCTTGTCCGCGCTCTGCGGATGCCAGAGCAGCACGGCGAGCGCGACGCCGGTGGCGAGCGACTGCCAGCCGATCTTCTCCCACGGCTTGATGCCGTCCTTGTTCTTGTGGACGACCTTCAGGTAGTCGTCGCGCCAGCCCGGGATCGTCAGCGCGGTGTAGACGAAGAGCGAGACGAAGACCCAGACGTTCGGCGTCGCCCAGAGCACGGCCGAGCTGAACACCGCGAGGAAGATGATCAGGCCGCCCATCGTGGGCGTGTGTTTCTTGTCGAAGTAGGTGGCGCCGAGCGCGCCCGTGCGCTCGTCGATGTAGCCGTGGCCGAACTTCAGCTCGCGGAAGCGCCGGATGAGCCACGGCCCGATGATGAAGCCGATGACGAGCGCGGTGAGCGTGGCGCCGGCGGTGCGCACGGTGAGGTAGCGGAGCAGCCGCAGCGGTCCGAAGTAGTGTTCGTAGTCGGCGAGGTAGCTCAGCATGGCTCAGTGCGCGGCGGCGTGGGGATCGAGGATGGTTTCGAGGCGGTAGCGGCGGCTGCCCTTGAGGAAGACCGCGCCGCGGAAGGTTGCGAGCCGCGCCCGGACCTCGCCGAGATCGGTGACGACGGCGATCTGGCGCGGGTCGTTGCCGTTCTCGAGCAGACCCTCGCGGAGCGCGGCGGCGTGGTCGCCGATCGTGCACAGAAAATCGCCCGGGCGGAGCAGGATGCTGCGGCCGAGCTGACGGTGGAACTCCGCCGCCTGCCCGCCGAGTTCCTCCATGCCGCCGAGCACGTAGAGGCGCGGGAACTCGGGCTTGGCCAGGCCGGCGAAGGCCGCGATGGCGTCCTGCATCGACGCGGGGTTGGCGTTGTAGAAATCGCAGTAGAGCTCCGCCTCCCCCACCCGCTGGAGCTCGCCGCGCCACTTCGAGGGCGACCAGGCGGCGAGACGCCGCTGGAGCGTCGCGTCGTCGACGCCGAGTTCGGAAGCCAGCGCGAGCGCGAGCGCGGCGTTCTGCGCCATGCCGCCGGAAACGCGGCGCGCGATGAACGTGCGCTTGGCCCCGAGCGTGACCTCGGTGCGGTCCGGCCGATGCAGCACGGTGAAGACCTGCGTGCGGCCGGCGACGCGGACCATCGCCTCGTTGGCCGGCACGAGCACGAGCGCGTTGGGCAGCGCCTGGAACGGCGCGTAGGCGGCGCAGGACACCGGGAAAACCTGAAGGCCGCCGGGGCGCACGGCCGTGAGCATCTTCACCTTCTCCGCGGCCACGCCCTCGAGCGACCCGAGCTTTTCGAGGTGCGCCGGGCCGACGAGCGTGACGATCCCGTGGTCGGGATCGATCATGCCGGCGAGCGTCGCCATCTCGCCCGGCATGTTGATGCCCGCCTCGATGACGGCGGCGCGATGCACGGCCGGATCGAGCTGCGTGAGCGTGAGCGGCACGCCGAGGAAGTTGTTCAGGTTGCCCTGGGTTTTGAGGACGCGGGCAGGACCGGCGGTAGGGCCAGTCTGTGACTGGCCGGAGTGCGGCGGTTGAGCGAGTAGGCCGGACGCATCGTGGGTGGATTCAGGCCGGTCGGAGACCGGCCCTACCTCATCCAGCAGGATCGCCATCAGGTCCTTCGTCGACGTCTTGCCGGCGCTGCCGGTGATGCCGACGACCGGGCCGCGAAACGTGAAGCGGTGCTGCTTCGCGATCTGCTGGAGCGCCGCGAGCGGGTCGGCAACGACGAGCTGCGGCAACGTCACGCCCGGCACCACGCGGCCGACGAGCGCGGCCGCGGCACCGCGCGCCTGTGCGTCGGCGAGGAAGTCGTGGCCGTCGCGCTTCTCGGTCTGCAGCGCCACGAACACCTGGCCGGCCGTGAGCGTGCGCGTGTCCTGGTTGAACCCACCAAGCGAAGAGACCGGCGTCGCCGTCCAGCGACCACCGGTCCACAAAGCCAGAAGCTGCGCCGGGAAATCAGGCATGGTGGGACGCGCGCCGCGGGTTGTAGGGCGGGGTCTCCCGACCCCGCCGCGAACGTGATGCCGCGCGCAATGCGGCGGGGTCGGGAGACCCCGCCCTACACTGTGTGCCTTGCGCGTGGATTCGTTCGCTCATGATCACACCGGCTTGATTTTCATGATGCCGATCAGTTCGCGCGCGACCTGGCGGTCGTCGAAGGGCACGACGGTGTCGGCGAATTCCTGGTAGGTCTCGTGGCCCTTGCCGGCGATGAGGACGCTGTCGCCTTCGCGCGCGGCGGCGAGCGCGAGCCCGATGGCGCGGCGGCGGTCGTCGACGAAGGCGAGACGCGCGGGATCCTTCACGCCCGCCTGCATGTCGGCGAAAATCTGCGCGAGCGCCTCGGAGCGCGGATTGTCCGCCGTGGCCCAGGCCTGGTCGGCGAATTCCTGCACGGCGGCGGTCATGAGCGGGCGCTTGGAGCGGTCGCGGTTGCCGCCGCAGCCGAAGACGACAAGCAGGCGGCCCGGCGTGATGGGGCGGAGCATGGCGAGGGCGTTGCGCAGGGCGTCGTCGGTGTGCGCGTAATCGACGAGGACGTTGCAGGGCTGGCCGGCCTCGATGCGCTCCATGCGGCCGGGCACGCCGGCGAAGGACTTGAGGCGCGGCGCGATGACCTGCGGGTCGCGGCCCAGCGCGAGACACGCGGCGAAGGCGGCGAGGAGATTGCTGAGATTGTAGCGGCCGATCAGCGGGCTCTCGAGGGCGAGGCGCGCCTCGGCGCCGCCCGCGGCGGGCCAGACGAGCGTGAAGCGCGTGCTCTTGAAGTGGAACTGCACGTCCTCGGCGCGGACCTGCGCGGCGGGCGTCTCGCCGTAGGTGACGACCTTGAGGTGCGCGGGCGCCTCGGCGGCGAGGCGGCGGCCGTAGGCGTCGTCGAGGTTGATGGCGGCCGCGCGCGGCGCGGTGCCGATGCCGCCGTTGAAAAGACGGCGCTTCACCTCGAAGTAGTCCTCCATCGTGCCGTGGTAGTCGAGGTGGTCCTGCGTGAGGTTGGTGAACACCGCGACGCCGAACTGCATCCCGAGCACGCGGTGCTGGTCGATGCCGTGCGAGCTGACTTCCATCACCGCCTGCCGGCAGCCGGCGTCGCGCATCTGCGCGAGCATGCCGAAGAGCTCGAGCGACTCGGGCGTCGTGCGATACGACGGCACGACGCGCGCGCCGAGATCGTAGTTGACCGTGCCGATGAGGCCGACGCGCTCCTGCGAGGTGGAGAGCAGGTGCTTGACGAGGTTGGTGACGGTGGTCTTGCCGTTCGTGCCGGTGACGCCGACGAGGTCGAGCGACTTGTCGGGGAACTTGTAGAAGCGCTGCGCCACCTTGGCGAGGGCGCGGCGGGCGTCGGCGACCTGGATGAAGGTGACGCGCGCGGGCGTGACGGCGGGGATGCGCTCGGTGACGACGGCGACGGCGCCGCGGTTGACCGCCTCGTCGATGAACGACGCGCCGTCGGCGCGGCGGCCGGCGAGGGCGAAGAAGAGGTTGCCGTGCATCACGCGGCGGCTGTCCATCGCGAGGCCGGAGATGGGTCGCTCGAGATCGCCCTTGCTCGCGACGATCTCGTCGTCGTTGAAGAAGTCGGAGAGCTTCGGAGCCATCTTGAAGATCTGCTGGGAGACGCGGTCGGCCGGACGGCGACGGGTCGCCGGCAGGGAGCGGAACGCGGCGACGAGCGGGTAGTTGGGCGTGAGGTAGCCGATCATCGGTTGCCTCCGTGGAGGGCAAGCAGGTGGGTGGACGCCGGGCGGACCGGCTTGATGTCGAGATACTGGATGAGCTGCTCGGCGACGGACTTGAACGCCGGCGCGGAGACGGCGCGACCGTAGGCGGTGCCACCGGGGACGCGGGCGTCGTCGACGATGACGGAGAGGACGACCTGCGGGCGGCTGGCGGGGAAGAAGCCGACGAAGGACGCGACGTGGCGGTTGTTCACGTATTTGCCGTCGATGATCTTCTGGGTCGTGCCGGTCTTGCCCGCGAGTTCGAAGCCGGGAAGGTCGAAGCCCGCGCCGGTGCCGCCGGGCTGCATCACCTCGTGGAGCATCTGCGCGAGCTCGGCGGCGACGCTCGGGCGGAGAACCTGGGCGCGCTTCTCCGGCTCGAAGGTGCGGACGACGTTGCCCTGCGGGTCGCGGATTTCCTTGAGCAGCTGCGGACGCAGGAGCGCGCCGCCGTTGGCGACGGCGCTCATGGCCATGTGAATCTGGAGCGGCGTGGCGGCGACCGCGTGGCCCATCGGCATGCGCGTGATGGTGAGGCCGTCCCAGCGCTTGGGCTCGTCGAGGATGCCGCGGACCTCGCCGCCGAGGCCGAAGCGCGTCGGCTCGCCGAAGCCGAAGGCCTTCGCGTATTCGTAGTAGCGCTGCTCGCCGAGCATCATGGCGAGATGCGCGGCGCCGCGGTTGGAGGATTTCGAGACGATCTGCGCGACGTTGAGCGTGCCCATCGGGTGGTCCTCCTTGGGCAGCTTGCGCTCCCGGCCCTTGATGAGGACGATCGGGTTGTCGCAATCGAAGGTGGTCTGGCGGGTGACGACGCCGTCGTTCAGGGCGGCGCCGGCGGCGACGATCTTGAAGGTGGAGCCGGGCTCGATGATGTCGGTGACGGCGTTGTTGCGCTGGTGCTCGAGCGGGGCCTTGGCGAAGTGGTTCAGGTCGTAGGTCGGGTAGTTGGCGAGGCCGAGGATGGCGCCGGTCTGCGGGTCGCTGACGATGATGGTGGCGAACTTCGGGTTGAACTTCGCCGCGAGGGCCTGCAGTTCGCGCTCGATGATGTTCTGGACGACGGAATCGATGGTGAGAACGACGTCATGGCCGTCGATGGGCTGGACCTCGCGCGTGCGGAACTGCGCGAGTTCGCGGCGGGCGCCGTCCTTCTCGGACTCGATCCAGCCGTCCTGGCCCTTGAGGTAGAGGTCGAGGTGCTTCTCGGCGCCGGTGACGGGCGTCTTCTCCTTGTTGATGTAACCGAGGAGGTGCGCGGCGAGCTGGCCGCCGGGGTAGACGCGCTTGTAGCCGCGCGAACCGTAGACGCCGCGGATGCGCAGGTCCATGATGCGGTCGAAGACGCGCTCGTCGACCTCGTCGGCGAGCTTCACGTAGCGCACGCGGCGTTGCTTCACCTCGGGATCGGTGCCCGCGAGGGCCAGCTTGGCGGCGGCCATGCTGCGGCGCAGGTCACGGTCCAGGTCGAAGGGGCTGACGCCGAGCAGGCGCGCGAGGTCGGCCCACTTGGCGGTGTCCTCCTCGCGGAGCATCTCGGGGTCGGCGCCGAGGACGATGTAGGAGCGCGAGGTGGCGAGGACGTTGCCCTTGGCGTCGAGCAGCGAGCCGCGGCGCGCGTGCTCGACGACGATCTGGCGGCGGGCCTTGTCGACAAATTTCAGCAGCTCCTCGCGGTCGATGACGTGCAGGTAGACGAGCCGCGCGCCGACGGCGCCGAAGCAGGCCAGCACGCAGCCCGCGAGGAGGGCCATCCGGAAGTTGGAGGCGAAGCCCTTGGACATCGCTCAGCGCGGGTAGGAGGCGGGGACGATGCGGAACGCGAAGGCGTCCGGGTTCTGATTCAGCGAGGCGGTGAGGAGCGCCTCGGCGTTGCGCTTCCGCGTCAGCTCGAGGGTCGGGTCCTGCTCGACGCGCACGACCTGCAGCTCGCGCGGCGTGGCGAGGGCGAGGCCGAGCGACTGGTTGCGGTCGAGGAGCGAGGCGACGCTCTCGGCGGTGGCGATCAGGGCGCGCACCTCGTCGAGCTTGCGCGTGACGTCGGCGATGTCGGCCTGGAGCACGCGGCTGCGGTTGGCGGTGGCGAAGATCTCCTGGCGCACCCACACGGCGCCGAGGCCGAGGGTGCCGGCGAAGAGGAGCAGGAAGAGCGTGAGGGCGACGGCCTTGTTGACGAGCGCGTTGGGCGGAGGGGGCTTCATCCGGGGGATCGGTCAGAGTTTGCGCAGGACGCGGAGCTTGGCGGAGCGGCTGCGGGGGTTGGCGGAAATCTCGGAGGCCGTCGGGACGACGGGCTTGCGGGTGAGGAGGTCGGCGTGCTTGGCGCGGAGCTGCTGCGGCGTGGCGTCGTTGGCGTCGACGGGCAGCCCGCAGGCGCGGCGGAAGAACTGCTTCACCGGGCGGTCCTCGAGGGAATGGAAGCTGATGACGGCGAGCACGCCGCCGGGGGCGAGGCGGTCGAGGGCGGCGGGCAGCGCGCGCTCGATGGCGCCGAGCTCGTCGTTGACCGCGATGCGGATGCCCTGGAAGGCGCGCGTGGCCGGGTGGATCTTGCTCTCGCGCTTCACGGAGGCGGGGAGCGCGTCGGCGATGACCTCGGCGAGCGAGGCGGTGCGGGCGAGCCGACCGGTGCCGCGCGCGGCCTCGATGGCCTGCACGACGCGGCGCCAGTTCTGCTCCTCGCCGTAGTCGCGGACGGCGCGGACGAGCGCGTCGTGGGTCGCGATCTCGAGCCAGCGCGAGGCGGGCTGGCCCTCGCGCGGGTTCATGCGCATGTCGGCCGGGGCGTCGTGCCGGAAGGCGAAGCCGCGGTCGGCCTCGTCCAGTTGGAAGGACGAGACGCCGAGGTCGAAGAGGATGCCGGCGAAGCCGCGGTCGGGCAGCGCGGCGAGGTCGCCGAAATTCAGGTCGACGAAACGGAACGTCGCCGGGAACTCCGCCTGCACGAGCGCGGCGCGGGCCTGCGCGGCGGGATCGCGGTCGAGCGCGACCACGGTGCCGCCGGCGCGGAGGATCTCACGCGTGTGGCCGCCGCCGCCGAAGGTGCAGTCGAGGTAGGTCCGGCCGGCTTCCGGCGCGAGGTATTCGAGGACCTCGTGCAGGAGAACCGGCTGGTGACCCGCCGTCATCGTGGGGCGCGAAAGTTCAAGCGATGCGACGGACATGGGCTTTCTTGCGCCGGAGGGGAACGACTCCGCGCAAGCTGCGGCGCTGCGCGCACGCGACCATGGACAGTTTCGGCAAAGGCTGGGAACGGATGAGGGTCGTGGACATGGTCGGAGAGGTGGTCGGTTTCATCGCTTAGAGGCCGATGCGGCGCATCATGTCGCCGAAGTTCTCGCCCGCCGTGGCGCGCTGCATATCCTGCCAGCGCGACGGGCTCATGATGTTGAAAGTGTCGCCCATGCCGACGAGCACCGCGTCCTTCGCGATGCCGGCGTGGTGGAGGAGATCGGCGCTCGCGCCGAAGCGGCCCTGCTTGTCGAAGGTGAACGACAGCGCCGACGAGAAGATGCGCGCCTTCACGGCCTGCGCATCGCGGTCGGACAACTTCATCTCCGAGATCTGCGCCAGCAGCTTCTCCACGCGCGCCGGGGGCAGCACCGCGATGTAACCATCCGGGTGCGGCATGGCCAAAAACGTCTCCGTGTCCGAGTGCACCCAGCGCCAGACGGACGGAATCGTGAGACGATTCTTGTCGTCGAGCGTGTGCTCAAAACGGCCGGAATAAACGGTTGTGCTTGATTGCGCCATGAAGGGGTCCGTCCCAGTGCGCTAAGTGCCCTGCGCCCCAGAACGCACCATTTCTCCCCATTTCACTCCCCAGACTCAAGTAAAAACCCGACGCAAATCGCAGATTCTTATTCACAAACAGCTGACAGACGCAGATGGAACGCGCCCCACCCTGCCCCCTGTAGGACCGCATCAGCCACCCCGAACAAAACACATCCATCCGCACTTTCCGCACGCGTCGCAAAAGCTAATTGCCGCCGAAATAGGCGCATCGGCGTCTTATCCTTACTTAGCCATCCGCCAAATTGACGGAGCCATCATGGAGCGGCCTTACAGTGCGGGCGGGCGACTGTAAGGAATTTCACCCAAGTCCCGGTCGCTTACGACAGACCCACCCTTTCGATTGAGCGAAAGAAAGCAGTTAGAGCAAATCGGCACGAATCACCCGTAGACCTGAGCAAGTTCGGCGAGTGCCCGGATCGGGCGGGGCTCCGACCGCGGCGCTCGTGCCAGATACGCATGAAAACAAAGAAGGGCCTGGATGGTGTTATTCAGGGAGATGAAACACGAAATCGCTCACGCAACATCGCCTACACTTTCAAACGAAGCCAAGTCGATCGAGCAGGCCCGTTCCGAGATGCTCGATCTCGGATGCTACGAGATTTACCTCACGACTTTTGATTCCCACCTTCGCTTGGCGGCGTTCTTGGACATCGTGCCGAGGCTGAACGACCGCGAATACTGGACGCTTCTCAGGGATGTCTGGACAACCGCGGAGGTGACGTTCCCGAAGAAGCAAGATTGGCTCAACCTGCTATGCGCCCAGCGCCCGGAACGCGAGTCGTTCATGAACTGCAACGAGCACGAAACCCTGCAGAGCCTTCCGAGCGTCGTTCAGATTTATCGCGGGTGCGGCCACGTCGACGGCATCTACGGATTGTCGTGGACGCTGAACTACGAGCGGGCGAAGTTTTTCGCCGCGTATAGCTGCGGCCCGCGCCGCCACGTGCTCTGTCCGGGGCTGCAAGGACAGTGGCCCGTGTTGGCAACCGCCACGTGTTCAAAGAGCGACGTGATCGCGTATCTCGACCACCGCGACGAAGAGGAGATCGTGGTCGATCCGCGCAAGATCACCGTCGTCGGCGCCAAAGAATGGCGCCTGCCCGACCATAAGCTGCGCAGCGCCTAACGGATTGACAGGACCGGCAAAACTCGAGGTGCGGCCGCGCTCGCGCAGTGGGTCAGCAACTGCACACGAGATCCGCCAACCTCGGCCCGACATCTCCCCCCGGGTCCAAGCCAACAAGCGCGAATCGATTCAGCGTGTCACGGGAACCGCCACCACGCCCAGCGCCTGGACCAATCGTTGCCCACATCAACGCGCATGCGCACCACGATTTCGGGTCGCACCACTGCGGAACGCCTGCTCGGCCCGCGAAGGACGCCACGGTGCCAGGCGCCGAATCCAGCATCGCCAGAAATCGGTAACACGCCGTTTGCATCACATCTTCGCGATCTAGCGGTCGGCCCATCATTTCTGCGGCCTCACGCAGCCACGCCGGAGCATGAGGGGCCAATTCGATTTCACCTCCACAGGCGCCGCAAAATCGCCATGAATCTAGCCAGTGAACGCCGGCGCCGGGACCTTTCCGGTAGCGCTGGAGTTCGCCGCAAAAGGTGCAGGCGTTCAGCAGTAACCGGTCGTGCCTGACACAGACGCAACTGAAGCCCAGTTGCCAACGAAGATCCAACTCCCCTTCACCGGTCCGAAGACAATCGGGACAGAAATAGACCGGTGCTGTATGGGACTTGCGGCCGCGATCCCACGTATTCCTGAGCCGCTGGCGCGGTATTTTTCGATATGCGTCGGCCGCCCTAGCTAACTGGGCGTTGCCTTCAATAAACGCGGCGTTGCGGGCGATCGCATCGTCGATGTTCTGGTGCGCCTTGTTCCAATCGGCGCGCAGCACGTATCGAACGTATTCGTCGAGTGACAGTCCGGCTCGAGACGCCTGCTGCCAAACCACGCCGGTTGGAGTCTCGATGAGAACGTTCACCCGGTCAGGCTCTGAGCATTGCATCGGCTATGCCGCGCTCAATGGCGCTTGCGGCCCGATGCAGATTGTTGGGGTAATGCGCGAGACGTTCAAACCTCAGCGAAATTTCGGGGTAGCGATCGCACGCGTAATCCGCTGTAGCGAAAAGGAGCCCGTATCTCAAAGCAGCTGACTCTGCGTCAACGGGGCCGTCCTGAGGACGCGGCGGGAACGGACCGAAGCCTGACTCCTCGCCGAGCTTTTCTGCGAACGTGGCGAATTCCGCTCGCGAATCAAATAGCGATGCAACGTGCCAGACCGAAGCCGAACGCACCATCGTTTCGGAAAAGAAGTTCACCGGCTTCCAGCGATACTGCTGCTGAATTTTTGTGGCGAACGACGCTGCAAATTTTGCGAGGTTCGATGGAGCTTTGACCTGAGGCCCGGCCGCAAGAGGCACCATACAATCAGGGCACAGCGTCGTCGCCTGGCTCCAATTCACGGCCGCCAATTCGACGCCGCAATCGAAGCAATGGCGCAGGAAAAGAGTTTCACTCGTTGGGTCGACCAACGCGTCCGGACGCAGCCAGCCGAGGCGAATATGCGGACTTCGATGAAGCGCGGCTGGCGAATACACCGGATACCCCGGACAAATTGCCCAGGGGGCGATTGCGATTCTCCGTCGTGACAGACGTTCGGTGTCGCTCTGCTGGAGGTAAAATGATCGCTCCGACATCGAGAACAGCACGTCCGATGGCACCGCCAAGGCGTCTGACAACCGCTCAAAATCCAGCGGGCGCCTCTCGCCGCTACGAGCGGAAACGAAAGTTGCGCCCAATACCTCACGTTGAAAATCAGTCCACGCTAGGCACCAGTCCTCGGACACCCGGTATAGGTAACCCATGAGTGTTTCTTCCGGAAGGCGGTCAATACCTCGAACAGTTGGCTTTCTTCTCATGTCTTCCGTTTGCTGCCCGGGAGCAAAGATTCCGTGTAGGCGCATTTCGTGAGCGCATCGTCGTCGATGCACGGTCGCCCCTGCCGCAGCGCCCACGCCGCCGCCTCATTCAGAAGCAGCACCACTTCACCAACAACTCCGTTGGTCCGCTTGAAAATCGCGGTCCTGAGATGGGCGCTCTCCAGAAAACTCCGGTTGGGGAACGGATAGAACGACTCGAGGGTCGTCAGAAAATCACAAAATTCCTCACCCGGCGCGAAGCCCGTGAGGAATCTCGGCCGGAAACGAGATGCTAACGCTTTGTGGTTTTCGATCGCTTTGCGGCAATCCTCCGTGCCGACGCCAACCACAACGATGCCCTCATTCGTGATGTTCTTGATGAAGTCGAACACCACCGTCTGCTCGTCCTCCGGCAACGGCTCGAAGTGGTCCATCTCGACAAAAACGATCATCCGCACCTTTCGCTGAATGAGGTTACGGAGGATCGTATCACTGATCCTGCGCGACTCGTGCTCACTCGCCACAGGCATCCGGAGAGCTCGTGCAATGGCGAGGTTCAGCCGCGGCTCTGTTGGGCGGCTGGGCACCTCGATCACTAGCAACGGCAGTTCATTTATCGCGCCGACTTTTCGTTCCGCGTCACCACCTAGATCACGCTGGAGGCGGTGAACCAACGCTGATTTACCAGAGTTAACCGGGCCGATGATAAGCCAACACACCGGCCGCTCTACGCGTGGCCGCTGAAGAGATTCCTTCAGCGTCGAAAGGGTATCTTTCACGAGGGCATGAACGACGAACTTGTCTTGAAAAACCCCTTCCAGTTTCGCGGAAAGATCTTTCTCAAGCAGAGACTGAGCAGATTCCTGGAGCTTGAATTCACTGGGAGTGTTCATGGTAATTGATCAGTATTCATCTGCCCCGTTCCGACCCGTCGGAAGCAACGTAGCCGGCCGCAAAGGCTGCTGACTCGGCGCAGGCGGAACGGCGAGTCCATCGCCCGCAAAGGCTTGCCGCATCTCGAAGTTTGCAACGTCCCGACGAGTAATCGTCGCTGAGAGTGCCGTGTCAGGCTTCTTGATCAGTGCCTCTCGCTTGCCGATCACCTCGATGACCTGCTCGGGATCAGGGCGCGCGATGCCCACGCGCTTCAAATCTCTGTAAGCAACATTCCACTCCCAGATTGAAGGATTTGTCGTCTCCTCGATTTGTGCAGCTGTCAGCGGAAGGATGTCGTTGCGGTGACGATATGGGATCGGGATCGGTTCGAGGTTCTCCGGATCGCGGACCAGCACACGGCCGATAGCGTATGGATTGAAACGAACCGATTGGCGGGTGCCCGACGACCGCGTCCCGGGCTGCAAAAATCTCGTCAACTCACCGCACGCGTAGTTGCGGTTGGCGATGCTGATGCCCGTGTGGTTGATAATGCGTTTTTCTTCCCAGAGGAAATCCCACATCGGAGTGGCATTTTCAGGCCGAGGGAGCACCGGCCCCGAAAGCGGAAACCCGCGGTGCCCATTCACCATGTCGGAGTAGCGCTCGATCGGTGAGGCGCCACCAAGGCCCTTGTTAGGCCTCGGATGATAGGCGACGATCGCCCACTCGATGAACGCGCGGTCCAGATGCTCGAACAGAATGCCCGTCGCCCCTCGCACATCGGGTGCAGGAAAGAAGTATTTCTGGCCGATCTCGGAATGCACGAAGTCGGCCATGCCGAGATGAGCGGTGCGGTTGAAGCGCTCGCTCTTCGCCCGCATGAACGGCATTTCGGGCGGGCAGAGATCGCGATATGGGATTCCGATGTTCTCCAGCATCCGCTCGTTTTGCTTGCCAATAAATTCGCTACCGCGATCGGTGACGATCCGACCAGGTGTTCCGTGAAACGGCCAAGCTCCGCTAAGCCCGTATTTATCGAGGAGAGGCTGTTTCGCCAACAGTCCGCGTCGGATACCCCAAGCTGTCAGATAGGTGTTCTGCGCGCCCACAATCGGGAGAAGAGTCCAAAGGCCTCGCGGGCCACCAGTGACTCCAAACAGCACATTGGCCGCGCCCATGAATCGGCGATATCGATCATATACTCGCAGCGTTAGTGTCGGGTCATCTTCCTCCGAGCTGAAAGTGGTCCAGTCCAAGAAAACGACCTCGTTGGGTGCGAAAGAGTCGGCCGATTTGCCCAAGACCCGGGTCATGTGCTCGCCGAGCACGGCTTGGTGGAATTTCGTCACCGTCTGCGGAGCAGACGAGACGCGCTTTAGCGCCTTCGCACATGGCTGTCGGTCGCGAGAGATGCCGTGCTGCTCGAGGAAGCGACGCACTATCTTGTTCGCGGCCCTCGAGCCAGGTTCAGCCCCAAGGGAGATTGCATGGTCCACCGCCTTCGCCACCGGCTCACGCAGCTCTTCTCGGAGCTTCGACTTGCCCTTCCCTCCGTCCGGGGCGCGCTTCAGATAGCTGCGCAGGTCGATGTTCTCCGGCCCGGCGTCCACCATTTCCCTGACGCGGAGCCTGATCCAATCTGCGCCGCAGCCGAGTTCCGCGGCGAGTGAGTCGATGTCCGCACTGAGGCTGCGCTTCTCGGCCCCGGGCCTGCGAAGCCGCCACAGCGCGTATGGCAGGAGCCGATCCTTTCGGAACTGAGCGATCTCTATGTCAGTTTCGGCTTGGTTCTTTCCGCCGAAATCAAACTTGCGGGGCGCGATCATAGAACGGTGGTGTCAGAGGTTTTGTCGAAATGACGGACTCCCGAGAGGGGGGCACATTGAAATCCACAAATACGCGTCGCCACGCCACCAGCCGCCACACGACCGGGACCAACGCCATCTGGGCACTTGGGTGCGGTCGCAATTTACATAGCAGATCCCCCAGCCGAATCGTTCCGGCCGCGATGACCGCATCGAATACCTCCCTTTCAAACGGAGACTCCGGCTCCGCTTGGAATCGGATGAAGAACTCTTTGTGGGGGAGCGCCGGGGTCGCTGTGTCCAAGTTGGTGAGAACCAAGAAATCGAGTCCGCGCTCATCGAGAACACCACGAAGTCTATTGTGATAGCCTCTAAGTGCAGGGTCGTCCTCGAACGCGGTCGCCAGCTTGTATTCGACTACAAGCGGCCGGCGCGGCGACCAGAACTGGACCAACGTATCGCCAGTGTAGCGCCGCGGCTTTCCTTGAAAGGTGTAGTAAATCACGGGCTGCTGGTAGACGAACGAACGCACATCGGGCTCCAGAGCCCAGTGCGGAGAGCCGCGGCGCTCATTTTGGCTGCGGTAATGGCCACCGCCGTTAGCGACCGAACACTCCCCGACGATGCACTTAAAAGGAGAAGGCACGGGCGATCCTCCTGCGAATGGCAGCATCACGATCTGCGATATACAGCGCCGCTCCGCGGCGCCGCTTTGCGGCGTATCCGTTTTTCATGGCGATTCGACTAGCCTGATCGCCAAGGCACCGCCCACGCGCCAAGCTCTGCGCTTGACACTCGTCGAGCGGCGTTCACGCTACCGACACATCCTCCTCGTAAAGGCTGTGCCGATCGCGCGAGCGATCAAAAGCCCGTCATTTAATGAAAGTTAAGTGGCGGGTTTCTTCTTGGAAGGATTCATGGTGGATTAGTAGCCAAAATTACTTGTTGGCGCTACAGTAGACGTGAGGCTCACCAGGAGCGCCTCGTCGGACCAAAGAAATTTGCCGCGCTTGAGCCATCCTCCACAGCAAGGTGGACATGTAACCGGCAGGGACCTTTTCGGCCATCGCGGGATCGGACTTCCGGAGCTGCTCCACAATCTGCGGTCCGGTGTATTCGTCGGTTTGCGCCTGAATCAGCCGTCGCAAAGCCCCTGACACTTCGGAAGAGCGTCGCCGCCTCCCACCCTGGGAATCCCGAGCGGGTTTAGGTCCGGCAGCGTGGGTTTGCGGACGAGCGGGGAGCGGCGGGGCCGCCTTTTTCCGAACAGCTTTGGCGGCGCCCGCGCCATTCCCAGCGCTACCGCCGATGCGATTCCCGTTCACGCGGCCTAAGGTCGCTGCGATTTTGTCGAACTGCTCCAACATCGTCTGCAGTCCAGCCCGCTCGCGATCGAGTTCAATCAAGCGGGCGTCCAGACGGGCCTTTTCCTCTCGGTTTCGTTTGATTGCCTCAACCAGATCGAGCTTTCGGATGGCTTGAATCATCACCGTGTCGAAACCACGTTTCGACACCGTTGACAAGTCGAAAGCTCTCGTATCGCGAAGAGGCTGATAGCCTCTCTGCCAATTCCCGTGCCCCTTTCGAGATCACGTTCAGCGAGGGGCGGATCCATCGCGTGCGCTTCAGGCGGATAGCTCGCGACTGACGGCGCGAATCGCCCGTAGGCCTTCACCGAATCTCACAATGTGGTCGCGGTTTCGCGTCAACTCACCGTAGGGCAGAAACCGCATCTTGAAGTGACCGATGTGCCGAAAAGCTGGCCGTGAAAGTTGAGCGCGCACCTCGTCCTCCCGAGCGTCCGGCGCCACCAAAAATAGTCCACGCACTGCTTCGGCTGGCGCAGTGCCAGCCAAGTCGAGGAGCCGAACAATGCCGGAGTAAATCGACGTTGTGTGTTCGACTTCAAACGCGGCCGCGAGCGCACCTGAATCGCGCTGCAGCCAGATCACGTCGATGAGCCGGATCGCGTCGAGCGAGGAATCGCCACTCAGTGCTGAAGGCAACGATTCTGCGCAGCCATCCCCCAATCGGCCGCCCGCAAAAGCGCGGCCCGCATCGTTCGCCGCGACCCACACACTGAAACCGAGCGCCAGTCCTAGGTCGCGCAGCATACCTTGGATTTCAGTGTGAGACTGCTCTTCCTGAGCGTTGCGCAGGCGCGCTTTTTGCGCACTGGAATTTTCTTCGCGCACCTTAGCCAAGTCGGCTTCCCAAGCGGCGAGCGCCCCGGCATCGTCGCCGCCAGGTGGCAACGGGTAACGTTCGCTCCCGACATCGAACAGAAAACCGCCGAGTGCGCCAAGGTCGTTGGAAAAGAGCGAACGGTGTTCGGAATTGAGCCGGAGAATGCCTTCACGCATCGCGAGATATTCAGACCATTTGCCGAGCTTAACCTTTGCACCGGTAAGCGCGTTGTAACCTTTCACAATCGCAGTGTTGAACGGCGGCACCACGGTGGGATGCAGGAAATACAGCAGATTCGCGGCCGCCGGTCCGAGGCCTTTGATCTGACGCGAATCGAGGTGGCGAATCGCTGCTAGAATTTCGCTTTCTGAACTGCAGCAGGCACAGGTGTCGAGGAAGCGGGCAAAGGCGATCTGGTTCTCGCGGCTCTCGTAGATGTCGGGAATACGCAGCTTCGGCTTCCAAAGAAAGGCGTGATCTGCCCCCTTGAATATCTGCCGCTGCTCGGCGATCGAGCCGACCACGGTCTCGAGTGACGAGCCCTTGTAGAGGTTGCCGAATGTGCCGGCATCGATCTCCCTCACAACCTCGGCGATGCCGCGCCTGATTGAGCGAAAGTTCTTGAGCCGCTCCTCCCAGAGAAACCAATTCTGGTAAGTCGCGTGCGGATCACTGCGCCAGCGCTCAATGAGCGCCGATATCGGGGCCTTCATCCTGCAACGTATAGAGCACCATCACCGAGTGCCACCACACAAAATCCCACGACGCTTGTGAACCGCCACGGTCGTCGAGGTGACGCGGTAGTCCGAGTGAGTCCGCGGATAGTCCCAGAAGAATGGTAAGCGTCGTCTTGGGTCCCGGGACGATGCTCACGACTCATTGAGCTTTGGCAGGAACAATGAGCGTCTGGGTATTACTCGCCGCCTTGCTGAGCCAGTCCTGAAGAAACTCGCGCAATCGCCCGGCAACCTCAATGTCTGAAGGGGCGGCAAAGGATTGTGTCTCCTGTTCAGCAATCTTTTCGCCTGACGCGGACACCATCACAAATGCGGGAATACCCATTTTTTTCGTGGGATAGCCAAGCGCTTTCATGACCGCAGCATTCCGTGACCTATCGCGGCGGGTGTTGGCGTCCAGATACACGACAGCGAATTTCGCCATCATAGACGCAACGGTGGGGTCGTTACGCATGATATGGTGAAGCCGGCGTGTCCAAGGGCACCAATTCGCCCCAATGAACAAAAAGATCGGCTTCTGACTTCGTTCAGTCTCCCAACTGCGTCCGGCCTCCGCCACAGCGGCCGCGATTAGCACGTTCCCTTCCGCTACGGCATCGAAAATATCCGGTCCCATCCGTGGATACTCCGGTGTCTCTCCCATTGCGCCAATGCCGAACGCTAACATGGCAATGGCCGCACTTACCATGCGCGTCCAGGCAGACTCTGAGTTCGCGCAGTGAAGTATTTGAGCGGTCATGATAAGTTGAGTGGCTTGCATTAGATCTTGGGGAAAATGCGGGCGAGTGACGATCTTTGGACGAGCCTCAGTGAATTCGCCACGACGAGCAAGGTCGCGCCAGTGTCGGCAAGGATCGCAAGCCAAAGGCTCGCATAGCCCGAAATTGTGAGCAGCAGGAAGATCAGTTTCAGACCGAGCGAAAACGTGATGTTGAACTTGATGATCCGGAGCGTTTGCCGGCCGACAACGACTGCCGCGGCAACCTCGGCAAGGTCATCGCGCATCAGTGCGATGTCAGATGTTTCGATGGCGGCGTCGCTCCCCGCTCCACCCATCGAGATGCCGACAGAAGCGGCCGCCATCGCAGGCGCATCATTAACGCCGTCGCCCACCATACCTACGATCCCATACTCAGCCCGCAGGGCCTGGACTGCAGCAACCTTGTCGTCTGGCAGCAGGTCCCCGCGCGCCTCATCAATCCCAACACCTGCAGCAATGCGCTCTACCGTGCGCTGATTGTCTCCGCTCAGCATCACCACCTTTTCGACTCCGACCCGATGCAATTCTTTGATCGCCGCGCCCGCGTTTGAGCGAATTACGTCTCCGACCGCGATGATTCCGAGCGCGTCGCCGGCGCAAAGATCGTGGCGACGATGACCGACGATCACAACCGACCTACCGGAACATTCGATCTCATTTAGTGCAGCCTCGATGGCCGGCGTGCAGATCCCGAGTTCCGCCGCAAAACGGCGGTTTCCTACAAAGTAGGCATGGCCATCGATCGTGCCTTCGGCACCTCTCCCCGATCTGTTTTGATAGCTGAGCGCGCGTGAGAACGTTATGCCCAGTTCGTCGGCATGTCGCACGATTGCCTGCGCAATGGGATGCGATGAGTGCGCATCGATGGCGGCGGCCACTCGCAACACGGAATCGACAGTCATTCCGAATGCGACAACCTCCTCCACTTTGGGGCGACCCACCGTGACGGTGCCTGTCTTATCAAGAGCGACGGCCCGTAGCCGCGCGAGAGTCTCCAAATGCTCGCCACCTTTGACCAGCACACCCCGCCGCGCCAAAGCGGTCAGGCCCGCCACGACGCTGACTGGAGTCGATATAACCAGCGCGCACGGGCACGCGATGATCAGAAGCACGCAAGCGCGATACAGCCAAATCATCCAATCCCCGTCCAAAAGAAGCGGGGGCACGACAAATACCAGCAGGGCACCTAACGTTACTGCTGGCGTATAGTAGCGAGCGAACGAATCGACGAAGCGCTGGCTTGGCGCTTTCTTTTCCTGGGCCTCCGCGACCAAGCGGATGATCCGAGACAGAGTGGAATCGCTGGCTTCTTTGGTGGCCTCGATTTCCAGGGCGCCCTCGCAATTTATTGAGCCCGCGAATACGGCTGCGCCCACGGACTTCGGGACCGGCAACGACTCCCCGGTAATCGGCGCTTGGTTCACATTCGATTCTCCGGCCACCACCATTCCGTCCACCGGGATAGCCATTCCCGATTTCACTGCGACTGTATCGCCGACGCGCACGCGCTCTACGGCGACTTCCACGTATTCGCGTCCCTGCTTTACCAGGGCTCTCTTGGGCGTCAGGTTAAGAAGCGCCTCGACAGCTCGCTTCGACCGTCCCTCCGCCCAGCGCTCCAGCCACTCCGCAACCCCGAAGAGAAACACCACCGTTGCTCCTTCGACCCATTCGCCGACAACAGCCGCCCCCGAGACGGCCACGAGCATCAAAAGGTTGATATCCGGTCGGAGCCGCAAGAGCGCGCGCCACGCTTTCGGAAGCAAGAACCATCCGCCAGCAGCGATGCCGCAGATGGCCCCTGTCCGGACGAGGACCGGCGATAGCAGATCAAACCACTGCCCGACTATTCCGGCTGCAACAAAGACGCCCGAGCCCGCCAGCGACAGCGTTTCTGCAACATGCCTGTCTTCGGAGGAACGACAATCGCCGCACCGTCGATCAGTGTCGTGGGCAGCCATGAGCAATCAATGGTCGTCGCAGATACAGGCGTATTCGGCCTTCTTGCACTCGCCGCATTCGGCGAGGTTCAAGTTGATGCGGAAGTTCTGCGGTTTGGCGCCGGCCTTTTCGCGCACCTGCATGACGACGCGATACGGTTCACCCGCGGGAAGCGGCCCGGCTGACACGAAGCCCGTTTCGGTTTTCCGCATCTCCAGAGGCATTTTGCCGGAAGCAGTCTCGGCGGTGATTGAGACGACTTGGTCGAGAATCGGCGTGGGCTTCAGGGCCGCGTCGTAGAACGTGACCTCAACCCTGCGGTCGTTCGTCACGAAAAACTCGGCCTGGTGCGGCTCGGTGGAGAGGAGTCGCCCGCCTTTGGGGCCAGCGACGATCTTTTCGGCATGGAGCGCAGCGGCCGAGAGGCCGAGCGCTAGGGCTGCGAGGAGTAGGTTTCGTAGTGTTTTCATGGATGGGATTGGAAGGGCTTCTTTGCGTCTGTTTCGTGAGCGCGGACCTCGATGCGCGCGGTGGCTGGCGGTAACGTGGGCAGCGGGATCTCAAATTCGCCGACGCCGCGCATCCGCCGATGTTCCGGCAACTGGGCGGGAGTGAATTGGGCGACCTCGCGGCCGATTTCCCTTCCGCTTGCGTCGAAAAACACCGCGTCGAGGTGAGTCGTTGTCGTGTCGTCTGCCTCGGGGCGGCGGATGACGTAGCCGCGAAGGAAGAGCCCCCTATCTGGAGCGCGATCAAACCAGAGCTTATCGACGCGGACTTGGGTCGAACTCGCGACCGATAGTTCGATGTGGGCGAGCTCGGGAGGTGGCCGAAACGGCACCGTGCAGCCGGTGAACGCAAGAGCGACACAGCAAAGGGCGAAGAGTTGGGTTTTCATTTGGTAGAGGGACGGACATGGGCTGATTCGATCCAGTCGTAGAGCACCGGCAGCACGATGAGCGTGAGGAAGGTCGACGTGATCACCCCGCCAATGACGACGGTCGCAAGCGGGCGCTGCACCTCTGCGCCCAGTCCACTGGAGATGGCCATTGGCACGAAACCCATCGACGCAACGAGTGCTGTCATGATTTTCGGCCTGAGACGTGTCAGCGTGCCTTCGATGACCGCGGTTCGCACATCGCGGCCTTCGGAGCGGAGTTGGTTGACGAAGCTGAGCAGCATGATGCCGTTCAGCACTGCGATGCCCGACAATGCGATGAACCCTACCGCAGCGGAAATGGTGAATGGCATGTCACGCCACCAGAGGGCCGCGACGCCCCCCGTTGCCGCGAGAGGAACACACAGGAACACGAGCAGCGCCTGCCTCGCGCTGCCGAAGCTCAGGTAGATCAGTCCGAAGATCAGTGCCAACGCCGCGGGAACGACGATCGCCAGGCGCGCTTTTGCCGCCTGCATGTTCTCGAATTGGCCGCCGAACTCCCAATAGTAGCCTGCGGGCAGCTTCAACTGGGCTCGGAGTTTCTGCTGCGCCTCCGTCACGAATCCCGCCGTGTCGCGGCCACGCACATTGATGAGGATCGCGACCCTTCGACGAGTGTCTTCGCGCGCGATGGATCCGACCCGATCTACGATGTTGATGTCGGCCACTCGCGATAGGGGAACTTGGATGCCCTCGTTGGTGGTGATCGGCAATTGCCCCAAGGAGGCAAGGTCGAGACGCCGGTCTTCAGCCAAGCGCACCACCACTTCAGTGCGGATGCTCCCGTCAATGAGGAGCCCGGCGTCCTCTCCGGCCAGCGCGGTGGCAATGACGGCATTGATATCGTCCGAATGTAGCCCCAGCCGACGCAACTGGTCGCGCTTCGGCTTGATCTCGACCGTCGGCACCCGGCCCAGGGCGTCGAATTCCACATCTCCTCCGCCCGGGATGTCGCGAAGGATTTCGCGGGCTTGGGCCGCCAGCCCTTCCATCACCTCGAATTCTTCGCCGTAAATCTTCAGGGACAGATCGGCGCGAGCTCCGGCCATGATTTCGTTGAATCGCATCTGCACTGGCTGTGTGAACAGATATGTTTGGCCGGGCACCAGCGACACGAGTTCCCGTCGCATCAACTCGGTGAGCTCCGCCTTGGAGATCGGGCGGCCATTCACCTTCCGCCAGGTATCCCGCGGATGAAAGAACACGTAAGTATCCGCCGTGTTCGGACCCATTGGGTCCATGGCGATCTCCGACGTGCCAATTCGGGCGAAGATGTGAGTGATCTCGGGGAATTTCTCCCGCAACAGCCGCTCCGAGCGACGCTGCAATTCAACCGATGACGCCAGGTTCACGCTGTTGCCGCGGATCATCTGGATGGAAATGGCCCCTTCATCCAGCTGCGGAATAAACTCCGCGCCCAACCGACTGAACAGCCATCCCGAGCCGGCGAAAAGCAGCAGTGCCGCCACGACAACCGCCCAGCGCATCTTAAAGGCTGCGGCAAGCAGCGGCGAGTAGATCGCCTTGGCGCCTCGCACCAGCAGTCCGTCGGTCTCCCGAATCCGTCCGCTTAGAAACCACGAACTCAAAACGGGCATGAGCGTCAGCGCGAGAATGAGCGCGCCGATCAACGCCAACATCACCGTCATCGCCATCGGCCGGAACATTTTCCCTTCGATTCCCGTTAGAGCGAGAATGGGGACGTAGACCAACGTGATGATCAAAACGCCGAAGAACATGGGGCGAGCGACCTCGCGTGCGGACTTCCGCACCTCGGCGAAGCGTTCCTCCTTGCTGAGCAACCGGCCGAGCTCCCGCTGCTTCTCGGCAACGTGGCGCATGATGTTTTCGACCATGACGATCGCGCCATCGACGATCAGACCGAAATCGATCGCACCGAGACTCATCAGATTCGCGCTGATTTTTCCCTGCACCATTCCGGTCAGCATGAACAGGAACGACAGCGGAATCGCCAACGTGACGATCAGCGCGGCGCGCCAGTTCCCGAGCAGGGCGAAGAGAATCGCGCCGACGAGGATCGCGCCCTCAAACAGGTTCACCTCCACCGTGCGGATCGTGGCGTCCACCAGATCGGACCGGTCGTAGGTGATCTTGATTTCCACGCCTGCCGGCAGCTTTTCCTGAATCTGACGCAGCCGCTCCACCGCGGCGTGGGCCACGAGACGGGAGTTCTCTCCGGCCAGCATGATGGCTGCTCCGGTGACGGTCTCCTCGCCGTCCTTGGTCGAGGCGCCGGTTCTGACCGCCGATCCGATGCTCACCTCCGCGAGGTCTCCGACCGTCAGCGGCTGCGGTGCCGCCCCCGCGAATTTCACGGGAAGTCCGGCGATATCGGCAAGTGACGAGGCGCGCGTGTCCGCCCGCACGACGATCGCTTCACCCCCGAGTTCGAGGATTCCGCCACCCGCGTTTTCGGTGCCATTGCGGATCACCGCGGCGAGATCCGAAAAGCTCACTCCCGCTTCCCGAAGTCGCTCCGGGTTCGGTTCGATGACGATCTGTTTCTCGTAGCCGCCGATGGCGTTCACTTCGGCCACTCCTGGCGCGGAGCGCAGCAGCGGCTTGATCTGGAAATCATGAATCAGCCGCAGCTGGCGGAGCTGATCGATTCGATCCGCGGGCTTTTCCGCGTTCGCCGCATAGTCCACCGAGTAGTAAACGATTTCGCCCAATCCGGTGCTCACCGGCGCCAGCACCGGCACCGCGCCCGCGGGCAGATCGTTTCGCACATTCGCGAGGCGCTCGGTCACGAGCTGCCGGAGCCGGTAAATATCGACGCCATCCTCGAACGTCATGGTCACCTGCGAAAGCCCGAACTTCGAGAGCGAGCGCAACTCGGTCATTGCGGGTAGTCCTGCCATCTCCCGTTCGATAAGAACGGTCACGAGTGCCTCGATTTCGTCCGGTGCCAGAGCGTTCACCGGCGTGTTGACCTGCACTTGCGGGTTGGTGATGTCCGGCACCGCGTCGATCGGCACGCGGAAGGCGGACCATGTCCCCGCGGCGACGAGCAGCAAGGATACGAAGACGATCAAGCCACGCTTACGCAGCGAAAAGTCGATGATGTGCTCGAGCATCAATGCCCGTCGGCGCAGCCGACGCCTCCGTTGGTCGCTTGCAGCTCCGCGAGCCACAAATGTTGCACCGCGGAAATGGCGATCACGTCGCCCTCGTAGAGCCCATCTTCGACCGAGTAAAAACCGTCCCTGCGAGCGCCGACCTTCACCGCCGTGCGGAGCAGGCGACCGCTGTTCTTCACAAAGACGAAGTCGCCTTTGACCGTGCGCAGCAACGCATCAGCGGGAAGCCTGCCGTCGAATTCGGCCGTGCGAAGTCCGATGAACTCAGCCGCCGCGGGAGTGACTTCGAGTCCGCGCCCGTCCTTGAACGAGCAAGCCGCGACGCCTTCGGGGGCGTGGGCGTCGTTTTCGGCGGCGCCGGACCGGCTGCAAGCCATCTGAGTGAGTGCAAGCGCCACGATCGCGGCGGTAAGAAATAGGGTTTTCATGGGACGAATTAGTCGATGGTTTCCACCGCTTTGAAATTGGTGCCGGTGAGTAACTGCAGCTTCAGCCCCGCTTCGATGGCCTCGCGCTGCGTGTCGATGAGAGCCTCCACGGCGTCGAGGTAGCTGGATTGGAGCTCGATGTAGGTCGCGACGGGCACGGCACCGAGCCGGTAGTGGCGGTCGGCCAGAGCCGCGGACTCTCGGAATTGAGAGATCGCGCCCGCGGACCAGCGCTGCACTTCGGCCGATTTGGCGCCGAACTCGTCGGCCGCGGCCATCACCTCTCGCTCAAGCTCGCGCTCGGCCAAAGCCAGGACCGCTTCAGCCTGCCGCTGCTTCGCTTTAGCCACGTCGACGGCCGCGCGGGATTTCGCCGTGAAGGGAAGCGGAACCGAGACACCGACGCCGTAGGTTGACTCCTGCTCGCCCGCCCGCGAACGGGAGACGTAAGGACTCACCGTGATCGACGGACGCCGTTCGCTCTGTGCCAGTCGCACGGCGAAGCCTTGCTGTTCGAGTTCGAGCCGGCGCGCGCGATACTCGAAGTTTCGTTCGCGCGCTGCAGGTATCAGTTCGGAGTAATCGGGCGCTCGCCCGAATGCGAAGCGGTTGGCTCGCGTTTGAATGGGCGTGTCGAGTGGAACGCCGCGCAGCTGATTGAGCTCGACGAGCGCACGCTTCGCTTCGAGCTCCGCTGCGGTGGCTCGCCGTTGCAAAGCCAGTTCGCCCGCTTCGATCACTCTCGTTTCGAGGAGCGGGGTGATTCCGGCCGGGTCACGTGCGAGGAACGTCTCCTTTAGAGCGGCGAATCGGTTGGCGACTTCCCGAATGGCCGCAGCTTTCTCGGCGGCGCCATAAAGGCCGTAGGCAAGCGTGAATGCCCGCGCAGCAAGAGCGGCGCGGAAACGTTGGAGGCCAAGCTCTGCCAGTTCCACGTCACTATTCGCGATGGCCTTGCGCAGGGCGAGCCGGCCGGGCCAATCGAAGGTTTGGCTGACGGAAACCGCCCACGCGGTGCCTTCGCCTTCGAGGACGCCCGCACTGTCCCGGAGTCGTCGTCGCCCGAGATCAAGTGACAGCTCAGGAGCCTCCCGAGAGGCCGCGATTCGGGCGGCGCCGCGAGAGACCTCAAGTTCGGCTTGGTAGAACTTCAGCTCAGGGTTTGAGTCTACGATTTGCTCGACGACTGCCGTAAGGGAGACGGCATCGGTGGGAAGATTCGGAGCCATGGCCGTGTCGGCATTGAGCGCCACGGCGGTGGCGAACGGCAGGAGAAAGGTGGAAAGGCGGAGAGGGTGCATAATGATGAAACGTTGGTTTGGGGCCGCACAAGGCGGCCAAAAGCGCGCGCACAGCGCGCACGAACGAAATTCCCTTCTGCTCCCGCAGGAGCTCGAGAGGGTTAAACCAACGACGGAGCCCGGGCTGGCAGCGCCAACCGATGCTCAAAGCTCCACTCCGGGAGCCAACTGATCGACGACGCGAGGTGCCGTCGATAAGCCTCTGCCTTCGCCACAACTGCTTCGACTTGGTTCAGGGAAGCCAAGCAGATGAAGCATGAACACGCGACGAGCGCGGCGGCCTTCACGAGGGTGCTCGCGCCAGAGAAAACAAATCCGGACTCAAGTGATTCGCAGTCGTCGACCCCACAGTGGTCCGCAGTCGCTACGTCTGTCGAACAGCATCCCTCGCGATCAAACCACCCGGCGTTCTCCAAAGCGCAGTGCGAAGTTGCCGGCAACCAGAGCAACAGCAGCACCCACATAGCTACGGAACGAAAACTGATCACGAGCGTGGGATGTTCCGCAATAATGCCGGTTTGTCAAGAACCCCCTATTCGCTCAACCGCTCCGGGATCGTATTTCTACCAGAACTGCTGCCCACCGCACCAGTGCGAGCTGCCTTTCGGTCAGAACCAGCCTCGAACACCAACGACGAGTGCCGTTTGCCAGCCATGCTGACCTGCTCGCCGTGCTGCCCCGGCGCTGGCACCAACGCGCCTGTGCCACTCCACCCCAACATAGGGAGAAAATTGGCGACTGATGTCATAGCGTAGACGCACGCCGATATCCAAGTCGTTCAGCCCCTCACCGAGAAAGCCCCCATCATGCTCCTCCTCGGCAGTATCAAGCCTGAGAGCGATCCGCGGCTGCAACACGAGACGTTGCGTGACGAGCAAGTCGTATGTGGTGACGAACTCGAAGGAGAGTTCGCCATCATCGCTCAGCGCAAAGGTTGGCTCGACCTCGAATCGATAGGGAGCCAGACCTTCGAGGCCGATCACAACGTGACCCCGCGTGCTGCGCTCAGGGCCGCTGTAGGCGCGGTCGATGCGGACTCCGGCCTGGATGTCCCAGAACGGGCTTATCAGTCGACTGTAGAGCGCTTGGACCTCGAGTTCACCCGAGCGTGGGCGCTCGGTGAGTTGTTCCCCTTCGAGCTTCCACCAAAACCTGTGGAAGTCTCCTCCAACCCATCCTTCTGTGTCCAAAACTGCGGCGTCGCCCATGTCGCCACTCCGAAATTCAGCACGCTGGACAAACACCGCCCAATGAGTGAGCGAGTCGTTGACCGCGGGCTCCCATCCCGGTGGGAGTGGTCGGCCGAGCCCCAAAGCAGTGTCAGTAGGAACAGTTCGCTGGTGAACATGCTGTCCGAAACCAGTCAGGCCCGCCGCAAACGCGAACAGCGCGACGCAAGATTGAAGAGGAGAAAGGTTCATCTCGTTTAGGCGACGGAGAAGACGCGAAACATCCCGGCCTCCATGTGATACTGGAGGTGGCAGTGAAAGGCCCAGTCGCCCGGTGCGTCCGCGGTGACGAGCACGGATATTTTTTCGCCCGGCTTGACTGTGACCGTGTGTTTCAAGGGCGGTATGCCATCGCCTCCGTGCTCAAGCTCCATGAACATGCCGTGCAGATGCAGCGGATGCTCCATCATTGTATGGTTGATGAACGTCACGCGCACCCGCTCGCCCAATCTCAAACGCACGGGCTCTGACTCGGAAAACTTCTTTCCGTCGAAGCCCCAGACGAATCGTTCCATGTTGCCGGTCACATTAAGCACGATCTCGCGTTGAACCTCCGGCATCTCGCGATGGTCCAGCGCTGCGAGATCCCGGTAAACCAAGACTCGTCGACCGTCCTCGCCCAGTCCGGTGCCTGGCTCGCCAGCACGGTTCATCGGCATCATTGCCATCATGCTGTTGGATGGCCCAAAGACGTTTTTCGGCATCGGCATTTCGCCGTGGCCGGCAGTGGCGTGAGAGCTATTCTTCTGCCCGCCGGAGGAAGTCGCCACACCCACGTGACCAGCGTGCTCGCCGGATGAAGTCTGCGACCCGGCGGCCATGTTCATTCCTCCGTGGTTCTCGTGGCCTGATTGTTCGGTCGCTGGCGCACCGGAAGCACTCGCCTCTTGCTGTGCCATGTCACCCATTCCCATGTCCGCCATGGTCCGCAATGGGCGCTTCCGTCGTTCCGGAATGTCGGGCAACATCCCCTCGCGTGGCGCCAGCACTCCAAGGGCGAAACCACTTCGATCCGTCGTCTCCGCAAAGATCGCGTAAGCGCGCGCTTCGGACGGCTCCACCAACACATCGTAAGTCTCCGCCGCTCCCATGCGGAACTCTTCCACTTCGACGGGGGTCACATGTTGTCCGTCCGCCTGAACCACAGTCATCTTCAAGCCAGGCATGCGCACGTCGTAGTGGGTCGTGGCCGCCGAGTTGATGAAACGCAGGCGGACGCGTTCACCAGGTTGAAAGAGCCCGCTCCACGGTTCGATGGAAGCGCGGCCGTTAAGCAAAAAGGTGAAGTGCGCGCCGGTGAGGTCCGCGATATCCGTCGGGTCCATCCGCATGCGTGACCAACTCGCCCAATCCGAAAACGTCTTCCGCGCGCCTTGCTCTTTTGCGAGCGCCATGAGTTCGACGAGCGTCTGGCGCTGTTGATTGCTGAAGTTGCTTTGCTTTTTCAGCTTCGAGAAAAGCCGATGCGGATCGGTGAAGGTCCAATCCGACAACACCACGATGTGCTCCCGGTCGTATGAGAACGGTTCGGGTCGCGCCGGATCGATGACCATGGGGCCGTAAACGCCAAGCTGCTCCTGCATGCCCGAATGGCTGTGATACCAATAGGTGCCGTATTGTCGGAGCGGAAACCGGTAAATGAACGTTTCGCCGGGATCGATGCCCTTGAAGGTGACGCCGGGCACGCCGTCCATATCATTCGGAAGCAGTATCCCGTGCCAGTGGATCGACGCACGCTCCGCGAGGCGGTTGGTCACGCGCAATTCAACCTCTTGCCCTTCACGAAAGCGAAGAAGCGGCGCGGGCAGAGTTCCATTCACCGTTATCGCGTTCGCACCTCGCCCCGCAATTGGGAGGAAAGTCCGATCAATCACGAGATTGACTCGTTCAAGTTCCCTCGCCGCGTCCAGCGCTGAATTTCCTTGGACCGTGCTGTGGGCGTGCTGAGCCCACGCCGGATTTACCCGGGCAAGTGCAGCGACCGCGCCGACAGCACCAAGCGAGCGCAGGAATTCCCTGCGGGAGGTGCGTGGATTCATGGTTCTCGCAGTTAAACGCGCATAATAATCCAGCCCCTCACATCAGCAATCCCGGACGGCAGCTCCGGAAATACACTCACCCGCGCATCAGGGCCGCGCGAAGCCGTCTCCTTCTATCCCACGCCCGTTTGGCGTTCGGGCGCACACTAACCAAAGGCTTCGATGAAATATGCGATCACCAACAAGCAGGAGCCGAGAAAGCCAAGGACGGACAACGGCGCGCTTTCAGTGACCTCCTCAATCAGGCCGCGCTTTCGGAAATCGTGGTGAAGCTCATCGAGGCGCTTGGCGAGAGAGTTCATGAAGAGCCGGTCGCCACGCTCTTTCCTCTCCTCTGCGCTGAGCGTGTCAAACGGAGCTGATACATCAAAACGAATCTGGGCTTGCGCAACTTTGTCGATCTGCCGTCGCGCGATCCGCGTGCGGATCGCGGCGATTGTGGCGACGAACAACAACGTAGCCGACCCGATTCCATTCAACAGGGCAGCAATGGCTTCTGGTTTCATTGGATATCATTCGCCGGAACCCGACTCGGATCGCCTTCTCTGTAGGCGTGATCGCCGTGCCCCATCGGCGTGGCCCGTGGCTCTGCTTTTTCTGACTCACAGCACTCGCAGACTTCCTCGGACTGGGGTTTCGCATCGGCGTGATGCCCCTTCTTCTTCAAGTGGGAGCCGTGCCACAGCAGCATCGGCACCATCATGACCATGCAGCCGGACAACGTCATTGTGGCGACGAAGGCGAGTAACGAACGGATGAGCAATTTCATTCTTCTTGGGAGTCTTGGGGTGAGCAGTCGGGGTGAGATTTCTTGTCATGCGTCGGTTGACGACGCTTCAGGTGCGCCTCTAGCGCTCTGATGCGCCGCCACACGGCTTCTTGAAACCCTGCGGAAAAAGTGGGCGTAATAACCCACGAGCTGAGGAGTTCCGACAGTGACCTTGCTGCTTTCATGGACGTATTGGTTGGGGTTGTCAGGGGTCACGCCACTTAAGGTCATCTAGCAATTCATCGACGATGGTTCGCGGTTTCTCCCCTCTCGCGAAGCGCGCCGGGGCGCGCTGGAAAAGATCCAGGCACACGGGGCAGCAAAGCGAGAAGTGCTTTCCATCCAAATGGACATGCGCGGCGCCGGAATTCCCCGTGAGCTCCTTGCCGCAGACGGCGCACACTTCGTCCGTTGGCTGATTGGGGTTCATGGGTTCTACCGGCACCGCGTGCGAGAGAGCGTTACATGTGCTGGATCTTGGCCATCTCGACCTCGTGCTCCTTCTTCTCGATCTCGACGAAGATCTCGCTCAGCTCGCTCCAGGTCTTCTTCTTGGGCTTGGGGCCCTTGATCCACTGGACCTGACGCCCACGCCACAGGGAGTAGATGGCCGGCACAATCTCGAGCGTGAGAATCGTCGAGGTGACGAGGCCACCAATCATCGGTGCGGCGATGCGCTGAATCGCCTCGGAGCCGGCACCATGAGCCCACAGCGCAGGGACCAAGCCCAGCGTGATCATGCACACCGTCATCAGCTTTGGCCGGACGCGCTGCACTGCACCGTAAGTGATCGCCTCGAACAGATCGTGCTGGTTGTTCATTTTCCCAGCCTTCTGGTAAGCGTGGAACGCTTCATCCAGGTAGATGATCATCACCGTGCCTGTTTGCGCCGCGAGGCCTGATAGTGCTATGATGCCCACCCAGACCGCGATGCTCAGGTTGTAGTCCATCATCCAAAGAAACCAGATGCTTCCGGTCATCGCGAACGGGATGGAGAGCAGAATGATCAGCGTCTCGGGGATGCTCTTGAAGTTCATGTAGAGCAGCACGAAGATTAGGGCGAGGGTGATCGGGATGACGACCTTGAGCCGCTCCTTCACCCGCAACATGTATTCGTATTGCCCAGTCCACTCGATGCGGTAGCCAGACGGTAGCAGGCCCGCCTTCTCGATCTTCTCACGGACGATTTGCTTCGCCTCGGCAACATAGCCACCAATGTCACGGCCGGTCATGTCGATGTAAACCCAACCGGTGAGTGCCCCGTTCTCGTTCTTGATGAGAGGCGCGCCCGTGCTCGTCTTGATCTCGACTAATTGACCGAGTGGGATTTGCGCGGTCCTTGCCGCAGTGCCTGCGGCCGGTGTCTCCATGGGGGCGCCATCGGATCCATCCGAACTCATCGCGGCCTGCGTGACTGGAACGAGCACACGCTTGAGCTTCTCCACGTCGTCGCGCAGTTCGCGACTGTAGCGCACGTTGATGCTGTAGCGCTCTCGTCCCTCGATCGTCTTGTCGACCGCCATGCCGCCAATCGCTGTCTCCACCAGCATCAGCACATCCTCGACGTTCAGTCCGTATCGCGCGATGGCCTTCCGATCGGGAACGATATCGAGATAGAGGCCACCAGTAGTGCGCTCAGAGAAAACGCTGCGGGTGCCAGGGACCTGCCGCAAAGTAGATTCCAAGTGCTCCCCGAGCTTACCGATCTCGGTGAGGTCGGTGCCGAAGATCTTGACACCGATTGGCGTGCGCACGCCGGTTGAGAGCATGTCGATACGCGCTTTGATCGGCATCGTCCAAGCGTTGACCTGACCGGGAATCTGGAGCGCCTCGTCAATCTCTTGGACAAGTTCGTCCTTGGTAATCGGCCGCTCTTCCGGCCAGACCTTTCGGAGGCCGGCTTTCGCCCAATCGGGGGCCCAGCTTGAATACCAACGCTCCTTAGAAACCTTGCGCCACTCCTCCTGCGGCTTGAGCTGAACGACGCTCTCGAACATCTCGAGCGGCGCGGGATCGGTGGCCGTTTCCGAGCGTCCCGCTTTGCCATGCACGCTGACCACCTCCGGGAACGACTTAATGACCTTATCCTGAATTTGCATCAGCCGAGTCGCTTCGGTCACCGACACGGTTGGCAGCGTCGTCGGCATGTAGAGAATCGTGCCTTCCTCAATCGGGGGCATGAACTCGGAGCCCAGTTTGGTGAAGACGGGCACGGAGGACGCCACTGCCACGACCGCGATCGTGATGGAGAGGACTCGACGCGTCATCAGAGCACTGACCCAAGGGTAGTAGAGGCGATGGATAAACCGGCTGATCGGATGACGGTGCTCCGGGATGACCTTGGCCCCGGTCATCAGCACAATTAGCGCCGGCCCAATCGTCACAGACAAGAAAGCCGCCCACGCCATCGTGAATGTCTTGGTGTAGGCGAGCGGCTTGAAGAGGCGGCCTTCCTGTGCCTCCAAGGTGAACACCGGCATGAAGCTGACGGTGATGACCAGCAACGCGAAGAATAGTGGCTTACCGAGCTGTTTGCAGGCCGCGATGATGATTTCCTGACGTTGTCGTCGGTTCAGTCCCGCAGGAGCGTGCTCGAGCTTCTTGTGGACGTTTTCCACCATCACTACCGCCTCGTCGGTAATCACGCCGATGGAGATCGCGATGCCAGCGAGCGACATGATATTCGCCGTGAGCCCCATGAAATACATGGGAATGAATGCCAGCGCCACCGCGATGGGCAACGTCACGATCGCGCGGAGCGCCCCACCAAAATCCAGAAGAAAAATGATGATGACGAGCGCGACGATGATCGATTCCTCGATGATCGTCCGCGTGAGCGTGTCGATGGCACGATTGATGAGGTCCGAGCGATCGTAAGTCGTGACGATCTCAACGCCGGGTGGAAGCGAGCCCTTCACATCCTCGAGCTTGGCTTTGATGCGATCAATCACCTGCAAGACGTTTTGACCGAAGCGAACAACCACAATGCCGCCGACGGTTTCACCTTCGCCGTTCAGGTCGCCGGCGCCTCGCCGCATCTCCGGCCCGAGTTGGATGTTCTGCGCCACGTCTCGCAACAGCACGGGATTGCCATTCCCATCTGCGCCCACGACGACCAAGCGAAGATCCTCCAGCGATTTGACGTAGCCATGCCCTCGGACGACATACGTCGTGCCGTGGCGCTCCATCTCGCGACCGCCCACGTCGTTGTTCGAGCTGCGGATGGCGGCGACGATCCGGCTGATCGGGATGTTGTAAGCGAGCAGCTTGTTCGGGTCGATTTCGACCTGATACTGTTTCTGGAAGCCACCGAAAGTCGCGACCTCTGCGACGCCCTCGACGCTTTGGATCCAGTAGCGAAGGTGCCAGTCTTGGAACGAACGCAATTGTGCGAGATCGTTCTTACCTGATTTGTCCACCAGCGCGTATTGAAATCCCCAGCCGACTCCGGTGGCATCGGGCCCGAGCGTTGGTGTCACGCCATTCGGAAGCGCTCCGGCGAGCGACTGCATGTATTCAAGGACACGTGATCGCGCCCAATAGATATCGGTGCCGTCCTTGAACACCACGTAGACGAACGAATACCCGAAGAACGAATATCCGCGCACCACGCGCACGTGCGGCGCACTGATCAGCTTGGTTACGATCGGATAGGTGATCTGGTCTTCGACCAGATTGGGGCTACGACCCTCCCATTGAGTGAAAACGATTACCTGCACGTCCGAGAGGTCCGGGATCGCGTCAAGTGGCGTGTTCTTCATCGTGTAGATGCCGCCGGCGAACAGTGCGCCGATCATCATAAACACGGTGAACTTATTGCGTGCGCTCCACTCGATGATTCGCTCGATGAGCGAATCCTTGTGCGGCGCGTGATGAGTAGTGGACTCGTTCATCGCAGGTCGCGCTTAGTGGTTGTGTCCGCCCGCCGCGCCCATGCCGGAGATGGCCGCCTTGAGCTGACTCTCGGAATCGATCAGGAAAAGCGCTCGCGCGACCACCTTCTCGCCGTCGTTCAGACCGGAAAGAACTTCATAGAAGTCATCGGTCTTCGCGCCGATTCTTACCTCCCTGGGCTCAAGATGGTTGTCCTCTCGCATCACGAAGGCGACGTGGCGAACGCCAGTATCGATGAGGGCGCTTGCCGGCACAGTGAGCACATCGCCGAAGTTGGCCTCCAGTTCGACGTTCGCCCACATTTGGGGACGAAGATCAAGACGCGGATTTTCGATCGCGATGCGCACCTCGACGCGCCGCGTCTGCGGCTCGATGTGCGGGTAAACGAACGAGACCTTGCTTTCGATCGTGCGATTCCCCAGGTAAGGAAACGTCACGCTGGCCGATTGGCCCTCTTTGAGAAGCGGCGCCTCGAACTCGAACACATAGGCGCGCACCCAAAGATGCGACAAATCCGCGATCTCGTAGAGCGTGTCGCCGGGCATGAATGACTTTCCCTGAATGGCATTTTTGACCACCACATGGCCCGACACCGGCGCACGAACGAGAACCTCGTCCCTGGGTTGTCCGGTCTGCTCCAATTCGCGAATCTCCTCTTCGCCGATTTCCCAGAGTGCGAGCCGACGGCGGGAGGATTCGACCAATCGCTTAGCGGATTCCAGCTGCGTCGATTCCGGCCGGTCCTTGAGTTGCACGTAACGCTGATACGCGAGCAGATACTCGCTCTCAGCCGAGAGCAGTTCAGGACTGTAAACCGTGAACAATGGCTCGCCCTGCTCGACGCGTTGTCCGGTGAAGTTCACCTTCAATTCGCGCACCCAGCCGCCGAAACGTGGGGCGATTCGGGCGAGCCGCGTCTCGTCGTGCTCGAGGGTCGCGGTCGTGCGGATTGGCTGAGCGAGCGTGCGGACCTGCACCAATTCAGTCGTGAGTCCGATCAACTGCTGTTTCTCCGGTGAAATCGATATCGCGATGCGTCCCGGGACGGCGGCATGCTCGGGATGTGAGTTGCTTTTTCTCAACGACTCCTCAGTCACCTGCTCCAAGTCCATCCCGCACTTTGGGCAGCTACCGGGTTTGCCGCTCACGACCTCCGGGTGCATGGGGCAAGTGTATTGGCCCACCTTGGCCGTCGTCACCAGTTTCGGCGACGACTCAACCTTGGGGGCCGCGCCGTCCTTAATCGGGACGAGCTTCATGTTGCAGATCGGGCAGTCTCCCGGTTTGTCGCTCACGTAAGTCGGGTGCATCGGGCAGTGATACTTCTGCGCCGTGGCATGGGCTTCGTGACCCGATTTGCTGCAACCCGCCACTCCAAGTCCAAGCAGGAGCAGCGGCATGAGAGCGATGAGGATGAATGAGCGCATAAACTGGGTTCTCCGTCAGTTGTTTGGAAATCCGGCGAGCGGCGAGCCCGAGGGCTGATTGCCAGCCACGAGCAGGGATAGCTCGGCAATCGCGAGTTCGCGTTGAGCCTTCGCCTCGATGAGTTTCAGCTCGAAATCGAGCCGCGTCTTCCAGGCATCTAGCAGGTCGAAAAAGCTGACCTGGCCGGAGAGATATCCCGCGCGGGCAACCTCGAGCGACTGCTTTGCCTTCGGCAACAGCGCGTCCTCCAGCAGCGTCAGGTTTCGAGTGGATTCCCGGAGCATGAACGATTTTTCGGCCAGTTCGACGGCGAGCATGATTTGCTCGCCCGCCAACCTTGCTTCGCCCGCACTCTTGCTCGCCTGAGCTGCCGCGATCTCGGCCGCGATCTTATCCTTCCAGATCGGCAAGCTCATCCCAAACGTCGGACGCGCCATGATCGGCGAGGCTTTTACGTCGGCCTCCAAGCCGACGGCAAAGTCCGGGATTCGCGAGCGTCGTGCCAGCTGCATTGAGGCCTCGGCCGCCTTTACATCCGCCTCCATCGCCTTGAGTCTCGGATTCTGCCGCAATGCCAGCTCCCAGAGATGGTCGGGGTTCATCTCCAGGGGCGTCGTCTCGAATTGCGCCGGAAGCGCAGGATCCGCGGCCATGCGCTGCAGGCCCAGTGCCGCCTTGTAGGCCGCGAGCAGCGCGCTACGTGAATCCTCGAGATTCGTGATCTCCGTGGACATCTGGTCCTGCTCGATCTGCGCGCGCAACACGTCCTGAAGCGTGACCTTGCCGAGTTCGTTCTGGCGGCGGGCAATCTGCTCAAGGTCGCCGACGAGTTCGAGGGTTTCTCGGTTCACGCTGATTTTGGCGTCGAGGAAATACAGCTGGTAGTAGGCGCGCTTGAAGGCGAAGGCGACCTGCTGGATCTCCACCGCGAGCGCGTGAAACTTCACCTGCGCCTCGGCACCGGCCATTTGTCCGGCGAGTTTCAGCTTCTTGGGACCGGGAAGGTCGAACATCAATCCCGGCATCGCCGCCTCGATCATATCCGTGATGTCGGCCTGAAACGAAAATTGCGGATCTGGGAGCGACCGTTCGATGGTGATCCGCTCGACTGCTTTCACCCAGTCGAAATATGCCGCTCGCACGCGAGGGTTGTTGAGCGCAGCGAACCGAAGCGCATCTGCATGCGTGGAGGATGTGGTGAGCGGGCTTAAGACGGTCGTCGGCGCCTCCGGAGAGAGCCTCTCAGCTACCCGAGAGACGGTGTCACGCGTCTCTTTTTCGCCGGGTGCCGGGATTCCAACGCAGCCAGTGAGCACGAGCGCCGCCATTCCCACGGCGGCGCAACCGCCATGGAGCCTGTAACGAGTGATTTTCATGGGCTTATTTCTTGTCGTGCTCGCAGGGTTCGCCGGCCGCCATCGCTTCCTTGCTCATCCCGCAGCTGCCACATCCGCCATCGCTGGCTTTCTTTG